>Ga0302319_10001214_pt1 | contig 57995 bp, 53 predicted proteins | sample Bog_T0_2_FD_203319 | JGI IMG/M metagenome (GOLD analysis project Ga0302319, IMG submission 203319) | Peat permafrost microbial communities from Stordalen Mire near Abisko, Sweden - Bog_T0_2 | ecosystem: Environmental > Terrestrial > Soil > Wetlands > Peat | place: Sweden: Abisko, Stordalen Mire...
GCCGCAGTTGGAATCCCAAGGCAACTTCCTGCGCCTGCTCGCCCGCCAAGCAATCGAGGATCCCCTTGAATGGCTCGCTCAACCCGCGCCGCCACCACCAGGTTGAACTGTAACTGCGGTTTTTAGGATAATAAAACACACTCACCGGAGGCCCGTCGTACGGGATTTCCGGCTATTCCGGCCTAAAAAAATTCGGACCCCCCATTTTTGACCCCAAAAACACCCTCCAACCCCGTCGGATTTTGCTTTCGTCCCTGCCCCGCCCGGCCGATGATGGAGCCCGGTAAATGAATCCCTATCGCCAACTGGTGTCCGACCTTATCCGCCTCACCCGGACCGGCCAGACCTGTCCGCTCGGCGGCCTGCCGGTCACGCCCTCTCCCGTCCGGCCGCCCTCCACGCCCCGCGCCCTCATCTTCTCCCCGCACCCGGACGACGAATGCCTCACCGGCGGCCTCGCCCTGCGCCTGCACCGCGAATCGGCCCTGCATATCCTCAACGTGGCCGTGACCCTCGGCAGCAACCGCGCCCGCCAGGCCGAACGCCTGCTCGAACTGCAACAGGCCTGCGCCTGGCTCGGCTTTGGCCTGCTCCCCACCGCCCCGCGCGGCCTGGAACACATTAACGCCGCCGCCCGGCAGACCGACCCCGCCGCCTGGAGCCAATCCGTGTCCGTGATCGCGGACATCCTCCGTCGCGAACAGCCCAAGGTGATTTTCTTGCCCCACGAACAAGATTGGAACGTCACCCACATTGGCACCCACCTGCTGGTCCTGGATGCGCTGAAAAGCCTGCCGCCGGAATTCACCTGCTACACCGTCGAGACGGAATTCTGGGGTGCCATGACCACGCCCAATCTGCTGGTGGAATCCGCTGCGAACGACGTCGCCGATCTGATGGCCGCCACGTCCTTTCACGTGGGCGAGGTGCGGCGCAATCCTTATCACCTGCGCCTGCCCGCCTGGTTGCAGGACAACGTGCGCCGCGGCGGCGAACTCGTGGGCGGACAGGGCAGGGCGGCGCCGGAGTTTGATTTTGCCACCCTCTACCGCCTGCGCCGCTGGCGCGCAGGCGCGTGGGAGGAAGTGTTCCCCGGCGGCCGCATCCTGTCCTGCCAGTCATCGGCCGGTGATCTGTTCCAGCCGTGAAGCCGGGCGTCAATCTGCCACCGGCACCACGAGACGGTCCATGATGTAGTCCTTGCGTTCAGGCGTGTTCTTGCCCATGTAGAAGGTCAGGATGCCGGCGGCTTCCGTCCGCGATGAATACTCCACCCGGCTCAGGCGCATTTGCTTGCCGATGAACTGGGCGAATTCCTTTGGACTGATTTCGCCCAGTCCTTTGAACCGCGTGATCTCCGGCTTGCCGCCCAGTTCCAGCACCGCCGCATCCCGCTCAGCCTCGCTGTAACAATAGATGATCTTCTCCTTGTTGCGCACGCGGAAGAGCGGGGTCTCCAGCACATAAACATGTCCGTCGTGGACGAGCTGCTCGAAGAACCGGTAGAAATATGTGATGAGCAGATTGCGGATATGCATGCCGTCGACATCCGCATCGGTGGCGAGAATGACCTTCTCATAGCGCAAGCCCTCGGTGTTATCCTCCACGTTCAGCGCCTGCATGAGATTGTACATCTCGTCGTTTTTATACATCACATCGCGCTTGAGATCCCAGACATTCAGCGGTTTGCCCTTGAGCACAAAGACCGCCTGGTTGTTCACATCCCGGCAGCTCGTGATGGAACCGGCGGCGGACTGACCTTCACAGATGAAGACCATGCTGCCGCGGCCCTTATCCTTCTTCCGGTCGAAGTGATTCTTGCAATCCTTCAACTGCGGGATGCGCAGCGTGATGGCACGGGCACGTTCGCGGGCCAGCTTCTTGACCTCCTGCAGCTCCTTGCGCAACTGCTCGGTGTCCTTGACCTTGTCGATGATCTTTTCCGCAATCGCCTTGTTGCGCTGGAAAAATTGCAGCAGCTCCTGGCGTACGGAATTGACCAGCTCGGTGCGGATCTCCGTGTTGCCCAGCTTGTTCTTGGTCTGCGACTCAAACAGCGGGTCCTTCAGCCGGATGGCCACCGCCCCGACCATGGCCTCGCGTACATCATCGCCCTCGAACTTGCCGTTGCAATATTCATTCACCGCCTTGAGCAACCCCTCCCGGAAGGCGCTGAGATGCGTGCCGCCGTCGCTGGTGAACTGGCCATTGACAAACGAGTAAAACGTCTCCCCGTAGCGGCTGTTGCTGTGGGTGAAGCAAAATTCCAGAGTCTTGCCTGTGTAATGCAGGGGCGGATAAATCGGTTCGCTGCCATCCGTCCCCAGATCTTCCATCACCAGATCCATCAGCCCGTGGCGGGACAGAAACACCTTGGATTCCGGAGATTCCGGCGTTTTCAGCACCAGCTTCAGGCCGTTATTGAGATAACTGTAGTGACGGAGCCGGCGCTCGATGTATTCCTGTTTGTACTCGCTGTCTTTGAAAATATCAGGATCCGGTTCGAATTCGATCAAAGTTCCGTCCGGTTCCGGGGTTTTGCCGGCGTCCTCTTTTTTCAGCCGGCCTTGTTTGAACTCAGCCTGGGCATACTGGCCGCCCCGATGGCTGCGGACCATAAAGTTTTTGGATAGCGCATTGACGGCCTTGGTGCCGACGCCATTGAGTCCCACGCTGAATTGAAAAACTTCGTCATTGTACTTGGCGCCGGTATTGATCTTGGAAACGCAGTCCACCACCTTGCCCAGCGGGATGCCCCGTCCAAAATCGCGCACGCTGACCCGGGTGCCGGCCAGGGTGATCTGCACCTCCCGGCCATGGCCCATGATGTATTCGTCAATGGTATTGTCCACGACCTCCTTGAGCAGAATATAGCAGCCGTCATCCTGGTGGCTGCCGTTGCCGATGCGGCCGATGTACATACCGGTGCGCAGCCGGATGTGCTCCAGGGAGGACAACGTCTTGATTTTGCTCTCGTCGTAGATGTTTTTTGGTTTTTCAGCCATATGATTCGCGGCGGGGAAGATGAAACAAAGCGGACCAAATGAAAACAGAAATTATTTCTGCGTCGGACGGAACATTAAAATAAATGGCAAGTGCTGGGCCTAGGCCGACCGGCGGAAATACTTCTTAATCCATGCCATGTAGCCCAGGAGAGGAAAAATCCATAACAGGGACAACCAAATCATATAGTTGCCGTTCATAAGGCCCGTGGCCTTGAGCGGTTCCAGTTGTTCCGGAGTCAGGCCCATCAAGGAGTACATTTCCGTCAGATCATGCCGTGCATAGGTGAGGGTTGTGGAGACCAGAAAGAACAGCCAAAGAATGAGAGCCAGCCACCAACCACGGGCTTCCAGTTTATACAATAACCAGGCGGCATAGCTCCAGAGGCCGGCAAGCACCAGCCACACTGCCGAGCCCGGCAGGCCGGTGAGAAACATGCCGAAAAACGGGGTCACACCATGCCACAGCCACGGCATCAACAGAAACATGGGGACGGAAACCATGAGCCACAGGCTTAGGCCCAGCACCGGCAGCGGACAGGTGTCGGTCCAGCGCGTCTGAGGGTCGCGGGCTTCACAGGTGGTTTTCACATGCCGGCTGTGATAGAAAAACGTCCAGGCCGCCGGCAAAATGATATAGACCACCGCCAGGACCAGAAATATGAAAACCATAATTGTGTTCAGGGCTGCCGGTGGCAGCGCGGGTTGGCCGGGTGGCATTTCAGCGACCATGGCCGCCTTGAAGTTAGGGGCAAAGAACACCATAAAAACCATGGTCAGCACGCCGATGCCCAGCCAAGTCCAAGAAAAAATCAACAACATCGCCCGGGCCCAGCGCCGGGCCATAATGGAGCCGATGCCCAACCACACCAAGGCCACTGCCAGAACCCCATATACACCCGCGCCCAATACCATGGTTGAAGCGGGAGGTTGTGATGCCGGAGCTTGGGCCGCACAGGCCACCTGTCCGACCAGCATCAAGAGGACCATCAGCCCCGCCAAACACCCCAGCAAGATGGTCAGCACGCCAAAAATAACAAGGCCTACGGAACGATCTTTGTAGGGCACGGCCAACGATGCGGCAACCTCAGGTGCGGATTCAGAGTCAGAAAGGGTATCGCTCATAATGGGATTATTGGAGTCAATTATACCAAGAATCTTGCCGGTGTCCATCCCGGCAAGGATAATTGGCAAAGGATTTTGCCTTGGTCCGGCCGGCGGTTTTTGCAAATTAATAGTGGCAATTAACGTTTTTGAGGGTAATTTAACGATAATCAGTTAAGATTACTTAAAATGCAACGTTGTCTGAAGGCGGACATAGCGGTCTTGATTAAGTTGGAACAGGGGAGTTTTTGTGGGAGCCAGGCGGCCGCCCAATATCTCACCTGTCAGGCCAAATGTTTGACACATCTCGCAAATTTTATTTTTTCCCCGGCCTTGGCGGAGGTGGCGGCATGATGTCTATCCCAATGCCTGCTTGGTATTGCGCCCGAACCAAACCCAAGCACGAACATATCGCGGCGGCAAATCTGCGGAAAAACCTCGGTCTGGAGGTTTTTCACCCCCGATTGCGGATTGAAAGGAGCACCCAGCGTGGAGTCGTTAAGGTCGTCGAATCACTGTTTCCCTGTTACATATTTGTTCACTGTGTGGTGGCGGAACGGCAGGATGAAATCCAACATTGCACCGGGGTGAGCAGTCTGGTCCATTTCGGCCGTAACATTCCACAAGTTGCGGACTCGATTATCGAAGAGCTCCGGGCCTGTTTTGAATCGCATGAGCCAATGACGGTGGATAATCATTTGGCCCCGGGCGATGAGGTGACGGTGGCGAGCGGGGTCTTTTCGGGGATGCAAGCTTATGTATTGCGGAACTTGCCCGCCCGGAGTAGGGTTCAAATATTGCTGGATATTTTGGGGCGTCCCACACAGGTGGAGGTCGAACGCAATGCCGTGGTGTTGGTCAAAAATACGCTGGCAGATCTGGCACCGGTCTTGGCTGCAACGCATCAAAACGGGGTGCGAATTTAAGTTGAGATCGCGACAAAAAATGGGTGACGGCCAACATGGGCCGGTGAATAAGCTGATGGGTGCATCGAAAATGCAACGTCTGCAAGTGCGGAGCTTTGTTAATTGAAATCGACGTGGTATTGCTAAAAGCAGATATTTACAGTCTCAAATGAAGAAGGTCCGCCCATCTAACTCCAAGGTCCCGCTCTGGAAGCGAGGGTTGGATATTGCCGCCATCCTCATCACATCACCGGTCATTTTGCTGGTGGGTTTGCTGATTGCCTTGGTGATCCGCCTGGTATCCGCCGGCCCGGTCTTGTTTCGCCAGGAACGGGTGGGCCATCTGGGCGGAAAATTCATGCTTTTTAAATTTCGGACGATGCATGCAGGGTCAGATTCGAAAGTACACCGGGGACACCTGAACCGGTTGCTTACTTCAAACGAACCCATGCTGAAAATGGATGCCCAAGGGGACCAGCGAATCATCCCTTTCGGGGTGCTGCTACGTTCCTCGGGCCTGGATGAACTGCCGCAGTTAATCAATGTATTCAAGGGCGAGATGAGCCTGGTCGGGCCCCGGCCCTGCATGCCCTATGAAACTAAAATGTATCTGCCCTGGCAAAAGGAGCGTTTCAACTCCCTGCCGGGCCTGACCGGGCTGTGGCAGGTAAGCGGAAAAAATAACACCACTTTTCTGGAGATGATTCAAATGGATATCGAATACAGCCGCAGGCAGTCTTTGTGGCTGGATTTATCCATCATCCTTAAGACCATCCCGGCGTTGCTGGTTCAAGTGTGGGAGCTTCGGCACCGCCGGAACCAGCCCGTCGGCCAGATTAAGAGCAAGCCGGACGGCGCTTTCCCGGAGCCGTGACCGGAAACCAACCCCGAAGGGTTGGAGCCAGTAAATTTCGTAACAACGCCTAAACAAATATGACATTGCCTATCAAGGTCGGGGTGGTGGGGTGCGGCTATTGGGGCCCCAATTTAATCCGCAATTTCCGGTCGCTGCCAGACTGCCATTTGAAGGTCATGTGCGATCTCAAGCAGGCCCGTTTGACTCATCTCAAATCGTTGTACCCGGAGGTGGAAGTGACGACCGATTTTCAGCACCTCCTGAATGGGATGGATTTGGATGCGGTGGTGATTGCCACCGCAGTAAAATTTCACTTTCCGATGGCCCGGGCCGCGCTGTTGGCGGGCAAACATACCTTCATAGAAAAACCCATGGCCACCTCGGCGGCCGAGTGCGAAGAACTGGTGGAACTCGCCCGTAGCAAGGGCCTGGTGTTGATGATTGGGCACACCTTCCTATACTCCCCGGTGGTGCAAAAAATCAAGGACATCATCGACCATGGCGACATCGGTGAGATCCGGTATATATGCGCCCGCCGATTGAATTTGGGACTTTATCAAAAGGATATCAACGTGACCTGGGATCTGGCTCCGCATGATATATCCATCATTCTATCCATCATCGGGGAACAGCCGGTCTCGGTGAATTGCCAGGGCAGCGCTCATGTGACCCCGGGCATTGAAGATGTCACCACCTTGTGCCTGACCTTTCGCAATCACCGGACGGCGATTATTCAAAGCAGCTGGCTGGATCCGAGGAAAGTTCGGGAAATGACGATTGTCGGCAGCAAAAAAATGATCGTCTATGATGATGTTGAGCCCTTGGAGAAAGTCCGGGTCTTTGACGCCCGGGTGGAACGTCCGCCCCATTATGATACATTTGGTGAATTTCAATACGCCTATCATTACGGTGATATTCACATTCCGTATATAAAACAGGAGGAACCGCTTAAAACCGAGTGCCAGCATTTTTTGGATTCAATCAAAAACGGGACCGTGCCCCTCACGGATGGCGAGCAGGGGTTGGAAATGATCCGCATCTTGGAGGCGTCTTCAAAATCATTGCACCTGGGCGGGGCGCCGATATCCATAACCCCAAAAACAGGGTCGGTGTCGGACACCAAATTTTTCCTGCGGGGCTCTCGGCCGGTCACCGAGCGGATCAAGCCTTCGGAAAGCCAGGACGCCGGCTCTCCTGCCGCGACAGCAATCTAAATTTAATGAGCGCACAGGAATTCTCATTGCAACGCATTACTCCGGATGTCCGGCTGGGAAAGAACGTCCGGATTTTCAGTTTTACCAACCTCTACGGCTGTGAAATCGGCGACGATGTAAAAATCGGCACGTTTGTGGAAATACAAAAAGGGGTCAAAATAGGCGCCCGGTGCAAGATTTCAAGCCACACCTTTGTGTGTGAAGGGGTGACCCTCGAAGATGATGTGTTCATCGGGCATCACGTGGTATTTACCAATGACCGCCTGCCCCGGGCCACCAATGAGGATGGACAATTGCAAACCGAAGCGGACTGGGAATGTGTGCCAACGCTAGTGCGTCGCGGCGCTTCAATTGGTTCCGGAGCCGTGTTGCTGTGTGGAATCACCATCGGGGAGAAGGCCATGGTAGGGGCCGGCAGTGTCGTCACGCGGGATGTGCCTCCCGGGGCGGTGGTGGCGGGCAATCCGGCCCGGGTGATGAAACCATCCCGCCGCCAGGATCCGGCATGAAACGCGCTTTGTGCCCCATTCGCATCCCATCCACACGTCGCCTCCAGATTCGGCACCCATGGGCGCCCCAAAGGTCGGCGTAATCTGGTCGGGGGAAGTGGTAAATCCGTTGCAGCGGGGGGAATGGGATAACTGGATGGCGGCGATGCCCGGGGCCACCATCTTCCACAGCACGGCTTGGGCCCGGGCTTTGGTGGAGACGTATGAATATGTCCCGTCCTATTTGGTGGCGGGCACGCCGGGAGAAATCCACGGGGTGCTGCCACTAATGGAAGTGAACAGCTGGCTGACCGGCCGGCGCGGAGTTGGGCTGCCATTCACGGACGAGTGCGAGCCATTATGCGGGAATCAGGAAACTTTTACTACCTTGTTTCACAGTGCTCTGGAACTCGGCCGTACTCGGAAATGGAAATATGTTGAATGCCGTGGGGGGCGAAGGTTTTTGGCCGGCAAACCTTCTTCACTTGACCATTACAGTCATGAATTAAAACTGGCGGCGGTTGCGGATGAAGTATTTGCCGGATTAGATGGCGCAGTGAGGCGGGCGATTCGCAAGGCGGGGAAAGCCGGGGTGGAAGTGGAGGTTTCTCAGGATTTGGCGGCGGTAAAGATATTTTATCAATTGCAAACCAAAACCCGGCGACGACATGGCCTGCCGCCCCAGCCATTTACTTGGTTTGGCAACCTTTACCGGCATATTTTGGCGCAAAACATGGGGATTGTGGTGGTGGCCCGTAAGGGGCATACTCCGGTTAGTGCGGCAATGTATTTTTATCTTGGGAATAAGGCTGTTTATAAATATGGGGCGTCAGATGCCAGGTATCAGGACCTACGCGGCAATAATTTGGTGATGTGGGAAGCCATCAAATGGTGCGGTCGCCGAGGCTTGCAGCATATGTCACTGGGGCGGACTTCGCTGGACCAGGCTGGACTGAGAAAATTCAAGCTTGGCTGGGGCACCCAGGAAGAACGAATTACATATTTCAAATATGATTTGCAGCAGGAGCAATTTATCGTGGAGCGGGACAAAACGACCGGCTGGCATAACCGGATTTTCCGCCTGGCCCCGGGATTTATCTCGCAGGCCGCAGGCCGCCTGCTCTACCGACATTGGGCGTAAACCTATGCTGGTGAACGTTCAATTTTAACAGCTACAGCCGGAGATCATGACCACCCCTCCTCAAAATCCCGAATCAACAGGCTTAATCAGCATCGGGGACATCTATTTCGCCCTGTTCCGGCAAAAATGGCTGATTCTCATTTGCTCGCTGGCGGGTCTGATTGCCGGGTTGGTTTATTATTTCCATAATACGCCGCCATATGAGTCGGATGCGTCATTATTAATCCGTTATATTGTGGATACCCGTACGCAGACCGGGCCCACCCAGGACCCCGGCAAAGAGGAAACCAAACCGTCCGAATTGGCGGACAGCATCATCAATGCGGAAATGGCCATCTTAACCAGCTTTGATCTGGCGGAAATGGTGGTGTCAAACATCGGCCCGGACCGGATTCTGGCCAAATATGGCGGCGGCGACAATATTGATGCTGCTGCGAGCATCGTCAGAGGCAACCTGATTGTGGAGGCGCCACCGCGGACCACCATCATCCGGTTAACCTTCAGCCATCCTGATCCCGCGCTGGCCCCGGTGGTGTTGCGAGAAGTCATCGCCGATTATTTGCTTAAAAGCCAGCAAGTTCATCAAGCCGGGGGCACCTCGTATGATTTCTTGAGGGAACAGTCCGACCTGTTGCGTGATGAAATTACCGCAACCGAAGATGAACTTCGCACCGCCAAAACTAATGCAGGAATCATCTCCGTGGAGGATTCAGACAAGACGTTTTCGGACCAGGTGTCCACGATTGAACAGGAGTTGTTTCAAGCCAAAGCCCAGGAAGCGGGCTATCAGGCCCTGCTCAAATTGGATTCCGATGCGCCGCTCATGGACTTGATGCAAATGCCGTCCGATAAATTGGATAAGTATCAGCGGTTGTGCGATCGGCTGGATTTATTGGTCCGCAAACAAAATGAATATGTGACTGTGCTGGGATACAAGGACGAGAACACTTTGGTGAAGGAGGGTAAGGAACAAATTGACGAACTTAAAAAAGAGCTGACGGATGAATATCCGGAACTGGCCACCTTGACAACCTCGGCCATGTCTTCGGGGGGGCAGGCGTCGCCGTTGGCACCCGGCGGCATCGGCGGGCTGATCCCGCTGCTGACCAAAATCAACATTTTAACTGAGCAATTGAAACAAATCTGGATGCAGGCGGCGGACGAAGACATGGCAAAATCCAAAATTGTAGATTTGCAACGCAAGAAACAGATTTTGGAAGCAAACTATCAATATTTTGCAACAACGCTGGAGCAGGCCCGGATTGACGAAGTCCTCGGACCGGGCCGGCTTTCCAATATCAGCGAGGTCGACCATCCCTCGCCCCCGTACAAAGACTTGTCCAAATTTCATAAGATGTTATATCAGTTGATTGGCGGAGGGGTGGGGGTCGGGGTGGTTTTGGCGTTGCTGTTGGAACTGGTGCTTGACCAGCGGGTGAAGCGTCCGGCGGAAATAGAATCCAAACTGCACCTGCGCCTCTTCCTGACCATCCCTAATTTTGGTCCAGGGAGAAAAAATGCACTGGATCGAAAAACACCTTTGTCGTTGTTGGAGAATTCGTTGGAAGCGTCCGCCGCCGCCGGCGGCGGCGCAACATCGCCGGATTTGCCCCTGGCAAACACGCTGTCGCTGGATTCAAACCCGCTTTTGTTTCCCTATTATGATACCCTGCGCGATCGGCTCATAAGTTACTTCGAGAATGTCAACCTTACCCGCAAGCCAAAGCTGGTGGCCGTGACCAGCACCGGGAAAGGCGCCGGGGTGAGCACCATTGCCGCCGGGTTGGCGGATGCCTTGTCAGAAACTGGTGACGGACGGGTGTTGTTGGTAAAAATGAATCTGGAACCAGATGCCGGCCAATCCTATTTTAATGGCCGCCCGGCCTGTGAGTTGGATGATGCACTGCTGATGGAGAAACGGGACGACGCTTTGGTGCAGGAAAACCTTTATGTGGTGGAGGAAATTTCCCGGGGTGACAAGCGCCCGCGCGTGCTGCCCAAACGATTTGCGCAACTGGTGCCCAAGTTCAAGGCGAGCGACTACGATTATATTATTTTCGACATGCCGCCGGTAAGTCAAACCAGCGTGACGGCGCGTTTAGCCGGTCTGGTGGACATGACTCTTCTGGTGGTGGAATCAGAAAAGTCGAACCGGGAGGTCGTCCGACAGGCCGCCGCCTTACTGGCACAGTCCAAGGCAACCGTGGGTGCGGTGCTGAACAAAACAAAGAAATACGTGCCCTCCCGGCTGCATCAGAATTTTTTGGAGGAGGGCTGAACCCGTCCGGGTTTGGTCTGTCAATGGTCTGTTTTCTTTTAGGCATGGAATCCATACAGTTTAGATGGGGAGGGGTGGAACTTCACCGCCTCAACGGCTCTTAAATTCTTCCCATGTTACGACATCGCCTTTACTACCGGCTTAAGCCGTATTTGCCCTGGCGATTGCGCATGGGGGTGAGGCGTTTGGTTGCCCGGCGAGAACGGCGGGTTTCACAGGCGGTCTGGCCCATTAATGAAGCCGCCGGGAAAACTCCGGCGTACTGGCCCGGGTGGCCTGCGGGCAAGAAATTTGCCCTGGTGCTCACCCACGATGTTGAGGGTATGACCGGCTTGAACAAAAGCCGGCAATTGATGCATTTGGAAAAAAACCTGGGGTTTTGCTCCTCGTTTAATTTCATCCCTGAAGGTGATTATCGCGTTTCCCAGGAATTGAGGGATGAACTGGTGCACAATGGCTTTGAAGTCGGGGTGCACGATCTGCGTCATGACGGGAAACTTTATTGGAAACGGGACAGCTTCCCGGAGAAGGCCCGGCGTATCAACCATTACCTCAAGCTGTGGGGGGCAAGCGGGTTTCGCTCGGGCTTCATGCTGCACAACCGCGAGTGCATGGACGAGTTGGCGGTGGAGTATGACACCTCGGCCGTGGACACAGATCCGTTTGAACCGGAACCGTGGATCGTGGACACCATCTTTCCGTTCTGGGTCCCACGGCCCCGGGGGGGCGGTTATGTTGAACTGCCCTATACCTTGCCCCAGGATTCCACTCTGTTCCTGGTGCTGGGGGAAACGTCGCCGGAAATTTGGATGCGCAAGTTGGATTGGATTGTTCGTCACGGGGGGATGGCTTTAATCGATGTGCACCCGGATTATCTTGGTTTTCAAAAAGACCGGCGGACAGCTTCGGAATATCCGGTCGAACAGTACGAAGCCTTTCTCAAGCATGTCCGTGACCGGTATGCCGGACAATTCTGGAATCCCCTGCCCAAGGAGTTGGCCGACTGGTACAAACAAGAACTGGTCAAAGCCGGTCGAATTCCCGCGGCCGACGTGGAAACAGCCCCGCCGGCCGCCCCCGCCACTTCCCGCAAAAACCTCCGTCTCAAACGCGCAGCGGTGGTATTATATTCCTACTACGAGTCCGATCCCCGCCCCCGGCGCGAGGCCGAGGCCCTCGCGAAGGCGGGCATGGAGGTGGACGTCATCTGCCTCCGCCGCAATTCCTCCGTGCCCCCGCGCACCCGCCTGAACGGCGTCAATATATTTCACGCCCCGTTGCGCCGCCGCCGGGCGGGCAAGTTGGTTTATATACTCCAATACTTCTGGTTTCTGCTTATTTCCCTGGGCCTGCTTTCCTGGCGGAGCCTGCGGCGGCGTTACCAGCTCGTACACGTCCATAACATGCCCGATTTCCTCGTGTTCAGCGGGCTGCTCCCACGCTGGCGCGGTGCCCGGATCATTCTGGACCTCCACGATCCCATGCCGGAGCTCTTCCAAAGCATCTACGGGCTGCCCGCCGGGCACTGGCTGGTGCGGGGCCTGAAAAAAATGGAACGCAACAGCATCGCCTTTGCCGACCTGGTGCTGACGCCCAATGTGGCGTTCAAGCAGACCTTTGCCGCGCGCAGCTGTCCGGCGGAAAAGATCCAGACCGTGATGAACTCCCCGGAAACCGCCATCTTCAACCCCGCCGCTCATCCGGCCTGGACGACCCACGCGCCGGACAGCCCGTTTGTCCTGATGTATCATGGCCTGCTCGTGGAACGGCACGGGCTGGACGTGGCCATTCGTGCCGTCGCCCAACTGCGCGCGACGATCCCCACCATCCAATTGCATCTCTACGGCGAGCCCACAGATTATTCCCCCGTCATCGACCGGCTCATCCAGGAACTGAAGCTGGAAAATACGGTCTTCTCCCATGGCTACAAGACCCTGGACGAAATCGCCGCCTGTATCGCACAAATTGATCTGGGGCTTGTGCCCAACCGTCGGAGCGTCTTCACCGAGATTAATTTCCCGACCCGCATCTTTGAATATCTCGCCATGGGCCGGCCGGTGATTGTCCCGGACACCCAGGGAATCCGCGATTATTTCCAGTCCGACCAAATCCTCTATTTCCAGCCGAACGTAGCCGCCGATCTGGCGGCCAAAATCGAATGGGCTTGGCGGCATCCGGATGAATTGCAGGCGCTGATGCAGCGCGGTCACGCCGTCTATCAGAAGTATATTTGGAATCTGGAGGAGCAACGTTTCTTGAACCTGGTTGATAACCTCGTCGGCCCCGCCTCCGCGGCCGACCAATGACCCATCGCCCGTATGCTGTTTAACTCCCTGCATTACCTGATTTTTCTGCCCATCGTGGTGACCTTGTATTATCTGCTGCCGCACCGCTGGCGCTGGCTGCTGCTTCTGGTGGCCAGTTATTATTTTTACATGTCCTGGAAGGCCGTATACGCCGTGCTGCTCGTCATCTCCACGGCCGTCGCCTACTTTACCGCGCTGGGCATCGACCGGACCGCCGACCCCCGGCGAAAAAAGCGGTTGCTGTGGGCCTGCCTCACCGTTTTGCTCGGCATCCTCTTCACGTTCAAATATTTCAACTTTGCGAACGCCAGCCTCCAGCATGTGTTCACCAGCCTGAAAATCCCCCTGACAATGCCCGTCCTTGATTTGCTCCTGCCCATTGGCATCTCGTTTTACACCTTCCAAAAAATCAGCTATGTCGTGGATGTCTACCATGGCCGCGTCCCGGCGGAGAAACACTTCGGCATCTTCGCCGTCTACTCCTGCTTCTTCCCGCAGTTGGTGGCCGGTCCGATTGAACGCGCCCGGCACCTCCTCCACCAATTCTACGAGCAGCACGAATTTTCCTGCGAGCGCGCCACCTCCGGTCTGATGCTCATCCTCTGGGGGTTCTTTAAAAAAGTGACCGTTGCCGACCGGTTGTCCCTGCTGGTGAAGGCGGTTTACGGTGATCCCCACAGCTACTCGGGGCTGCCGTTGTTGGTGGCGACCGTCTTTTTTTCCTTTCAAATCTACTGCGATTTTTCGGGTTACACGGACATCGCCATCGGCTCGGCCCGCCTGCTGGGTTTCGACCTGATGGCCAACTTCCGGCAGCCATATTTCTCCCGCTCCATCCCGGAATTCTGGCATCGCTGGCACATTTCGTTGTCCACTTGGTTCCGTGACTACCTCTACATCCCATTGGGGGGCAGCCGGGTGGTGAAGTGGCGCTGGTATTACAATTTGTTCATCACGTTCCTGCTCAGCGGCCTGTGGCATGGCGCCAACTGGACGTTCGCGGCGTGGGGGGCGGTGCATGGGAGTTTCATGGTGCTGGATTCACTGTTCGGCCCGGCCCGGGACTGGTTGCGGGCGCGGTTGGCGGCGAAGTCGGCGCAGACCATTTTCGACGGGGTGAACGTGGGCCTCACTTTTGGATTGGTGGCGGTGGCGTGGATAGCCTTCCGGGCCGCCAATTTTGGCGATGCTTGGTATATTTTCACGCACTTGTTTTCCGGTGCCCGCCACTGGCTCGACTACGGCACAGCCTCCATTCAATTCCGCGGCATGGGGATCATGCTGCCAGAATTGATATACAGCCTGGTGTTTACGGGGATGGTGGTGGCTTACGACCTGCTGGACAGCCGGGAGAACGTCTGGGAACGGCTGAAGCGCAGTCCACGCCCGGTGCGGTGGCTGGCGGGCTACGGCCTCTTGATTTTGGTTCTGTTTTTCGCACCTTATAACCAGGCACAAAACTTCATTTACTTCCAATTCTAACTATGGAATTCCGACGTTTCTTCAAGCGGGGCCTGCTTTTTGCCACGCCCATATTGGTGTGGGTGGCGGCGGTGGTGGTCGTGGACCCTTTCGGCTATTTTGACATCTCCCACCTTTTCCCAGACCAGGCAAAGCTGGAAAATGCCGGAGAACTTAACCTATTGACCTACAACATGCTAAAGGAGGTTAATCACCCTTGTGAGAATTTGATCATCGGCGATTCCCGGGCCACGGCGCTGCCGCTGACGCGCATCGATCAGGTCACGGGTCAGACCTATCACTTTCTCACCTCCAACGGACTCAAGCTAAATGAAAGCGTCGACTTGTTTTATTTTGCCAACCAGATCAAACCGATCAAGCACGCCGTCTTCACCATCAATTTCAATGAATATAACGAGTATGCCTATGCCGACCGGGTGGCCAGCGTGGAGGACATGATCCATAACCCCCTGCTATATCTCTTTGACCGGAATGTCGCCCAAGCGGTCTATTATGTGGTCAAGGCAACCCTGACCCATCAACGGGCTTTTAGCTCCCTGCCCCCCATGTCGGCGGTGGATTATTGGGGCTATATTGTCAACGTTCGCGCCCGGGAGCATTACGAGAAATACCGTCATCCGGACTCGCTGCAAAAAAGCTTTCAGGAAATGGCGGATTTTGCCCGGCAGCACGGCATTGAAGTGACCTTCATCATCGTGCCGCACAATGAGGAGTTTCAGCGGCGGGTGCGGGAGTTTGGCTTGGACGATGAATACCTCCGCTTCAAGCGGGAAATGAGCCAGCTGGGCGTCCGGGTGGTTGATTACGATTACGTGAATGACATCACCACCTCGCGCGCCAATTTCAGGGATCCCATCCATTACAACGATGCCATTGGCAATTTGATCACGGATGAGGTCTTCCGGGGACCGCTGGTGCAGGGGCGGTTGTTGGACGCCGTCTGGGCGGATCAATGTTCGCATTTTCTGTTCTGATTTTTTGACGCTGCGCATCGCTCATGCCTCCCTTAGTCGCCACCATTCTCTACCTGTCCATCGCCATCTACCTGTTCCAACGGGATGTGCGCCAGCCGACCACCGCCACCGGTGCGCTCTGGCTGCCGTTTCTTTGGATGTTCATCAGCGGCTCCCGCTTCATCTCTCAATGGCTGGCCATCTTTGGGATAAATGTGGGTGCCGCCAACGCCTCCGTGGAGGAGGGTAGCCCCATTGATGCCCTGTTCTTCCTCGTCCTCATCGTCTGGGCGTTTTACATCCTCTTCCGCCGTCGGGTCAGTTTGCAGGAATTTATCCACCGGAACCGCTGGGTGACCTTTTATTTGCTTTTCTGTCTGCTGGCTATTTCCTGGTCGGACTTTCAGTTCGTCGCCTTCAAACGTTGGATCAAGCTCTTCGGGCAGCCGGTCATGGTGCTCATCCTCCTCACCGAACCTGACCCCTTGGAATCCATTTCCCGCATGATGAAACGGTGCGCCTGTTTCTGGATGCCCATCTCATTGCTCTTCATCAATTATTTCCCCAACCTCGGTCGTGGCTTTGATCCCTGGTCCGGCCAGCCATCCGACAACGGCATTGCCGGCAACAAAAACTCCTTGGGCTGCGACTGCCTTATTCTGGGCCTTTTTTTTTGCTGGCACTTTCTCCGCGTCTGGGCACGGGATAAAGGGAGGGCCCGCCGGGATGAACTCATCTTGTGCGCGGGATTCATTGCCGTCATCGGCTGGTTGGTCCACTTGGCCCAAAGCTCCACCTCCTTGGCCACCCTTGTGCTCGGCAGCGCCATCATGGTGATTGTCAGCCGTAAATCCATCGACCGCCGGCGCATTGGTGTCAACTTGGCCGCCATCTTGATAATCGCGGGCCTGGTCGATTATATGTTCGGCATTCACAAGTTGATCATTCATGCCCTTGGCCGCAATGAAACTCTCACCGGTCGCACTGAGATCTGGGACATCCTCCGGCATTGGGACCTGAACCCCCTGATCGGCGTCGGCTATGAAACTTTCTGGCTCGGTCCGCGCGTGGATAAAATTGAAAGCATGATCCCCGGCCTGATTCTCAATGAGGCCCACAACGGCTACTTGGAAACCTACATCAACATGGGTCTGCTCGGGCTCGTCGTCACCCTGACCCTGCTGGTAAACACCTATCTTAAAATTCAACGCCTCATGGTGAACAACTTCGACTTTGCCCGCTATCGCCTGGCCTACCTGATTGTATTCATAGCGTATAATTGGACGGAAACCGCCTTCCGCACCCATGCCGTCCCCTTCTTTATGTTCTTTTTGATTGCCATTGATTATCCCTATCGCACCCTCACTCAAGAAAATGCCCGCAATATTACAACGACTCCGGAACCGGTGTCACCTGCCCGCCCCCTTATTCAAACTGCTCAATGGCGGCAAGCCGAGGTTTGAATGCCCCTTATGTGGTTATCAGGGGCCGTTCCGTGACTGGAACGGTTTCGCCGGTCGCCGTCGACATGTAGAATGCCCCAGTTGCGGAGCCTTGGAACGCCACCGGCTGCAATACCTCGTCATTCAGGATCTGTTGCGGAGTTGGAGCGCCGCCGGCAAAAAAATGCTCCACTGCGCGCCTGAACCATTTTTCCGGCGGTTCTTCTCCGACCGCTTCGCCAGCTATGAAACCGCCGACCTGTCCATGAGCGGGGTTGACCATCAGGTGGACTTGCAAAACCTGCCCTTTCCGGTGGCCAGTTATGATTTCGTGTTCGCCTCCAACGTACTGGAGCATATTCCCGATGATGTTCAAGCCATCCGGGAAATCCGTCGGATCCTCAAGCCGGGTGGCCTTGCCGTCCTGCCCGTGCCCGTAGTTGCCCAAAAAACCGTTGAATATACCGCCGCCAATCCGCACGAAGCCGGTCATTTTCGAGCGCCCGGCTTTGACTATGAGGAAAAATTTAAACGTTGCTTCACCCGGGTCGAAATCCTGACCTCCGCTTCCGTCCCGGAAAAATACCAACCCTATATTTACGAGGACCGTACCGGTTGGCCCACAGAAAATATGCCCCTCCGGCCGCCAATGCCCGGGGAACGCCACTTGGATGTCGTCCCTGTCTGCTACGTTTGAAACCACTCCGATGAAATACATCCTCATCACCTCCGCCCGCAACGAGGAGGCGTTTATCGGTCTGACTTTGGAGTCGGTCACCACCCAGACGGTTCTGCCGGAACGCTGGGTGATCGTGGACGACGGCTCCGGCGACCGCACGCCAGAAATCATCGCTGGTTATGCGGAAAAATTTGGCTGGATCAGGCTCATCCGTAATCCTCAACGTGCCGGTCGTGACTTTGCGGCGAAGGCCCGGGCCGTGAACGCTGCCTTCGCACAATCGGATGGTCTGGCGTTTGACGTCGTCGGCAACTTGGACGCCGACACCTCCTTTGCCCCGGACTACATGGCCTTCTTGTTGGAGAAATTTGCCGCCAACCCCAAACTGGGCGTTGCCGGCACCCCTTTCACCCAGTCGGGTGGTTATGATTCCGCCAAGGACAGCTTTGAAGGTGAAAATTATGTCGCCGGTCCGGTCCAACTTTTCCGGCGGGATTGTTTTCAAGAAATCGGCGGCTATCTTGCCAATCCCGCCGGGGGCGTGGACTGGGTTGCCGTGATGACCGCTCGTCTGAAGGGCTGGACCGTCCGGTCCTTTGGCGACCGACGCTATGAACACCACCGCGCCATGGGCACCGCAGAACGAAGCAAGGTGGCGGCCCTCTTCTCCTACGGTGAAAAGGATTATTATCTGGGCGGATCACCGGTCTGGCAGATTGTCCGGGTGACCTATCAGATGACCAAAAAGCCTCTGTTTGCGGGGGGCGCGGCCTTGTTTCTGGGTTTCTTTTGGGCGGCTGTGCGGCAGACCAAACGGCCTGTTTCCGAAGAACTTATGCGTTTCCACCGGCGCGAACAGATGAAGAAGCTGAGGGCATTTTTTCGAAGCCTGTTTCGATTTAAAAAACCGGACGGTTTCAACCTGCTGTCCGATGGTGAACAATGAATTAATGTGGTGACAAACCAGGCATACAAAATCGGGTTGATCTCGGATTTCAACCAGCAAAACCTGGCGGTCTTGCTGGGAAAAAATCCGACGGTGGCCGCGACCTGTCAGACTGCGCCCTACGGCCAGACGCTGCGGCTGCTGCTCGACCCGCACGATCCGTTCTGGACGGAAGCCCTGGACGCCTTGGTATTGTGGGCCCTTCCGCAACTGGCGGTGCCGGGTTTTCAAAAACTCCTGTCCGGCGAGGAGTTTTCACCGGCGGAATTGTTGGATCAGGTGGATGCCTTTTGCGGGCTGGTTCGGACGATTCCGGACCGGGTCCGCACCATCTTTCTGCCCGCCTGGGTGTTGCCGGATGGCGACCGCGGCCTGGGCCCGATGAACCTGGCGCACAACCTTGGCCCGGGCAATCTGCTGCTCCAAATGAATCTCCGCCTGGCCGCGCAGCTGGCCGCCGACCGGCGGGTCATCTTGCTGGATGCGAACCAATGGCTCCTAACCGGCGGGGCTGGCAGCCCCAAGCTTTGGTATCTGTCCAAGACCCCGTTTGCCAACGCCGTCTTTCAAGCGGCGGCCGGAGATATTCTGGCTGCCTTGGAGGGACTCCATGGCCGAAGTAAAAAAGTGTTGATTCTGGATCTGGATAACACCCTCTGGGGCGGGATTCTCGGGGATGAAGGCTGGGAACAACTGCGGCTGGGCGGGCATGACGCCAAGGGTGAGGCATTTGTTGATTTTCAAAGACACCTCCAACGTCTGTCCCGGCGCGGGGTGTTGCTCGCCCTCGCCAGCAAAAATGAAGAAGCCACCGCCCTGCATGCCCTGCGACAACATCCGGAAATGATTCTCCGGCCGGAAGATTTTGCGGCCTGGAAAATCAACTGGAACGACAAGGCCGCGAACATCGCCGAACTCATGTCCGAACTGAACCTGGGTTTGGATTCGGCGGTTTTTCTCGATGACAGCGCCTTCGAGCGCGCCCGGGTGCGAGAGGCCTTGCCGGCGGTCTTGGTGCCCGAACTGCCGCCGGACCCACTGTTATATCCGGCCTTTCTGGCCGGGCTGAAATGCTTTGACTCCCCCGTGATCAGTCCCGAAGACCGGGCGCGGACCACCCTGTATGTGGCCGACCGGCAACGGACGGCGGCGCAATCCCAATATGGTTCGCTCGCCGAATGGCTCCAGGTGCTGGATCTGCGGGTGCGGGCCGAACCCCTGACGGACGCCAATCTGGAACGGGCCGTCCAGCTCTTTAACAAGACCAACCAGATGAACCTGAGCACCCGGCGGCTGACGGCGGACGAATTGCTCGCTTGGTCCACCCGCCCCGGCCATTTTCTCTGGACCTTCCGGGTGGCCGACAAGTATGGGGACTATGGGTTGTGCGGGCTGGCCAGTCTGGTGCATCAGGATGGGCGGGGACAGTTGTTGGATTTTCTCCTGAGTTGCCGGGTGATGGGACGGGGGGTGGAAGAGGCCATGCTGGGCACGGTGGCGCAAACGGCCATCCGGCTCGGCTGCCGGGAAATTCAAGCCGAACACATCCCCACGCCGAAAAATCAGCCGGTTGAAAAATGGTTTTCCAGCCAGGCCCGGCTGCAAAAAACGGGGACGCAGTTCCGGCTTTCGTTGGCCGAACCCCTCGAGTTTCCCCAACACGTCCGGATGGACTGACCTGTTGCCATGCGAAAAAATATTTTTCGGCGGTTCTTCAACCGGCTGCTCCATACGTTCGCACGTTCGCTGCCGGGGGCGACCACGTTGCGCCCCGTCTTGCACCGGTGGCGCGGGGTCAAAATTGGCCGGCAGGTCTTCATTGCCGAAGAGGTTTATTTGGAAAATGAATATCCCGAGGCGGTGGAAATACAGGATGGCGCGCAGATCAGCCTGCGGGCCATCTTCATTGCCCACACCCGTGGCGCCGGCAAAATCATCATTGGCAAAAATGCCTATCTTGGCCCCAACACCGTCCTGATCACCTCGTCTGGCCGTACACTCAAAATTGGTGAAGGCGCGGTCATCGGCGCCGGCATGGTGATCACCAGCGACGTCGCCCCGCAGATGTTTATCCCCCCCCAACCGGCCCGGGCCGTTGCCCGGGCCACGGTGCCGTTGGCGACGGCGGATAACATGGAGGATTTTATCCGCGGACTGGTGCCCGTCAAACGACCGGGCCAAGCCCGGCCCCCTGAGTCTGGAGCTTCGGGATCCTAAACAATTTACATGTCTATGTTAACTTGGTTCAAATATTGGCTCACCATGGTGGGTGAAAAACTGCCCCCGGCCGGGCTGATTCAAATTCAAGCCTTCGTGAACTATTTGAAGGTGGGCCGGTGGATGCGTGATCGTGGATATGTTTTCCCGCACCGGGTCCCAAACCGCGAGGCCGTATGGGCGGCGGTGGCTGGAACTATCCGTGATCGCCCGGTGCTCTACTTGGAGTTTGGCGTGTTTCAAGGCGCCGCCACCCGTTTTTGGGCCGGTGCCTTAAAACATCCGGACACCAAACTGCACGGTTTTGACAGTTTTGAGGGCTTGCCGTCAGAAGGCGGCCCCTGGAGCAAAGGGCAGTTTGATGTGCAAGGCAGCCTGCCGGTCATTGCCGACCTGCGGGTCAAATTTTTCAAGGGCTGGTTTGACCAGGTGCTTCCAAGCTATGTCGTGCCTGCCCATGAGCTGCTGGTGATCAACTTGGATGCCGACCTTTACGCTTCGACCATCTATGTCCTGAGATATCTGCGCCCGTGGATTAAGCCCGGCACCTTCATTTACTTTGATGAAATGAACCACTTGGAGCACGAGCCGCGCGCACTGGATGAATTTATGGCGGAGTCCGGGTGCCGGTTCCGTCCAGTCTGCGCAGACCGGTCGCTCGCCTTTGTTTTCTTTGAATGCATCCAATGAAAACTCCAGGGGGCCAAACCACCGGCCATCTGACACCCCTTGTCATGAACAACCCAAATAAATATCAAACCATCATTTTTCAGGCCATCGACCAGGTGAACGAGGTGCTGCCCGGTGCGGACAATGTGTGCAAGGAGGCGGGCACGATTCTGCTGGGCGAAGGCGCGCAGCTCGATTCGATGGGCTTCGTCAACTTCGTTGTGGCCTTGGAAGACCTGCTGTCCGGCGACGGGTTGAATATCAGTCTCATGGAGGAGATTCATGCCCGGGGCGATGAAGTTCCCACCATTATGACCGTGGAAAATCTGGCCGGCTTTCTATTGGTGCTGGCGCAGTCAAAGGGGTCGGCCGGAAACTAACCCTGTCCGGCCAACGCCGCATGAACGAAGTTGACGCCCTCATCTTAAGCGACGCCCCACAATTGGCGTCGGCGCAAAAAATTGCCCGGTTGCTGGCGTTTTTTGGCGTGGCGTACCGCTGGGTGCGACCGGCGGACTTCGATCCCCGCGCCGCCCTCGGGGTGCGGGTTTTCTGCCCGGCGGAAGTTTTTTTGAAATGGCTGGCTGGTCTAAAACAAACTCCCCGGACCGGCGGGCTGGCCGGTGGATGCCTTCATTCGATATTTGTCTGTCCGGCCGAGGACACTTCGTTCCTCCCCAGCCTGACCGACGCACTGGAACAGGCCGCTTTGGGAGAAACCCGGGGTGCCGAATTCATCGTCCGGGACGACCCCGAATTTTGCGGGGTCATGGCCGGCATCCGCTGTTCCGTCCCTCCGGGGGAATCCGGACCTGGTCCCTGTCTGAATGTGGCCGGGGCGACCACGCTTATTGCGCGGGGTGACGGGGCGGTTTTCCTCCGGCTGGAACTCGGTGGCGTGCCGGTCTTTCTTGGCACCTCCAGTTCCATCATCGATCTGGATGCGGACATGACCGCGCAACATTTTGACGTTCGCGACCAGTTCCTCGCCGCCGTGCCGGTGGTGATGTATGTCAAATGGGCGTTCGCTGGCAGTTGCTGGCAGGTCCCGGAGATCAACGCCTGCCTGGTGATTGACGATCCGTTGTTGAAACCGGATTTCGGCTATGTGAACTATGCAAAATTTCTGGCCTTAATGAAGCAGTATTTGTTTTCCACCAACATTGCCTTCATTCCCTGGAACTGGAAGCGCAGCGACCCGCAGGTCGTGCGGATCTTTCGCGAATACCCGGACCAGTTTTCACTGTCGATTCATGGCTGCGACCACACCGCCGGCGAGTTTGGCCGCCAGGATGCCGGCTGGTTGACCCGACGCACCCGGCAGGCCTTGGAACGCATGGATCACCATGCGGCCCAAACCGCCCTCCAGCATGACCGCGTCATGGTTTTCCCCCAAGGGGTCTTTGCCGGGCTGGTGCCGGGCATCTTGAAACAACACAACTTCATGGCGGCCGTGAACAGCGATATTTTCTCCAGTGATCCAATTCCGCGCCCGATCAAGGCATCCTCAGTCTGGAATGTGGCTGTGATGGATTACGATAATTTCCCCATCTTTACCCGCCGCGACCTCTCGGTGGGAGTCGAAAATTTCGCTTTTGACATCTTGCTGGGCAAGCCCTGTATTGCCTTGATTCACCACGATTTTTGCCGGAACGGCTGCGCTGCCTTGGTCCAGGCCATCCAACGGCTCAACGCCCTGCCAGTCCGGCTAAACTGGCGCAGTCTCGGCGAGGTCGTCCGGCGCGGTTTCCGCCAGCGCCCGGTATCCGCTGGCGTGGTGGCCGTGGAGATGTTTGGTGGCGAGTTGCGGTTGGAAAATGTTTTGCCCGAAAAACGTCTGTTCCAGATCAGCAAACCGGAAACGGAACCCGCACTGGTCAAGGAAATCCTCGTGGATAATCAGGCGGTCAAGTGGACGATATCCCAGGGCCGCCTGACATTTGAAGTGGAACTGGCCGCCGCACAAAGCAGCCTGATCCAGGTCAAATTTCATGAATTGGCCGGCCCCGAACCGGCGGGAGACAGCCTGTTATACCGTTTCAAAACCGGGTTGCGCCGGCATCTTTGTGAAGTGCGGGACAACTATGTCACCAAAATCAAATTTGCCCTGCGTAAACCCAACGTTAAACCATGACTTTGGCTGAATCAAACCTTCCGACGGAGAAGCTGCCCGCCATTCTGGACAAATTCACTGTCTGGCTGGAAAAACACGGGGAAACCTCATGGGATCATCAGTCTTTTTATGCCGGGCCGGTGGGCCGCCGCGCCAAGGGGCTTTATTACAAAAATAAACTCCTCGGCACGGCTGCGGTTGCCCCGATGGTCTTTGGTGAGGCCTTTTTTCCACCCGTCCGCCGGTTGTTTCATCAGCGCATCCGTCTACCCATCGCCGACGCCCACTACGCCATGGGGTTTGCCTTCCTGAATGAGGCGTCGGGCAAGTCACAACATCATGAACGAGCCGTCCATTTTCTGCACGTGCTTCGGGACACCTGCTGCCCCGGCTTCCAAGATGCCGGCTGGGGGTATCCCTTTGATTGGGTCTGGATGGGCGGCACCATCAAGGCCCAGACCCCCCTCATCACCACCACCCCCTATGCTTTTGAGGCGCTCCTCCAGGTGCAGCAGCTCCAGCCGCGCGACGAGTGGCGCAATCTCATCGCCTCCACCGTCCGCCATGTCACGACGGACATCAAGGACTTCAAATATTCCGCCACCGCCACCACCTGTTCCTACACGCCCACCTCCGAGGGCGGGGTCGTCAATGCCTCGTCTTACCGGGCGGCTATGCTCGTGATGGCCGGAAAATTCTTGGGCGAGGAACGGCTCCTGAACATCGCCGCCGGCAATGTGAATTTTGTGCTGGAAAGCCAGTCGCCCGACGGCTCCTGGCCGTATGCCAAAGATGGGCGGCGTGATTTCGTGGATCATTTTCACACCTGTTTCGTGATGAAGGGGCTGGCCAAGGTTCTGGCGGTTACCGGCGATCTGCGGATTCACTCCGCGCTCGAACGCGGTCTGGAGTACTACCTTAAAAACCTGTTCGGCGAGGACGGCATGCCGCGGCCTTTCTCCCGGGCTCCGCGCCTGACGGTTTACAAGTGCGAACTCTACGACTGTGCCGAGTGCATCAACCTATGCCTGCTGCTGCGGCCTCTGTTCCCACAGCTCAACCAAACCCTGGCCACCGTCGTCAATGGCATTTTGAAGGATTGGATCAAGCCCGATGGCTCCTTCCGTTCGCGCAAACTCATCTTGGGCTGGGACAACGTGCCCATGCACCGCTGGGCACAATCACAAATGTTCCGCAGCCTCGCCTATTACTTGCGCGAATCTAAAATCGGCGGATTGAAGCCCTGATATGTGCGGCATTTGCGGACAAGTTAACCTGACCCGGGATGAACCCGTGGACCCTGAATTGATCCGGCGAATGACCCGCACCATGGTGCATCGCGGCCCGGATGATGAAGGCTATTTCATGGCCGGTACGGTCGGCCTGGGCTTCCGCCGCCTCTCCATCATTGACCTGGCCGGCGGACATCAGCCCATGTCCGATGCCGAGGAATCCGTCTGGGTTGTGTTCAATGGCGAGATTTACAACTTTAAGGAACTTCGCGCCGAACTTGAGGGCCACGGTCATAAATTCCGGACCAGCTCGGACACCGAAGTCATTGTCCACGGTTACAAGCAATGGGGGCAGGCCGTGTTCAACCGGCTTAACGGTATGTTCGGCATTGGCCTCTGGGATGTCAAAAAACGCCGTCTGCTCATCGCCCGCGATGCCATGGGCATCAAGCTGATTTATTATAAAATCAACCAGGGCCGGCTGAGCTTTGGTTCAGAAATCCGCCCCGTGCTCGCGGCGGAAAATGGCCGGCCCGGGGTGGATGCCGCAGCCCTGAATTTGTTTCTACGCTTCCGTTATACACCGGCGCCCTTGACCATTTATCAGGGAGTGCGCAAACTGGCAGCCGGCACCCTGCTCGTGGTGGAGAATGGCCAGGTTCGGGAGGAACGTTGGTATGATCACCAGCCCGTGCCCTTCTCCCCGCCGATGAGCGATGATGCCGCCGCCGATGAATTACTGGACCTCTATCGCGGGGCGGTTCGCCGGCACTTGTTGAGCGATGTGCCTGTGGGCATCCTGTTGAGCGGTGGACTGGATTCCGGCTTGCTGCTGGCCCTGATGAAAGAGCAGGGGACCAACTGGCCCTCCTACACGGTGGGCTATGGCCCACAATTCAAGGATGATGAACTCGTGGCAGCAGCGGAGACGGCGGCTTATTTCGGCTCGCAGCATGTATCCGTGACGCTCGATCAGACCGAATTCGCCCGGGCCCTGCCCAAGATTGTTGATTACCTCGAGGAACCCGTGGCCAGTTCCTCCATCGTGCCCATGTATTTCGTCTGCCAGCGCGCCCGCCAGGATGTGAAGGTCGTTCTGCTCGGTCAGGGGCCGGATGAATTGTTTGGCGGCTACACCCGGCATATCGGGGTGCGCTATGGCGAACTCTGGAGCCGGCTGCCCGCCGGCCTCCGGTCGCTGGCCGGCGTCCTCATCCGGCGGCTGCCCCGCAACGAGACCTTGAAGCGCGGTGTTTATTCCTTGGCCGTCAAGGACCGGCTCGAACGTTATCAAAGCGTGTTCTCCCTCTTTCCACCAGATGTCATCAACGGACTGTTCCGGCCCAATTCGTTGCCGCTGGAAAACACCCGGGAATTGACCGGCTACCTGCGCCCATTGCTCTCGCAAATGGAGAAGCTGGATGAACTGGGCGGCTTCCAATTGCTGGAGATTCGCTCCTCACTGCCCGATGAATTGCTCATGTATGCGGACAAATTGTCCATGGCGCACAGCCTTGAGGGCCGGGTGCCCTATTTGGACCGCACCGTGGTGGAATTTGCCCAAGGCCTCGGTTCCAACCTGAAAATCCGCCGGGGTACCCAAAAATGGGTGCACCGCCGCGTCTGCCAGAAAATGCTGCCCCCGGAGGTGCTGCGCCGTAAAAAACGCGGGTTTGCCGTGAATGTCGTGGATGGCTGGTTTAATTCGTCCCTGCGTGGACCGCTCGCGGACATGCTGCTCGACAGTCATTCGCGCATGTATGATTTGTTGGCGCCGGGCCCCGTGCAAAAACTCCTGGCCGAACATCAGTCCGGCAGGCAGGACAACCACAAACTGCTCTTCAGCCTGGTCATGTTCGAACAATGGTTGCGCGGCGCCGGGCCGCAGTCTTGATTATTCCGCTGCATTTATGGCTTTAAAACAGGTTGAAATCCGCGTGGCTGGCAAAAGCACCCTTGTACCTGCTGCCGAGGTCTGCGGCCACACCGTCATCGCCAAGGGCGGATTCATCAAAACGGCCTCCGTACTGGATGAAAAACTCACAGTTGGGGAACTCGTCCCGGACCCGTCCGCCATGGTGGCCGAGCTCAAACAAAGCGGGCTGCCGGCCGATGTGCTGACATTTTTTCAGCGGCCGCCGGATGTCACCCCGCGTTTCCAACTCCATCTGGAGTGGGAAAATTACGCGGTGGTCGACACGACCACATTTGAACGTTGGTGGGAGCAGTTGCCGCAGGAGGCGCGCAAGAACACGCGTCGCGCGGCCAAACGTGGCGTGGTGGTCAAAACTGTGCCGTATGACGATGCCCTGGCCCAGGGTATCCACAAACTGTGCAACGAATCCCCCGTCCGCCAGGGCAAGCCCTTCTGGCATTACGGCAAGGATTTCGCCACCATCAAACGCGAGCACGCCACCTTTCTTGAGCGCAGCGAATTCCTCGGCGCCTACTTTCAGGATGAACTCATCGGCTTTATCAAGCTGGTATATGTGGATCAAGTCGCCTTCATCCTCCATATCCTGGCCTTCAATTCCAACTATGACAAACGTCCGCTCAATGCCATGATCACCAAGGCCGTGGAGATTTGCGCCCAGAAAGGCTTGAAGTACCTCGTTTACGATCAATACGTTTACGGCAACAAAAAGGAGAGCTCCCTGGTGGAATTCAAACGCCGCAACGGCTTTGTGCCGGTCAATTACCCGCGCTATTATGTCCCGCTCACCCTCAAGGGAAGAATTTACGTGGCCCTGCGCCTCTATCGCGGTCCGGTCGGCCTGATTCCCACTCCCTTGCTGCGGATCCTCCTCAAAATCCGCGACTCATTTTACAACCGCCGGGAAAAAGCCGCCACTCCTTCGCCGGAACCCCCTCAGGTCGATTCATGAAATCAATCTTAAACAATTGTTTTAGAACGGCTTGCAAAATAATTACCCCGGTCACTTATCGTCGGAAATATGCGTCTTTATTTAGGCAAGCTGCTGGCCGCGAACAGTTTGTGAATCTTGACCCTCATCCGAGGCCCGTCGTACGCTATTTCCGGCTATTCGGGCACTTTTTTTCACACCGGGCTTTGGCCCCTTCAAACCAGATGAAAACGTCTCCCACCGGAGAATGGCGCTTTACCTTTGCAATAAAATCTTTAGTTTCCCGAATCGTTCGCCGGTGTAGCTCAACGTTAGAGCATCTGAATTGTATTCAGCAGATGGAGTGTTCAATTCCTCCCGCCGGCTCCACTTTTTAGTCCGTTTCGATTGTCATGAGGTTTTCATCACCAGCTTGGTCTGCCTGAAATTATATGCCCGGCATAGCAGGCATCATCAGTTCCCGTCCACCGGCTCAATGCGAGTCGCAGGTGCAAACCATGGTGACCACCATGACGCACGAGCGCTTCTATCGCACCGGGACTTATTCCGTCCCGGGCATGGGCGTTTATGCCGGCTGGACCGCTCTGTCCGGCTCCTTCGCCGATGGTCAGGCTTTTGTGAATGAGACCAAGGATGTGACGCTCATCTTTGCCGGGGAATGTTATCTGGATGGCGAAACCGAACGGGTCCTGAAACAAAAGGGCCGCGCCTTGAAACCGTCGCAGGGAAGCTGGCTGATTCATCTCTATGAGGAACTCGGCGCGGACTTTTTCGGAAAGCTCAACGGCCTCTTCAGCGGTCTGTTGATCGACCGGCGCCGCCACAAGGCCTGCTTGTTCAATGACCGTTATGGAATCCAGCGGATTTATTACCACGAGGCTGGTGGCGATGTATTCTTCGCCAGTGAAGCCAAGGCGCTGCTGCGCATCCTGCCAGACTTGCGTGAGTTTGATGTCGAAGGGGTGGCGGAGTTCTTGACCTTCGGCTGTGCGCTGGCGGATCGCACCTTGTTCAAAGGTATCCAAAAGCTGCCCGGTGGCTCACGTTGGACCTTTGACCATGGTCATTGCCGCCGGGAAACCTATTTTTCGCGGAAAACTTGGGAGGCATTGCCGGAGCTCCTGGCGGAAGAGTACGAGACCAGATTTCAAAGCGTTTTCAAACGTATCCTGACTCAATATTTTGGCGACGGAACCGGTTTGGGCATCGCCCTCACCGGCGGCCTGGACACCCGGATGATCATGGCCGCCCGCCCGTCCGGCGGGTCCAACCCGGTTAGTTACACCTTTACCGGTCCGGAAGGCCGGACGTTGGACGACCAGATCGCCGCCCGCGTTGCCAAAGCTGGCGGTTACCAGCATCAGCTTCTGCGTCTGGAGCCTGATTTCTTTACACACTTTGACGCTCACGCAGATAGAACCATCTACCTCACGGATGGTGCCTCCGGTTTTTCTGGCGCCCACGAAATCTATTTTAACCGTCAGGCCCGCGCGTTGGCCCCGGTGCGCCTGACCGGTAATTATGGGAGTGAAGTGCTGCGCGGCATTTCCATGTTCAAACCCATGCGGTTGTCAGCCTCCTTGCTCAATGACGAATGGACGGGATTAACCCGGGCGGCGGCGGCGAAGCCGGCGGATGGCTGGCAAAACCCGGTGACCAGCGCGGCGTTTCGGGAAATCCCCTGGCTCTCTTTCGGCAACCTGAAGGCGGGCTGCTCCCAGGTCAGTTTTCGGACCCCATATCTGGACAACGAGTTGGTGGCCCTGGCCTGCCAGGTCCCGTCAGCCATGATTCATTCCGCCCTGCCGGCACTGCACCTGATCAAGGCCTGCAGCCCCGCCATGAGCGCGATACCAACGGATCGTGGTTTTATTGGCGATCAAAATAGCCTCAACCAGTTTTGCCGCCGCCTGTACGCCGAAGTCACATTTAAACTGGAATATTACAATAACGAAGGCCTGCCGAAGGCCGTTTCTGGTTTTAATCCCGTGTATCGGGCGATCACGTCACGCATGGGCTTGGAGGGTTTGCACAAATTCCTGCGCTATGCCAGTTGGTATCGCGGCCGGCTGCGCAACTTTTTGACCGGGCGCATGGCCAGTCCCAACATCCTGCAGGGTAGGTTTTGGAATACTGATTTTATCCAGGCCATGACCGGAGACCACCTTTCGGGCCGGAATAATTACGGGGCGGAAATTAACATGGTGCTGACCTTGGAGGCGATTGAACGGGTGTTGTTCCGCGATTTGCCACGCGGATGAGGGGCACAAGCGGTTGATAATTTAAAACGAACATGGAAATATTGATTCTAAAATTGGGGGCGACCGGAGACGTAGTGCGCACCACCACCCTGCTTAGGAGCTTGTCCGGCCGGGTTTCGTGGGTCACCGCCGCCAAAAATGTGGCCATGCTGACCGGGACCCAGGTGCCTGTGCGGGCCGTGACTTGGGAGCAACGCGATCAATTGGCGGACCGCCGCTATGACCTCGTTATCAATCTGGAGGACACCTTGGAGGTTGGGCGGTATCTCCAAGCCATCACGAGCGCAAAGGTTTTTGGGGCCCAGATGGAGGGCGATGACATCCTTCGATATAGCGAGGATTCACAGGGCTGGTTCGATATGAGCTTAATCAGCCGGTTTGGCAAGACCGAGGCTGACCATTTGAAGTTGATCAATCGGCGCACCTATCAGGAGCTGATTTTTAATGGATTGAACCGGTCTTTCCAAGGGGAGCGCTATGTTTTGCCGGAACCGGTGCCCACCGGTCTGACCGGGGATGTCGCGATTTCGCGGGCTGCTGGTCCGGTGTGGCCGATGAAAAACTGGGCCTATTACGATGTGCTCAAAGGGATGCTGGAACGACAAGGGCTGGTCGTCAATGAGCTTCCGGAACGGCCAACCCTGCGGGAACATCTGGGTGACATTGCCGGCCACCGCTGCCTGGTCAGCGGGGACAGTTTGCCCATGCATCTGGCCTTGGGCGCCGGTATTCGTTGTGTGACTCTTTTTACCTGCACCAGTCCGTGGGAGATTTTCGATTATGGACTGCAGCGCAAAATCATCTCGCCGCTGCTGGCGCAGTTTTTTTATCAACGGGGACGCGATGAACGGGCCATGACCGCCATTCCCGTTGCGGAAGTTTTTGACGCTGTGCTTCAACAATTGGCCGTCCCTGCTGTCTGAACGCATGCCCGACGTGTCTGACATCTCCCCGCTTGGACCTCGCCTTACTTTATTTACGGCGGGCAAGGATTCCACCTATGCCTTGGGACTGACCCAGGCTCTGGTAGCCCAAGGTTGCGAGCTGGATTTTATTGGCTGTGATGAACTTACGCCCTTGGGTCTGCCTGACCAGTCCCGGATTCATTTTTTAAATCTGCGTGGCGAAACAAAGGAACACGTCGGCCTGGGCCGCAAAATCAGGCGGGTGCTGGTTTATTACAGCCGCCTGTTTCGTTACGCCGCCACCGCGCAACCCGGAATCTTTCACATCCTGTGGGTCAACAAGTTGGAATGGCTGGACCAGACGGTGCTGATGCTCTATTACAGATTGCTCGGGAAAAAAATTTGCTTTACTGCCCACAATGTCAACAAGGCCCGCCGGGACGGGCATGATTCATGGCTGAACCGGCTGACCCTGAAAGTTCATTATAATTTGTGCAGCCATATCTTCGTTCATACCGGAAAGATGCGGCAGGAACTGATGGCCGATTTTAACCAGCCGGAAAACAAAATCAGCGTCATCCCTCTGGGCATGAATGTCATCGTGCCCATCACCGGATTGACCGGGGCTGAAGCCCGACAACGGCTGGGGCTCGCGGCCCGCGACAAGGTGATTCTCTTTTTTGGGAATATCGCGCCTTACAAGGGCCTGGAGTTGCTCGTGGAAGCGTTCCATAAATTGGCGGCTGGTGATGCGGATTATCGGCTGGTTATTGCCGGTAGTCCCAAGGGCCCTCCGAAATATTGGGCTGGAATCCAGGCCGGCATCGCTGCAAGTCCGGTGCGGGACCGTATTTTGCTCCGAATCGAGTATGTGCCCGAAGCTGAAACAGAATGGTTTTTTAAGGCGGCAGATGTGTCGGTGCTGCCCTATCGGCATATATTTCAAAGCGGGGTGTTGGTGCTCAGTTACACTTTTGGCCTGCCTGTGATCGCCGCTGACGTCGGCTCCTTGCGCGAGGAGATCATTGAGGGAAAAACCGGCCATGTTCATGAGCCCGGCAATGCAGCGGATCTCGCCCGGCTGCTCCAGCTTTATTTTGCGAGTGATTTGTACTGTAATTTAAATCAATCCCGGGAGGAGATTAAGGGTTACGCCCGGGAGAAATATTCATGGGCCAAAGTTGCCGCCCTCACCACGGCGGTATATGCTGAATTGTCGGGCGCAACCCATCGATGAAACCCCTCGTCTCCATTCTCATTCCTGCCTACAATGCAGCCCCATGGATTGCGGAGACCATCCAGTCGGCGCTGGCCCAAACGTGGCCGCGCCGGGAGATCATCGTTGTGGACGACGGTTCCAAGGATGCAACGGTCACCGTCGCCCGTCAATTTGCATCCAAGGAAGTCTCGGTGGTGCCCCAGGAGAATCAAGGGGCGGCGGCGGCCCGGAACAAGGCGGCCTCCTTGTGCCAGGGTGATTACATCCAGTGGCTGGATGCCGATGACTTGTTGGGGCCGGATAAAATTGCCGCCCAGATGGAATTTGCGGAACGCGTGGCCAATCCCCGGATCCTCTATTCCAGCGGCTGGGGCTATTTTTTTAAGCGGGCGCGCAAGGCGAAATTTACGCCCACAGCATTGTGGGCGGATCTGACGCCGGTGGAGTGGTTGCGCCAGAAGATGGCTCACGGTTACCATATGCAGACGGCCACCTGGCTGGTCAGCCGGGAGTTGACAACCGCGGCCGGCCCATGGAACACAGGCCTGGCCTCGGATGATGATGGTGAATATTTTTGCCGGGTGTTGCTCGCCAGTGAACGGATCGTTTTCGTTCCCAAATCCAAGGTTTATTACCGGCGTTCCAGCGCCAGTCAATTGTCTTATCTGGGCCAGTCACAACGGAAACTGGAGCCGCTCTGGTCCTCCATGCGGCTCCACGTTCAATACCTGCGTTCCTTGGATGACAGTGAATCGGCCCGCGCCATCTGCTTGAAATACCTGCACCTCTGGGCGGTCTTTTTTTACCCCGATCGGATGGATCTGGTGAAGCGGGTGGAAAATTTGGCGGCGGAACTGGGCGGCACCTTGTCGCCGCCAGAATTATCCTGGAAATACATTTGGCTGGAAAAGCTGCTGGGCTGGAAAATGACGCGACAAATTCAGATGCGCTACAATCTGAAAAAATCCGCGTTATTGCAGTCCTATGACGCCTTGATGTATCGTTTTGAAAAAGGCAACAAGTTGTAATTTTTGGGCTGCCATATTTTGAGCATGGGCGACACCATCATCACCGTTTCCAATCTGGGTAAAAGCTACCGCCTCAGTCACCAAGGTGACCGGCAGCGCTACACCGCCCTGCGCGATGTCATTTCCGAAAAGGTGAGAAACCTGTTCCATCGCCGGCCACCAACCGTCGATGGCCGGCCCTTGCCGGCGGATGGGGGGCCGACCGTCGAGGATTTTTGGGCCTTGCGAAATGTCTCCTTCGATGTCAAACGTGGTGAAGTATTGGGCATTATCGGACGAAACGGTGCCGGCAAGAGCACGCTCTTGAAGATATTGAGCCGGATCACCGAACCCACCGAAGGCCGGATACATCTCAAAGGTCGGGTGGCGAGCCTGCTTGAGGTGGGCACCGGCTTCCATCCGGAGTTGACCGGCCGTGAAAACATCTTCCTGAACGGTGCCATTCTGGGCATGAACCGCGTGGAGATCAAAAAGAAGTTCGACGAGATTGTCGCCTTTTCCGAAGTCGAAAAGTTTTTGGACACGCCGGTGAAACGCTTCAGCAGCGGCATGTACATGCGGCTGGCCTTTGCCGTGGCCGCCCACCTTGAGCCGGACATCTTGATTGTGGATGAAGTGTTGGCCGTGGGTGATGCAACCTTTCAAAAAAAATGCCTTGGCAAAATGCACAATGTTGCCCTCGGCGGCCGTACCGTCCTGTACGTCAGCCATAACCTTCAGACCGTCCGGCAAATGTGCCAGCGTGTGCTGCTGCTCCAGAGTGGGCGGCTGGTGGCGGCGGGCAATCCCCATGATATCACCGGTCTCTACATGGGACACGGGGCGGGCGGAGGGGCCGGGGCCATTGATTTGGTCACTTATCCCCGCGCCCACCGGCCGGAGTTTGCCCGCTTGCTGCGCTTGGAATTTCAGGACTCCACCGGCCAGCCAGTCCAGCAGATGTCCCGCCATGAAGAGGTGACCGTCATCGTGCATTTTGTGTTGGATCGGACGCTGGAAGCCATGGATATCGCCATGGCCGTCGTCCATGTGGAAGGCCAGCGCGTGTTTTCCGAAAGTTATTCCGATAAATATGGCAGGCAGAATCTGCCCCCTGGCAATTATGTCGTGCGGTTCACCATGCCCCTGCGTTTCTTGAAGCTCGAATCCTACTTTCTCGTCGTGGGTGTGTTTAATGCCGGACGGCAATGCGACTTGGTGGAGAGCCTGCCGCTGCCCGCCTTGGTGGATGAAAACATGAACCCTGACATTGAAACGCACCGCTGGGGCATTGTCCGCATTCCCGTGGCTTGGTCACCCGTGACGCCAGCCGGTGCAAGTCAGCCGCAAGCCGTTGCCCTATGATAAATCCGTTGCGTAACCTATATCGTCGCCTGCCCGTCGTTCGTGAACTGCTGGCGATTGAAGAATCCCTGAAGCAAACCCGGTCCCGGCTGCGCTTGCTGGAAACCGCCTCCCTGATCCAAGCCTTGCAGACCCTCAAAGCCAGTGATCCGCGCCATCAGGATCCGCGCCGTTTGACGTTCCATGGCGCACAGTATTGGTCGCAAAATTATGAGGACGGAATGATCGCGGAAATCTTCCGGCGCATTCCTCCGGTCCAGAAAACTTTCTTGGAAATCGGTGTGGGGGATGGTTCAGAAAACAACACCACGGCGCTTCTGGCCCAAGGTTGGCGCGGTTGGTGGATTGATGGCGACGTCACCGGCTTTGCCACCATCCGCCAAAAACTGGCGGCCATGCCCAACCTGGCCGGCCGCCTGACCCTGCGCGAAGCCTTGGTGTCTCCGACCAACATTAACGACATATTCCGCGACCTGAAAGTGCCGGCCGAGGTGGATCTGTTCTCACTGGACATTGATCAAGATACTTACCACATCTGGGCGGTCCTAAAAGATTTTCGTCCGCGCGTCGTCGTGGTGGAGTACAACAGCGCGCTCCCCCCGGAAATGGCTTGGATTCACCCCTACGAGCCCGGCCGCCTGTGGGCCGGCTCACAGGCGTTTGGTGCCAGCCTGAAAGCTTACGAATTGCTGGGCCGAAAATACGGCTATAGCCTGGTCGGTTGCGACCTGCTGGGGAACAACGCCTTCTTCGTGCGCGATGATCTGGTGGGCGATCATTTCGCCGCCCCGTTCACCGCCGAGAACCATTATGAACCCCCCCGGTATGGCCTCTATAATCGCTGGGGCCACACCTCGGTCCTGTTCGGCGAAACGGTGGCATCGTGATCCCAGCTTGATCATGTCTGACACCTTCGTCATCAAAGTCAAATTTGGCGGGCTCGGCGACCATCTTTTTTACAGCCATCTGCCGCGGATTGCCAAGGAGTCCGCCGGCTTCCGGCGGGTGCTGATCTCCAATCAATCGGAATACCGTCACCCGGATTATCGGCGGCTCATCTGGGAGGCCAATCCTTTTGTGGACGGGTTTTGTGATGATGACGCCCCGTATCCGCAGTCCCCGTTTGTTCCCAAAGGGATGAATTTGCTGGATTTCATCATGCTTCGCCGGGGATTGGACGATCGCAAACGGTTTCACGAGCCCGAAGTTTATTTCAAGCCCGAAAAAATAACCGCCTTGGCCGGGGCCACCGTATACGACCCTAATTTTGTATCTGATGTTGGCCGCTTGGAATCGTCACATATCGAACGTTACTTTGCCCGAAAAAAGATTCACCCGGACTTTATGTTGAAACCGCGCGGCCGCGGCCTCCCGGTGCGTGAGTTCGGCGCCCTGCTCGAGACGAAAGATCTGGAACATTATTGTTCCGTGATTGTCAGTGCCGGCCGGTTCATCTGCCTGACCTCCGGCGGGGCCACGTTGGCGGCCGCCCTGGGCCGGCCGGCCATCTGTCTCTACGGGACGGGGCAATTGGAAATGTTCCACCATTCCTGCGCCCATCGCTATTTGAACTTGAACCCGCCCCCGCTGCACCAGGCCGCCCTCTCCCTGGTGTTTCGGCTCGGACGCGCCGTCCGGCGCAGACTGCCCGGTCACGGCGGACGGGAAATTTAAACTTATGATCATAGCCCAGATCTCCCATGGCTTGGGAAATCAGATGTTTCAATATGCCGCCGCCCGCCGCCTGGCCGAAGTGCATCGCACCAGTTTAAAACTGGACGTATACTCATACTCGCAGAATCAATATTTTTATTCTGTGAATCAAACCCGCCGCTATGGGCTGGGGCATTTCAACATTCAGGCGGACTTGGCCACCTGGCGGGAAATAACCCGTCTCAGCCCTTTGGAAGGGTTGCAACGCAGTCTCCGGAGCTGCTTGGGGGACAAGCTTTCCCATCTGGCCGTCCGCGCCTTAAACAAGGCCGGCATCCGTTCCCCCTATTATTTCCGAACGGACCGCTATGATCCGGCCAAACCGCTGCCCAAACTCATGGTGGGCCGTGTCGTGTCCGAGCGGTTATATCACTTTGACCCCGGGGTGCTGGACTGTCCCAACGATGTCTGTCTGACCGGCTATTGGCAAAGCGATAAATATTTCAAGGACATCTCAGAAATCATCCGGCGCGAACTGACGGTCAAAACCCCCTTGCAAGGCCAGAACCTGGAAGTGGCCCGGCAAATCCAGGCCTGCGAATCCGTATCCTTGCATGTGCGGCGGGGTGACAAGGCGAAACAGGCCCATCATTTTGCCACCACCGTGGAGTACTGCAAAAACGTGGTGAAATATTTCCGGGCCCGGCTGCCACGCCCGCAATTTTTTGTGTTCAGCGATGACTGTGATTGGGCCCGGGAAAATTTGGCCGATGAGTCTGACTTGGTTTTTGTAACCCACAACGCGGACGAGGCCAATTATGAGGATTTGCGCTTGATGAGCCTTTGCAAACACAACAGCATGGCCCCCAGCAGTTTTAGTTGGTGGGGGGCATGGCTTAACCAGAATCCAGACAAAATTGTGCTCCGGCCACGGGCCCTGTTTAACATGAGCAATCATGACACCAAAGATGCTTGCCCCCCGGACTGGCTGGTTTTGGATTGATCCGATTTGCCCCTATGCCCAACCCCTTGGTATCCGTCATTATTCCGGCGTTCAATCGCGAACGTTATGTTGCGCGTGCGGTGGAAAGTGTCCTTAATCAATCCTACCAGCCTTTGGAGTTGATTGTGGTGGATGACGGATCGACGGACGGCACCGCCGCCGCCCTGGCGCCTTATGCCGACCGGATCCAACTGATTCGCCAGAAAAACCACGGTGTCAGCACGGCCCGCAACGTGGGCATTCGATCCGCCAAAGGAAACTGGATCGCATTCCTAGATGCCGATGACTGGTGGCGGCCAAACAAACTGGCCCGTCAGATGGAGTTGATTGAAAAATATGCGGTGAAAATTTGTTTCACCCGCTGTGAGACAGACCGCGGGGAATTTTGGCGGGACCTTGAGGGCGTGGTTTCCACCGTCAAGGAACCCGGAGTTCATTGGGTGGAAGATGCCGCCGCCTCGGTGTGTATTGCCCGGCGTCATCCCTATATGCAATCGCTCGTTCTGGACAAACAACTTTTGGAACAGGTGGGCATGTTTGATGAATCCTACTCCAACGCGGATGACACCCACCTCATCTTCAAATTGTCATTTCACACCGGTTATCTTTATCTCAATGAATCACTGGTTGTGATTCAAATCGGGACCGACAACAGTCTGACCTATAACATGAGTCCGGCCGTCACCGCGCGACGGTTGGATTCCTATTTGCGGGTGCAGGCGGAAATGTACTGGCGGTTGGTGGTGGTCAGCCCGCGCAAGGCGGCCATTTCCCGGCAACGTCTGGCCTACTTCAGTCTCCGCCGGGCGCAACTGGCGAGCGCCACCGGTGATTATTTTCTCGCCCGGAAGCTGGCGCGCAATGTCTGCCTCATGGCCGGTCAACTGCGCACTTGGGTGGCGGGCGTGCTCATGTTTTTGTCCCCCCGGTGGCTCACCCCCGCCTGTCGCAAACGTTTTCGTCTGGCTTGAACCCCCCAAAATTATTCCGGGGTTTTATCACCCGCCGCGAACGGCTCGGCCTGTCCTTGAAAGGCTGGGCGGCCATGCTGATGCTATTCGCGGCGACCTTTCTGTTGTGGTTGTTCCACATCCAGCCCTTCTTGGCGGAAACCCATCGGGTCAACACCCCTGTGCTCGTCATGGAGGGGTGGATTCAGGAATATGCCTCGCGCGTCGCCGCCGATGAATTTCGGGCTGGTGGCTATCAAATCGCATACACCACCGGCGGACCGATTGCGGGCACGGATGATGATACCAATGATGAAACCACCACCGCCGGCGTAGGGGCCTCCTTCCTGATAAAAGCCGGACTTCCGGCCCAGTTGGTCCAAAAAGTTCCCTGCCATCAGGTCGGCCGGGATCGCACCTACAGTTCAGCCGTGGCCTTGCGTGAATGGTCGCGGGCCCACGGCCGGAATATCACCAGTTTTAATGTCATCACTGAAGACGCCCATGCCCGGCGCACGCAACTGCTGTTTCAGGAAGCCTTTGGCCCGGATGTCGCCGTGGGCATCATTGCCATCCGGGATCCGGAATACGACCCCAAGCATTGGTGGCGGTACAGCGAAGGAGTTCGTGAAGTGCTGGGCGAAAGCATCGCCTATATATACGCCAAATTTGTTTTCCACCCCCCGGCAATCCCGTCCCCTCGCTGATGCCGGCTTGGGCGCGCATCTGACCGCTTGATTGGGTTCAACCATTGATATAAAATATGGCTGTGAGAAAATTGGTTGTCCGCCCCGCCTGCCCAGGTTGCCGCCTCCTTATTTGGCCGGGCCGGGCCGGCTTGTTTCTGCTCCTGGTGCTGAGCCGGGTGCCCCAGGCCCAGCAGCAATTACAAGATCAGATTCAAGGCCAGTCGCTAAGCTCGGGTCTGGATCAATTGGCGCCGTCCCCCATGTCTGTCACACCCCAGACGACGGATGAACTGGCGCATCCTGGTGAGTTTCAAGTTTTCCCCAATGCCGGCCCCGCCCCGGACTCCTTGGATCAACCCTTCCAATGGGGTACTGTGGTTTTCCGCCCGCATCTGTTATACTCGTTCATGTATGGCAACGGCGTCCAGTCCGCCCCCGGCGTCCAGAACAAAACCATCATCCAGACCCTGTCCGTGGGCATGTTGGTCAATTTGGGTTCCTACTGGGTGCTCGATTATACCCCGACCCTGCGTTATTATTCCGGCACCAATTTTCAGAACGGATTTGATCAGTCCGTGATTTTACGCGGCGGGAAAACATATGAGAACTGGCGGCTGGGATTATCCCAAAGTTACACCACTTCCTCGTCACCCACGGTCGAAACCGGAACCCAGGTCAATCAGGCATCCTATGTCACCGCCCTGACGGCCTCCTATGAGTTAAATAACATAATGTCCATGGACCTGACCGCCAACCAGGATATTGAAGATGCCCAGGCTTTGGCGAGCAGCCGCACCTGGTCCTCGTTGGATTGGTTGAATTTTAAGCTGACCTCCGCATTAAACCTCGGTGTGGGCGGCGGTGGCGGGTATGTCGATGAGCAAACCGGCCCGAGCCAGACCTATGAACAATTGGAATCCCGGATTGGCTGGCGCGTTTCTGACAAAGTCAGCCTCCAGGCCAATGCCGGGTTTGAGGACAGTCAATTTAGCGGTTCCTCGCGGGGCGCTTTGATCAGCCCCCTTTACGGGGCTTCCCTTGAATACCAGATGTTCCAGAACACCAGCATTGGCCTCACCGCCCAAAGTTCCACCAGCCCTTCGTTGTTTGATGGTTTGGTTTCACAAAACACCACTTATGGCGCAACCCTTTCCCAACGGCTCCTGGGCAAATTGAATTTGAGTTTGGGTGCCAATTACTCCACGGTGGATTACCTGTCCTCCACTACCACGGCCGCCGGCGGATCGCAGAATTACACTTCTTACAATGCCCGTTTAAGCTGTCCCCTGTTGCAGCGGGGATCGTTTGGGATAACCTATCAGTACAGTCACACCCAGTCCTCGGCCACCCAGAACCTGGGGAATTATAACACCACCCAGATTGGTTTCTTCGTTGGCTACACCTATTGACCAAACTCTTGGGATCCCCCGGCGGACGGCCCGTCCGGGTGATTGCCGCGACCAGATTCAATGACTGCCCCCCAACCTGCCTCCCCCCTGCACGCCCGCGCCGGTTTTTTTCTGGCGGCGCTTGTATTGTTGCTGGTCTTTGGCGGCACGCTGTATGATTTGTTTTCGTTTTCTGTGGGCAGCGAAAACGAATTGTATTCGTATATATTGTTGATCCCTTTTGTGAGTGCCTATCTGGCCTGGTTGCAGCCGCCCGGATTTTCCGCCACCCGTCCACCGGCCCGGCTGGCCGGGGGGGCGTTGCTGTTCGCGGGCCTCCTGGCCTTCCTATGCGCGCATTTTTGGACCGGCCCGGCCGTGGAAACGGTATTGGACCTTAAAGTCCTGTCCTTGATCTGCGCGCTGGCGGGCATCTGCGCCTGTTTTTTGGGGTGGGACCAGTTCCGGCGGCTGGCGTTCCCCTTGGGGTTATTGATTTTTATGCTGCCCATTCCACCCGCCTTGCGATCGGGTATTGATTCTTTTCTGCAGTCGGGTTCGGCCGCCGCCGCCAACGGCCTGTTTTCCCTCTCCGGCGTTCCGGTCTGGCAGGATGGCGTGTCGTTCCGCCTGCCGGACGACATCCGGTTTAATGTCGAGCCCGAATGTAGCGGCATCCATTCCACCTTGGTGCTGTTGATCACCAGTTTGGTGGCGGGCCATTTGTTGCTGCGCACCCGTTGGAAGCAGGTGCTGTTGGTCGCGGTGGTGATTCCGCTCGCCTTGTTGCGCAACGGCTTCCGCATTTACGTCCTTGGCCAGTTGTGCGTTCACTACGGTGCCCGCATGTTCGATTCCTGGGTCCATCATCGGGGCGGCCCGTTATTCTTCATTCTTTCCCTGATCCCCTTTTTTGGCCTGCTCATATGGCTGATCAAAACTGAACCCCGGGGCGGCCCCCCCGGAAAAAAAGTCGTGGCCACCCAAAATATTTGACATGAATAAACTCCTCCAAACCACCTTGCTCCTGCTGGCCGTCTGCCTGCCGGCGTTATTTGCCACAGGTTGCTCCGCCGGCATGAAGGCCGCCTATCATCTGCGCCGGGCCAACCATTATTATGAGACCGGTCAGTATGATCAGGCGGAGATCGAATACCTGAATGTGGTCCGCAATGACCCCGTCAATTTTCAGGCCATCAGCCGGCTTGGTGAAATTTATTTCGCCGAAGGACGGGTGCAAATCGGCGGCCAGTTTCTCTACCGGGCCGGCCAGTTGAATACAAATGATTTGGAGGTTCGTGTTCGTTTGGGGCAGCTGTATCAGGCGGCCGGCAAATTTAAGGAATCCCGCGAGGAAGCCCGTTTTGTGCTCGATCATCAGCCCGAAAACACCGATGCCCCCATGATCCTGGCGGAATCATTGGGTGCGACCGCAGACATCGCTCCCACCCGTCAGTATCTCAATCAACTCCCCGCCACCGCCAATCAGGCTGTGCTCCAGGTGGCCTTGGGCATACTGTCGTTCCGGGAAAAAAATTACCCGGCCGCCGCCACCGCCTTTCAAAGCGCCCAGACCATTGACCCACATTGCGCCGTGGCCTATTCGGCGATGGGCGCATGGTATCAGCAGCAGACCAATTTTTCTGGGGCGGAAACCGCCTATAAAACTGCGGCGGATCTCGCTCCGTTGCGATCCAATTTTCGCCTGAATTATGCCAACTTCGAGATTCAGACGGGGCATCCCGAAGTCGCCGATGCGTTTCTGGAGGAAACCCTGAAAAGCACCCCCGATTTTGTGGCCGCCTGGGTGCTGCGCGCAGAAATCGCCATAGCCGCCAAAAAATACGATGATTGTCAGAATGATCTCACCACCGCCCTGTCCCGGGATCCGGATAATTATGATGCGGCGTTATTGAGCGGGCAGTTGGCAATGGCCCAGGGGGATGTCGCCAAGGCCAAAACCCAACTGGACCGGCTCACCCACAAATATGACCGGATTCCTCGCCTCCATTATTTGTTGGCCCTGACCAGTCTGGCCAATAATGATATGAATGCTGCCATCATCAGCCTCGAGCGGGCCTTGCGTTTACAAACCAATTTTACGGACGCCAGCCTGCTGCTGGCGGAGGTTAGAATTAAATCCGGCCAGCCCGACCCGGCGGTCGCCATTCTGCAGGAGGTGATTGATCGGCAGCCTGATCTGGCCCAGGCCAAATTGCTCATGGCGGACGCTTTCCGGGCCTTGGGCCAGCCGGACAAGGCTCTGGCCATCTATGCTCAACTGGCGCTGGTGCAACCAAAAAACCCCGGCATCCCGTTGCTGGAAGGATTTACCTATCAGGAGCAACAGGACCGGGTTTCCGCCCGCCAGGCGTTCACCAAGGCATTGGTACTGGCCCCCTCCGATTTGCGGACCTTGGATGCCATGGTGCAACTGGACTTGGCGGATAAACAATTTGACCCGGCCATTGACCTGTTGGAAAAGGCCCTGCTGAACAGCCCTCAAAAGTATGAGATAAATCTTCGCGAGGCCAAAGTGTACGAGGCACAGGGAAAGGCCGCCCAGACCGTAGCCGTTCTTGAAAAAGCCATTAATTCCAACCCCGGCTTGCCCGCCGCCCACCTGGTTTTGGCTGAACATTATTACAAGCAGAAAGCCGCCTCCAAAGCCCTGGCAGAATTGGAGACCGTGCTGCAAATTACCCCGGGTAATTTGACGGCCTGGATGTTGAAGGCGGAAATTTTGGACGCGGCCAAAGATTATGTGGGGGCTGAGTCGGCCTACAATAAAATGCTCGAAATTGACCCGCAATCCATTGTCGCGCTGAATAACCTGGCGTGTTTATATTCAGAGAATCTCGGCCAGGTGGACAAGGCTTACGAACTGGCCAAAAAGGCCCGGGATCTTCAGCCGCTTGATCCCTCGACGGCGGACACGTTGGGTTGGGTGCTGTTCAATAAAGGCGATTACGCCTCCGCCTTGGAACTTTTGAAGGAGAGCGCCGGCAAATTGCCCGGGGCGGCCGATGTGCAATTTCACTTTGGCAAAGCTAATTACATGATGGGGCAGGAGGCCCCCGCCGCCGCCGCCTTTCACCTGGCCTTGCAAATCGACCCGACTTTTGCGGAACACGAAGAATGTCAGCAATGCCTGGATTTGCTGGCCATTGATCCGGCCGCCCCCGGCATCGCCGCCCGCCAGACTTTGGCGGCACGAATCGTCCGGGTCCCTGATGATCCCGTGGCCTTGTCGCGCCTCCTGGTCATCTATCAGAATTCGGGCGACACCAGCAAGGCGATCCAGGTCGGGGAGGCAATTCTGAATGCCAACCCCAATAATACCACCGCCCTGCTGGCCTTGGCCCGCCTTTATCTGACCCAAAATTTGTCCAAGGCGCTTGACCTCGCCAAACGCGCCCATGATGCCTCGCCGCAGGATCCGGATGTATCTTATTTATTGGGCCAGATAACTTACCAGACCGGGCAGTATAAATGGGCTTTGAGCTTGCTGCAGGACACTGCCCGGGCTCAGCCCAACAACCCCAATGTTCAATTTGATCTGGCCCGGGCCGCCTATGGCATCGGCCATGTGGATGACGCCCGGGCGGCCTTCCAAAAAGCCCTGGGCCTGGGGTTGGACCCTGTCCGGGCCCCCCAGGCCAGACAATGGGTGGAATTGTTGACCGCCATCGAATCACCCGCCCAAGCTCGATCCGCCGCTCCCATCTGCCAGTCGATCTTAAAATCCGACCCCGTCAATGTCCCTGCACTCATGGTGGTGGCCATGGTCGCTGAAAATAATGCCAAACTGGATGATGCCGGTCAGTACTATGAACGGGTGTTAAAAATCTGCCCGGATTTCGTCCCGGCCCAGAAAAAACTGGCTCTCGTCTATGCCCAAAATCCCGCCCGGATACAAGATGCCTATGCTTTGGCCGTCAAAGCCCGGCAATCACTGCCCGACGATCCGGAACTAACCCGACTTTTGGGGATAATCCTCTGCCAGCAGGGGAATTATTCGCAGGCACTTGATTACCTTACTTTGAGCCAGCCGAATTGGCCGTCTGATCCGATTCTATACTATTATTTGGGCATCGCCCAGGTGCGCTTGCAGGACTCCGCCGCTGGCCGGCTTTCCCTGCGTCACGCCTTGGATCTAAATTTATCTGGACCGCTGGCGGTGGATGCTCGCCGGATATTGGCGGGAAAACCTTGATGACCTTGGTTCTCCCGCGAATTCTTTGAAGTTTGCCCCGCCGCCGTTTTGGCCTGCCCCGCCAGCATCTGAAATTGTCTTGTTCTGTGGGCGTATCTTGACACTTGCCCCCGATTAGTTAGTTTTCCAGCGTTCGTCCCCATGATTATTTTGGCTGGCTTCGGTGAGTGGGCTCAAGTGGCGCAGGCCTTGGCCCGGGTATGGCCACCAATAGCCCGCTAACCGTTCGGCTGCCCGTCCAGCCAGGCTCACAACCTGCCAAAAGTCATGCCTGTGACCTGTCGTTTATACCGTCGAAAGAACGGGAAGTACTATGCCTGGCACAATGAGACCGGCCGGCAAATATCTCTGCGCACCAGCGACGAGAACCCCGCCAAACTATTGCTGCCAGGCCATAATGTGGGCCGCCGGGCCGCCCAAGTCAGCCGGGCGGTCGGCTTGGCATATTTATCCTGCACTGATCCTGCGGCCAGGAAACGGACCTGGGCCTGGGGATTCGCGGAAGTCCTAAAAACCAAATCGCAAGACACCGACAACTACCGCTTGGGCGCATCTTGTCACTGCCCCCGCACCACGCTTTGACCTGTCAACCACACCTCACGAATGCGAACCCTGGCAAAACTCCCTCCCCCCCATTTATTTAAATGGCGGGGAGGGAAGGGGAGGGGTGGGGCTCTTCTCTCCACCTCAGACCACCACGCTTTTCTGCTGTCTGCCGGGGCTGTGTCAAAATGCGCCCTTGTTCTGTGTATATTCCATTTCTTTGCTGCGCAAACCGCCTGAATTTGCGATGCTCATCCCGTTTGAATAAATAAACCCAGTCCAGCCATGACCTTTTCCCTCCTTGCTTACGCCGCCGCCCTGTTCGGCGGAGCCATGGCCTTTTTGGTGGGCAGGTCGGAGCAGCCATCCTTTGCCCGGCGCGTCTTTGTCATTGGCATGATTCTGTTGACGTTCGAAAGCATCTTTTCCGGATTGTCCTTGAGCGATACCACCGGGGACGAATTTGTTCCCTTCCTGAATTGGTCCCTCCTCTGCATGGCGCTATTGCCCGCCATCTGGCTGTTATTCAGCCTGTCCTATGGCCGGGGTAATTACCGTGATTTCTTAAGGAAATGGCGGCCGGTTTTGGGCGTGGCCTTCTTGCTGCCGGTGGGAATTGCCCTGTGGTCCCGGGGGAACATCATAACTGAAGCGAGCGAAAATCCGGCCGGCCATTGGACCTTTGCCGCCAGCGCTCCGGAGTTCGCCCTTTGTTTATGGTTTTTGGTGGGCGCGGTTTTGGTGTTGATGAATCTGGAACGTACTTATCGGGCCTCGGTCGGTACTATTCGCTGGCGGATAAAATTTGTGGTTCTGGGGGTCGGCGTGTTGTTTGCCGCCCGCGCCTACACCTGCAGCCAGGTGCTTTTGTTCCACGGCGGGGACAGCTCCTTTCTGGTGGTGAACGCCGGCGCCCTGCTGGTGGCGGGCGGCCTGATGTTTCGCGGCCTGTTACGCGCCGGACATTTTGACTTGGAAGTATATCCTTCCCATTCCGTGCTCCGCAACTCTCTGACTGTGGTCCTGGCGGGGATTTATTTGTTTGTTATGGGGATGCTGGCCAAAGTGGTTTCCTTTTTGGGCGGCGATAATGCCTTCGCCTTGAAGACCTTCATGGTGCTGGTCGGTCTGGTCCTGCTGGCCATCCTGCTGTTGTCGGATCGGATGCGGCTCGCGTGCAGCCAGTTCATCAGCCGCCACTTTGAACGGCCGGTGCATGATTATCGCGCCGTTTGGCGCAAGTTTTCCGAATCCACCGCCGTCTGTGTCAGTCAGAAGGAATTGTGCCGGGTGGTGCTAAAATTATTGGCGGATGAATTTCAGATCCTCTCCGCCACCGTCTGGCAATTGGATGAAAACAAGGACCAATTCACTTTTTGCGCCTCCACCTTCTTGTCGGAAGCCCTGGCCGCCGGCCTGGCCCCGGGCAAAGCCGACATGGCCGCCTTGATGGCCGCGCTCCAAAAGCAGGCGGAACCGGTCGACATCGATGCCTCACAGGAACCCTGGGTCACCGGGCTGAGGAAATGCCATCCCGAGGAGTTCCGGCAGGGCGGGAACCGGATCTGTATCCCCTTGCTCGTGCGGGGCGAATTGTTGGGCGTGTTGATTGTGGGGGACCGGGTCGGGGCGGTGCCCTTTTCCGCCCAGGACTTTGATTTGTTCCGAAGCTTGGGCAATCAACTGGCCGGCAGCCTGCTCAATTTGCGGCTTTCCCAAAATCTCATCCGGTCCCGGGAACTGGAGGCCTTTCAAGTGATGTCCGCTTTTTTTGTCCATGATTTAAAAAATGCGGCGTCCACCCTCAGCCTGTTGCTGCAAAACCTGCCGGTGCATTTTGATGACCCGGCCTTCCGGCGGGATGCCTTGCGCGGCACCGCCAATACCGTGGCTCATATCAATCATCTGATTGAACGCTTGAGCCACTTGCAGCAGGAATTAAAAATCCAACCCCAATTGTGGGATCTCAATGAGGTGGTCAACAAGGTGCTCGCGAACTGGCCGGTGGATCCGGAGCTGATGTTGGCCACCGAATTGCAGCCGGTCCCCAAAGTGCGGCTGGATCCCGAACAAATGCACAAGGTCGTGACTAATCTGGCGCTCAACGCCCGGGAGGCGGTTTCCCGCAACGGCCGCATTCTGGTCAAAACGGAGGCCGGCGGCGGCTGGGTGTCGCTCTCCGTGTCCGACAATGGTTGCGGCATGAATCCGGACTTCTTGAAGCGTTCGCTGTTCAAGGCTTTTCAAACCACCAAAAAAAATGGGTTGGGCATCGGCATGTTTCAAAGTAAAATGATTGTCGAAGCCCATCAGGGCCGGATTGAAGTCGAAAGCGAACTCGGGAAGGGCACCACTTTCCGGATTCTTTTACCTTTGCCTGTATGAAGCAACCACTGCTTATAATTGATGACGATGAAGAGATCCGCACCCAGATGAAATGGGCGCTGGCGGCCGATTATGAGGTCTCCCTGGCGGAGGACCGGAATACGGCGCTGGATCTTTTCCGCACCACCCGCCCCGCCGTGGTCCTTCTGGATCTCGGTCTGCCGCCCAATCCGGCCAGCCCGGAGGAGGGGTTGGCCATTTTGTCTGAACTGCAGACCCTGGACCGGCAGCTCAAGGTGGTGATAATCACCGGCCAGGGGGAAAAAGAGACCGCCTTGCGCGCCATCGGGGCGGGCGCGTATGATTTTCTCTGCAAGCCGGTGTTGATGGAGGAGCTGAAGTTTATCTTGAAGCGCGGGTATCATGTTGCCCAGCTTGAGCGCGAATATGGGGAGATCCAGCAACGCTATAACGGCGAGACGTTTGAAGGCATGCTTGGCGGCAGCACCCCCATGCGGCCGGTCTTTGATACCATCCGCAAGGTGGCCACCACTGATGCACCCGTGCTCATTCTTGGCGAAAGCGGCACCGGTAAGGAGATGGCCGCCCACGCCATCCATCAACGCAGCATTCGGAAGGATGGGGCTTTTGTCGCCATCAACTGCAGCGCCATTCCGGAAACCCTACTTGAGAGCGAATTATTCGGCCATGAAAAAGGCGCTTTCACCGGCGCCCATGCCCTCCGCAAGGGGCGGATTGAGATGGCCGAGGGTGGGACGCTGTTTCTGGACGAAATTGGCGAAATTCCCCAGCCGCTGCAGGTCAAATTGCTCCGGTTTTTGCAGGATCAAATCATTGAGCGGGTCGGCGGCCGGGAAAGCATCCAGATCAACACCCGGGTGCTCGCCGCCACCAATGCCGACCTTAAAAAAGGCATGGCTGAGGGCGCCTTCCGTGAAGATTTGTTCTATCGTCTGGCCGTCGTGCAAATCAATTTGCCGCCCCTCCGCGAACGGGAGGGGGACATCCGCCTCCTGGCCCAGTATTTCTTAAAACGATTCGCCGACCAGATCAACAAGTCCGGACTCACCTTCGAGGCGGACGCCGTCCGCGCCTTGAACAAGCACAACTGGCCGGGAAATATTCGGGAGCTGGAAAACTGCATTCGCCGCGCCGTGATCATGGCCGAGGGCAAACGCGTCACCGCCCGCGACTTGGAATTATCCTCCTCCTCCGCCGGTGCCAATGCGACCACCTTGAAAGAGGCCCGCGAAGCCGTGGAACGGCAGATGATCCAGCAGGCCTTGCGTAAACATGGTGGAAAGATTGCCCCCGCCGCCGTGGAGCTTGGTCTGAGCCGCCCCACGCTCTATGAGCTCATGGAAAAACTGGGCGTCGCCCGTGAATAAACCGCCGGCGACCCGACCGGCCCGGCCTTAAAACCAGGTGAATTTCTCCGGCACGTAAATGATGTCGTTCGATCGGAGATAGAATTGCTTGATATCCTTGCCGTCCATGACGGCCTTCAGGTCCAGGACAAAAGTTTCGGTTTTTCCCTGCACATGCCGGATGATGCGCACCTTCTTCTGGTTGGCCCTCGTATAGTCAAACCCTCCTGATTCTAAGATGGCCTCCATCGCCGTCATCGGCTGTTCCGCCAAAATTTTTCCGGGTCGTTGCACAGATCCTGTCACGTATATCGGATAGGCCGAGGATTGTACATCCACGGTAATTTCCTTGGAGGAGATCTGTGGTTCATACAGTTTGATCAGCTTGTCCTGCAACTGATCCGGCGTGAGGTCCACGGCGTACACCTCGCCGACCAGGGGCAGGGAAATCTTACCATCCCGCCGAATCGGCTGAACCGTGTCCAAATTGGTCGAGCTGGGAAAAAAAATCGACAGCACATCACCTTCCCGCAGGATGATGCTCGTATCCTTGGGCGAATCAATCAGGGGCGCCTGGCAGCCGGCCCAAAAAAATAGGGCCATGCACAACATGCCAAATACGACGGCAGCCCGCTGCAGGCGGCTGGTTCCTGCCGGAACGGAAGACTGGGTGTTCATGTCAGACATAATGGTTGGACCGGAGTTTTCATGCTTTTCAAACACCAGTATATTAGGGCAAGGGAATTCCCGGGGTCAAAAGTATTTTCACGGCAAATCTGCTGTTCAAAACCGGCGGACTGAATTAATTTTGGGTCATGAGTGACTCCGTTCCCTATCTCGACCTCCCTGCCCAGCTCCGTGCCATCCGCCCCGAACTGGATCAAGCCATCGCCCGCACCCTGGACAACTGTTCATTTTGTTTGGGGCCGGATACCGCCCAATTTGAAAAAGATTTTGCCGCTCACATCGGATCCAAGTTTGCCGTGGGCTTCAACAGCGGCACTTCGGCGTTGCATGTGGCCATGTTGCTGCTCAATGTGAAGCCCGGCGACGAGGTCATCACCACCCCTTACACCTTCGTGGCGACCAGTTGGGCCATCTCCTATGCCGGGGCCAAGCCCGTTTATGTGGACATTGAAGATGGCTCGATGAACCTGGATCCCGCCCTGTTGGAGTGGGCCATCACCCCCCGCACCAAAGCCATCCTGCCCGTCCATCTTTACGGCCATCCGTTTGACTTGGACCCCATTCTAGCCATCGGCCGGAAGCACGCGGTGACCGTGGTGGAGGACGCGGCCCAGTCCCATGACGCCAAATACAAAGGCAAAACCGTCGGCACCTTTGGCAAAATGTCCTGCTTCAGCTTCTACCCCGGCAAAAATTTGGGTGCCTGTGGCGAAGGCGGCGCCCTGCTCACCGATGACCCTGCTCTGGATAAACGCGCCCGCGCGCTGCGGGAACATGGTTCCACCGTGCGTTATTATCACGATGAAGTCGGTTATAATTATCGCATGGAAGGAATTCAAGGCGCCGTCTTGGGCGTCAAATTGAAGTATCTCACCCATTGGACCAGTGAACGCCGTCGGGTGGCCCTTCGTTACCAGGCCCTGCTGTCGGACACCCCATTGCAATTGCCCCGCGAAGCGGATTATGCCGTCAGTGCCTGGCATCTTTTCGTGGTCCGCCATCCCCGCCGGGACGAATTGAAAAAGCACCTGGAAAAGCACGGCATCGGCTGTGCGCTCCATTACCCCTTGCCGTTGCACCTGCAAAAATGTTACGCCAGCCTCGGCTATCAGGCCGGAGATTTCCCCGTCGCCGAAAAAGCCGCCCGGGAATGCCTCAGCCTGCCGATTTATCCCGAGCTGACCGAGGCCCAAATCCAGCGGGTATCGGCCGTGGTGCATGATTTTTTTCGCGCTTGAGCGTGTGATTATGCCGCTTGGCCGGACCGGCTGCGGAAAAACATAAATTTTTTTGTTGCGTCGGTTGTGAGATACCCTTTATTTACAGGGGGCTGACCGCAGTCAGGCAACAACAATAACAACAACTATAATCGAAACTATGGCCAAAGCCTTGTCCAAATCCCAAATCGCCGCCGCCCTCGCTGAAAAAAGCGGCATCACCAAAAAAACTGCCACCGAAATCCTCGAATTCGTCGCGGAACTGGCCTACAAAAACGCCAAGAACACCTTCACCATTCCCGGCCTGGGCAAACTGGTGCTCGTGAATCGCAAAGCCCGTCTCGGCCGTAATCCGGCCACCGGCGAAACTATCAAGATCGCCGCCAAGCGTGTCGTCAAATTCCGCGTGGCCAAGGCCGCCAAGGATGCGATCCTCGGTGCCAAGTAAGCTATTGGCTCTTTTCGGGGCGCCCTGAATATTCAGGGCGCCCTTTTTTATTTTTAAAAATAAATTCTTGCGCTTGTTGTGCCGGCCTGCTTATAGCAAACTTCACATCATGCTGAGCGTCATCAACTTCAAGAACCCTCCGGTCAAAGTATTCTGGTTGTTTGGACGTTCGGGTGCCGGCAAGACCACGCTGGCCTTGCGTCTCCGCGATGGCCTGTTGAATCTGAACTTTCCCGTGGCCTATCTTGATGGTGATGAAATGCGCGCCACCTTGTGTTCGGACCTAGGGTTTCAGACCAAGGCCCGATTGGAAAATCACCGCCGGATCGCTGAACTGGCCCGCTTGCTGACCCGTCAGGGCCTGAGTGTCGTGGTTTCTACGATGGCCCCCCAATATTCCCAGCGCGATCTTGTGTCCAATCTTTTGGACGGCCAGCTCGTTTGGTTTTATATCGATGCGCCCTTGGAAGTCTGCATGGCCCGCGACCCCAAGGGCATCTACAAACGCGCCCTCCAGGGCCAGCTCAAACAACTCATCAATTATCCCTTTGAAGCCCCCCGGCCGCATGAGCGCGAAAACCACATCGACACCACCATGCAGAATGTGGAGGAATGCTACCATTCCATTCTCACCGTCGTGAAGCACCAGTTGAACGCCCCCGCTCAGTAGAGCCTTTAAAGAAATACTGTGGCCGTGCTGAGCGAGGCTTTGGCGAAGGAGCATGTCCACAACGACTTGGGACTGAGCAGAAACGAAGCGAAAAATCAAAAAGGCCGCTCCGTTTACGGTTTCGACAGCATGGCTACAGTATTTCTTTAAAGGCTCTATTCAACCCGTTCATTCCTCCATTGGAAAATGCTCCGCCATTTTCTGCCGCAAAATCCCGATCAGATCCGGCGCCATGAACTCATAATCGTCAACGATAAACAGGCAGATACAGCGCTTGTCCGCCATCGCTTCCGGATGCTTCTGCCGCAGCCGTTCCTTGTGGCGCTTTTCCATGACCACGATGACATCCGCCCACCCCAGATGCCCGGGCGTCACCCGGATGCGCGCGCCCTCCTCCGTGCCCGCCGATCGCACCTGCCAGCCCGGCTCCTTCTCAAAAATCGTCTCCGCCGTCAGGCTGCGCCGCCGGTTGCGGCTGCACACAAAAAGTATTTTGGTGCGTTCTTCGTTCAAGGATACAACCGCCGGGTTAACTCCACGAACAGCTCCAGGCTCAACTTCTCCGCCCGCTCCAGCAGCGAGATGTTCAGCTCGCCAAACACCGCCGCCAGTTTGTCCGCCGCCCAGTCCTGCTTCAGCAATTTCATCATCATCTTCCGCCGCTGCGAAAACGCGCGCTTGACGATTTTCACAAACACCCGCCGCTGTTCATCGTTCAAATACGGGTGCGCCCGCCGGGTCAGCACCACGCACGCCGAATCGACTTCCGGCGACGGAAAAAAACACCCCGCCGGAATCTTGAACCACTCCCGCGGCTCGTAATTCAGTTGCACCAGCAACGTCAGCACCCCGTAATCCTCATCATCCGCCCCGGCCATCAGCCGCTGCGCCACCTCCAGCTGCAACGTCGTCACCATCCGCTCCGGTCCCTGCGGCGACAACGCCAGCTCCACCAAGATCGGCGACGCCACCGCATACGGCAGATTCGCCACCAATTTCCAATCATGCCAGTCCTGCGCTCCCTGCTTCAGATAAACCAGCGCGTCATCATGCCGCAGGTCCAGCTTGGCCGCGCCCGCAAAATGTTCGCGCAAAAAATCCACCAACCGCCCATCCTTCTCGATCGCCATCACCTCGCCCGCCTCCGCCAGCAGCAGCTCCGTTAACGGCCCCAGTCCCGGCCCGATCTCCAGCACCCGGTCCGTGGACCGCAGCTCCGCCGCCGCCACGATCCGCCGCAGTTGATTGCCATCGTGCAGAAAATTTTGCCCGAGCGATTTCGTGAGTTGGATGTCGCGTTTCGCCAGCAGCGCCCGCATGTCCGTCAGCGTCACAAACACACCTCCGCCAGCGCCCGCACCGCCGTTTTAAGCTGCGCCTTCGTGATCGTCAGCGGCGGCGTGAAACTGATGACATTACCGTGCTCGCCCTCCGGCAACAAGATGAAGCCCCGGTGCAACATTGTCTTGATCGCCGCCAGCGCCTCCGTCGTGGCCGGCTGACCGTTCCGCCGCCGCAATTCCACGCCCGCCATCAGCCCGCGCCCGCGAATGTTCATGTGTAATTTCAGATTCGGCAGCTCCGCCTCCAGCAACGTCAGCAGATATTCCCCCAGCTCTGCGCTGTTATCCGGCAGCTTCAGGCGATGCAGCTCGCTGATTTGCGCCAGCGCCATCGCACAGCCCACCGGATGCCCCAGAAACGTGCTCGTATGGATTGCCTCGCCCGCCGAGGCCGGCCACGCCGCATCCATCACGTCCGCCCGGCCCACACACGCGGACAAAGGGAATCCCCCCGTCAACGCCTTGCCCAGGCAGATTAAGTCCGGCACCACCCCGCTATGCTCGCAGGCGAACCATTTGCCCGTCCGCCCAAAGCCCGTGTAAATCTCGTCCAGTATCAGCAACGCCCCGTTCTGATCGCACCATTTGCGCAGGAACGGCAGAAATTCCGGCGGCGGCACATGGATCCCGCCCCGCGCCTGCACCGGCTCCACCAGCACCGCCCCGATCCGTTCCCGCCGCGCGATGCGCTGCAGTTGAAAATCCAGGATCGCCAGATCTGTCGCCTTCCCCGGGAACGGGACGAAATGCCCAAACTCGCGCAGTTGATTCTTGAACGGCTCCCGGAACAAATCCCGGTGCGTCGCGTTCAGCGCGCCATAACCCAGCCCGTGATAACCGCCCGCGAACGCGATGATGCCGTGCTTCCCCATGGCCAGCCGCGCCGTCTTCAGCGCCGCCTCCACCGCCTCAAAACCCGCGTTGCCAAAAATCACCTTCCCATTTTTTTTCTGCCACCGCTCGAACGTGATCCGGCTCAATTCCCGCGCCAGCCGCGCCTTCGGCGCATGCGGATGCACATCCCCCATCGCGTGCAGCAACCGGCCCATCTGCTCCTGCCCCGCCTTCACTACCGCCGGGTTCGCATGCCCCGCCGCTGCCACCCCAAAGGCCGCCGTCAGGTCCAGATACTTTTTGCCCTCCGCATCCCACACATTCACGCCCTCGGCCCGGTCCCATACGATCGGCCACGAACCATCCGGCTCCGTGAAGAGCACGTTCCGCGATTCATGCGCGCGCAACAAATCCAAGGTTTCCTGGGTGGTCATGGTCTGTTTAAACTCCCCGTTGTTCCGGCGGCCAGATGATCTTGTGCAATTGCGCTTGGAACCGCACCGGCAGCGCGTCCGCGATGATCCGTTCCGCCAGTTCCCGGCACGAGATCGGCGTCTGCCCCGCCGGCACCCGCTTCAGCACCGGGTTCTGCTGCTCCGCCGTCAACGGATGCACCCACGAGCAGAGCAGGGGACAGATCGCCGCCAGTTTGTGCGTGCGGATCTGTTCCTTCACCCACGCATAATCCTCGTGCGTGCCGATCACAAACTTGATCTCATCCTTCGCGCGCAAGTGCGCCAGGTTGCTGAGCCGGTTGCGGCCGGCCTCGCCGCTCGCCGGACACTTCAAATCCATGATCCGCCGTACCCGCGGATCCACCGCCGCGATGTCATGCGCCCCGCTCGTTTCCAGCAGCACCGTATAACCCGCGTCGCAGAGCAAGCGCATGAGCGGCAGCGTGTTCTTTTGCAACAGCGGCTCACCCCCGGTCAGTTCCACCAACGGCGGCGGACCCGGCTTATATGGCGCCGCCAGCTCCGCCACCCGGGCCAGAATTGCCGGCAATTCCATCCGGCCGCCCTCCGTGAAGGCATAAGCCGTATCACAGTAAGAACAGCGCAAATCACAGGCCGTGAGCCGGATGAAGACGCACGGAAGCCCGGCGAAAGTGCTCTCGCCCTGCAAGCTCAAATAAATCTCATTAACGACCAAGGTATCCGACACGCCCGCAGTGTAGCGGTTGGAGGCAGCCGGCAGAAGCCTGAAGTCAGCCCCCAACCCAATCAGGGCGCATTTTGACACTGCCCCGGCAGACAGCAGAAAAGCGTGGGGGTCTGAGGTGGAGAGAAGAGCACCACCCCTCCCCTTCCTTCCCCCCCCCATTTATTCAAATGGCGGGGAGGGGGTTACCTGGGTTCGCATTCGTGTGGTGTGGTTGACAGGTCCAAGCGTGGTGCGGGGGTATGGGCCGCATGTCCGGATCAATGGCTCACCGGTGCAAACCCGGCTCATCGCCTTCATTGATGATGCCTCCCGGGTCTGTTGCCACGGCCAGTTCTTCCTGGCGGAGAACGTGGACACCCTGATCGAATCCCTGCGCGCGGCGTTCTACAAACGCGGCGTCCTCCACTCGCTCTATGTGGACAATGGCTCCATCTACGTCTCCAAGGAAATCATCCAGATCTGCGCCCGCGTCGGCTGCCTGCTCCATCACACGCCGGTGCGGGATGGCGCGGCGAAAGGAAAAGTGGAGCGTTTTTTCCGCACCGTCCGCGACCAGTTCCTGGCCCGCGAACTGGATTTGAGTTCGCTGGACGCGCTCAACCGCCAGTTCACGCACTGGGTCGAGGAACATTACAACGCCCAGGTGCATTCCATCCTCGGCATGTCCCCGCTGGATCGTTTTGCCCTGGATCGCAAAGGGGTGCGCTTCCTCCCGCCCAATGAGGCCAACGACGAGCTGTTCTTCGTCGAGGAGGAACGCCACGTTCGCGCCGACAATGCTTTCGCCTTCAAATCACTCCGCTGGGAAGCGCCGCGCCATCTGCCTGATCGCACCATCCACATCCGGTTCCAGCGCTCCCGTCCGGCGGACCGGGTGGTGGTTTATTACAAGGGCGACCGCATGGGCGAAGCCCGTCTGCTCGACGCCATTGCCAATGACCGCAAACCGGCAACGCAGGCCACGCCCACTACCGGCAGTGAGGCTCCAGCCAACCCACCCCAATCATAAAGCGCAAATCCAAAATCTTAAATGATATGATCCGCACCCATTTTGGCCTCCAACGCCATCCTTTCGATCCCGAAACTGTCACGCTGCTGGCCCACCAGCAGGAAATCTTCGACATCCTCCGCGTCCACGCCCAGCAGGGCGGCCTCTGCCTGGTGCTCGGCGAGCCCGGCACCGGCAAAAGCATTTTGAAGCAGGCGCTGTTAAATCATGACCTCAAACGGATGATCACCCCCGTGGTCAACCGCACGCTCCACACTTGCCACAATACGCTCCGCATCCTCTGCGAAGCCTTTCAAATCGAGTTCGAGGGCCATGATCATCGCTGCGAACGCCTGCTGGTCCAGCAAGCCTTCAGCGTCCATCGCGCCGGCAAAATGCTCGTTCCCATCATTGACGACGCCCACCTCATGCCCGCCGATTGTTGCGCAAACTCCGCCTGCTTTGCGAGGACTTCCCGCGCTCGCACAATCTGGTGCTGATCGGCCAGCCGCCCTTGCTCCAATCCCTGACCCTGACCATCAACGAGGAAATCCGCTCCCGCATCACTTACTCGGCGCTCCTGCCACGCCTGGCGCCCGAAACCGTCGAACAGTTCATTCTCGACCAGCTCGACCGCGCTGGCCTGGGCCACAACACCTTCACGCCCGAAGCCCTGGCCTTGATCGTCCGTTCCGGCGAAGGCTTGTTACGTCGCACGCGCAACCTGTGCCTGGGCGCACTCATCGAAACCGTCCGCGACCAGACCCGCATCGTGGACCTCAAACAGGTCAACCGGGTGCTCATCCAACCCCACTGGAGGAAAGACTGTGACCAGCCCCTCGCCGCATAGGGCGCAAGGCCCGCGCTGGTCGCGCGAACAAATCCGCGCCGCCCGCCTGGCGGCGTTGGTGCCGCTGTTGCAACAACACGGACTCCAACTTGTCGTTCGCGAGGCGGGCAACTTCACCTTGCCCGCCTATCCCGGTCTCATCGTCAAAGACAGCTACTGGCACTGGCCCGAACGCAATCTGGCCGGCAACGTCATTGACTTCCTGGTCCAGGTCCTCGGCCTGTCCTTCCACGACGCCATGCGCCGGATCACCGGCGCATAAAACGACCACTGGCGTCATAACCTTATGACGCCAGTCCGGTCCAAACTGCGGCAAAGTGGAACCGCCACCCTTTATGTTGCCAGTGCGGCAAAGTCACGACAGGAAAATGAAAAAACACCCGCCACGTCACACCGCTATGATCGCAACGCAGCAATTTGGCCGCAAATGTGGATGCCAGTCCGGCAAAACTCCACAAATCCCTATGACCCCAGTCCGGCAAAAAATATGACGCCAATTAAATTGGTAACAGCCACGCGCCCCGTCACCTGCTTGATCCACGCGGCCACCATGCGGGACACGACATCAGGATTGAACGCGCCGCCGTATTCATCATTGGCCGCCACCGTCCCGTCAGCGGCATTGATGAGCGCCGCCACATGGCCGTTGCCGTCAAACGCCGGGTAACAGTTCGTCGTCGCGGAACCGTAACCGCTCACTTCCAGCAACCCGCCCACGCCACCCGCGCCCTGCATCGAGCCAGACAGGTCGCTGCCCCAAACGTAGGTGCGGAAGTAAATCTTCATTTGGTTCGTAGTCGAGAGGCCAAGTTGTGAATGAGTATATCAAGTTTAATTATTTTTTCGTTCTGTCATTGCATTTATTGTTGGTGTAAATCTGTTTCTGTAATTTGTTTTTCTTTCCCCCGTCTTCACCCCGGAGGGGTGAAGACGCTCCGCGCGCGAAAAAATTGGTCGAGGGCGGGTCATACTGGTTCCCTGTTGGGGTGTC
>Ga0302319_10001216_pt1 | contig 57956 bp, 39 predicted proteins | sample Bog_T0_2_FD_203319 | JGI IMG/M metagenome (GOLD analysis project Ga0302319, IMG submission 203319) | Peat permafrost microbial communities from Stordalen Mire near Abisko, Sweden - Bog_T0_2 | ecosystem: Environmental > Terrestrial > Soil > Wetlands > Peat | place: Sweden: Abisko, Stordalen Mire...
TTCGTATGAGGATCTGTGCAGCCGCGCGGATGTCGATTTCGTCGACGTCTGCACCTTCCCCGACTTCCGCCTGCAGGCCGTCGAGGCCGCGGCCCGCAACCACAAAGACATCCAACTGCAGAAGCCTATCGCCACCAATCTCGACACCGCGCGCCAGATCGTGGCGACCGCCCACGCGGCCTCGATCGTGCTCGGCGTGGCCAGCCAGCACCGCTTCGACGACTCCACGGTCTTCGTGAAAAAGGCCATCGCCGGCGGCCGTCTGGGCCGCATTCTGCAGGCCGACGCCTACGTCAAATGGTGGCGCTCGGACCAGTATTATTCGCGGCCCATCAAGGGCAGTTGGGCTGTCGAGGGCGGCGGCGCGCTGATCAACCAGGCGATCCACCAGGTCGACGTGCTGCGCTATCTGGTCGGCGATGTCGACGAGCTTTTCGGATACTGGCAGCTCGGCGCGCGCCACAAAATCGAAAGCGAGGACATCGTCAACGCGCTCCTGAAATACCGTTGCGGCGCTACCGGCGTCATCCAGGCCTCGACCGCTTTCTGGCCCGGCTTCAGCGAGCGCATCGAGCTGCACGGCACCCTCGGCACGGCCATTTTCACCGGCGACAAGCTGACCTCGTGGGACGTGCTCGACGATGCCGGCGAGCCCGCGCCCGTCGAGAAGCAGGTCATGAGCGGCTCCTCCGATCCGATGGCCATCCCGATCGAACCCTTCGAGCGCCAGTTCCTCGATTTCGGCGATGCCTGCCGCGAGCGCCGCGCGCCGCTGCTCTCGGGCGAGGAAGGCCTGAAAGCCCTGGAAATCGTGCTCGGCGTCTATGCCTCCTGCCGCTCCGGCCAGCCGGTGAAGCTCGGCGCGTAAGCTGGAATTCGCGATGAGTTGGACCGAAATCCGCGTACCCGCCACCAGCGCCAACCTCGGCCCGGGCTTCGACGCCCTGGGCATGGCGCTGAGCATCTATCTCGACGTGCGTTTCCATCCCGCCGAGAAACTCGTCATTCGCACCGCCGGCCGCGACGTCGACCTGATGCCGCTCACCGCCGACAATCTGATCTGGCAGACCGCTCTCGCCGTGGCCGAGCACGCCGGGCGGCCAATGCCCAGTGTCGAGATGGAAGTCAACAACGACATCCCCATCGGCAAGGGCCTCGGCTCGAGCGCCGCGGCGCTGCTGGCTGGCGTTATTCTCGCCGATGAGGTACTGGGCCTGGAGTGGAGCCGCGACCGCATCCTGGACGAAGCCGCGCGCATCGAGGGCCATCCCGACAATGTCTCCGCCGCCGTCCTCGGCTCCATCGTCGCCAGCGCCATCGACAGCGACGGCGTCACGCGCGCCGTGCGCATGCAACTGCCCGCGCGCTACGGCGTCGCCATCGTCGTGCCCGATTTCCTCCTGCCGACTTCCGAAGCCCGCGCCGTCCTGCCGGCCACTTACTCGCGCGCCGACGCCGTGTTCAACATCCAGCGCTCCGCGCTGCTCATCGCCGCCATGCTCACCCAGACCACCGACGCCTTCCACGCCGCGCTCGAGGACCGTCTGCATCAGCCCTATCGCGAGCACCTCGTGCCCGGCCTCGGCGAAATGCTGCGGCTGCGCATGCCTGGCCTGCTGGGCGCGGCGCTGTCCGGCGCCGGCCCCTCGGTCCTGGTCTTTTATGAACGCGGCTCCGAGGCCGTCGTCGAGCACTTCCGCGCGCTCTTTGCCAAGCACGGCCACGCCAGCGAAATCTTTCCCTCCTACATCCCCGACCACGGCTACGACGTGCTGCGCGGCCTGTAGCTAAAAGGGCTGTCCCGTTTTCCGTTTTGCCACTCCAAACGGCTAGAATAGGCTCGTCGTTGGAGGAGAAAAATGGACAGCTCCATCTTGATCGTCGGGAGCGCTTGCGCCCTGGTCCTGCTTATCATCATCCTGCTGAAGACCCTTGGTAAAGATAGTAGTAGTGACGTGTCGAGTGCCCCTGGCGTTGGTGGCAGTAGCAGTGACGGATTGACCGTGGACCTTTCTTCAGTTCCAGAGAGGTTCATCGTCTTTGATCTTGAGACCACCGGACTTGATCCAACAAGGCACGAGATAATTGAAATCGGCGCAATTCGAGTTCAAGTTAACTCAGAAGTTCACGACTCATTTCAAACGCTAGTGAAACCACTGAAGCGCATCCCGAAGGCTATTACAAGGATAAATGGCATTTCTCAGGAAATGGTTGACCAAGAAGGGGAGCCATTGGAAATAGCGCTCACTGAGTTCGTCGAGTTTATTGGAGATCTTCCATTGGTCAGTTACAATGCTGAGTTTGACATGGGATTCTTGCTAAACGCGACAGATCGACACAATATCGCTATTAAGAATGAAGTTTCATGTGCTCTCAAAATGGCAAGAAGAGCATGGCCTGGACTAAAAAGTTATCGATTATGCGATATCGCCAAAATGGGAAACCTGTCAGATGAGGACACGCACCGTGCTCTTGGCGATTGCAAACGAACAATCCTTATTTACACAGCCGCCGCCTCTATTCTGCATACCGGGCGGTGAACGAAGCGTACAGGCAAGACGAGCACGTAAACTTAGCAAATGAGGGAAACGGATACTACGGTCTACCCGTTTTCGTTTTGCGGAGGTGAGGCTATGGTGGAAAAGGTATCGTTCGCCGACATAAAGAAGGAGTTTAAGGAGTCGCTTGGGTACATCCACAACGACATCGAATGGCTCTGCCAACACAGCTCGAGCCTTAACTATACGATAGCTCTGCTTATTGCATGTGCGTGCGAAGCCCTGTCAAACGGCGGAGCATACACAAGCAAGCAGGCTGCGCTTGCAGATCTGTTACCCGACGATGATTGGAAGAGGCTGAAAGGACCCTTGTTCGACTCACTTCGCAATGGGTTAGCACATAGTTTCGATACGAAGCATTTGCAGGTGGGGACCCAATCCGTTCAGATCTACATGGACTTTCATACTCAGGAGATCATAGCGATCAAGAGAATGCAGGGTGGCGACGGATTGATTCTCGGCACTCGCCCGTTGGGGATGAAGATGTGCCAGAAGATCAAAGAGTTTGAGGCGAAGCTTCGGAACGACCCAGAGGCGTGCTGCCGCTTCAGAGATGCTATGCAACGCGAAAGAACGGTGAGCTGCTCGGAAGAGATCTGGATGAAATTGAAATCGAAGCGCTGAAATGCCCACATCGCTTGCCCGTAGTAAATGGGGTACCGATGTGTCGCTCGGATGGAATTCGTTTAGGTGTTGCGTTCAAGTTGTCGCGCAACTCGACGATTGCGTCGAAGAACATGCCCCGACGCCATCGGGTGCGCGACCGCAAATTGGATTGGGTCAGCCACCTCACGCCGCTGACTCCGCGCGAGCAGGTGCCTGCACTCAGCCCGGCGCAGGTAACTTGCTCAGCCTGAGTAGATTTTTTGGGTGTAAGCCCTTTGTTTTCGATAAACAATCTGCTCAGCCTGAGCAGTTTCCTGTTTCGAAGCGAGCGTTGCGCGCGCCTATGCCTCGACCCAATTCCGCCGCTCGATAAACGTTTGCGGCTCGTAAGTGATGCCCTCTTGCAACCGCCGCCGCTCACGCCGCGTGGTCCACAGCATCATCGGTCCGGCCAGCCACGACGCCGCGGCCGACGTCAGCGAGCCGCACTCGCGCCCGATCTCGGCGCGCAGTTCGTGCACCCGCGCCCCCAGGTCCTGGCGCGTCTTGTTCAGGTCGTGCTCCATCGCCCACAGCAGCGCGCTGTAGTGCGTACTCAGCGACCGCGCCTCGCGCTCGAAACGCTCCCGCACGCGCAGGTCGGGGTACTTGCGGTAGCGCTTCCAACCTTCCAGCGTCGTCCGGCACAGCCGGTAGAGGCTCGGCCCGTTGCGCTCGTAATCGCGCCGGAACGCGCCGTCCAACAGTTCCTTCGACTCATCGCGCGAGATGTGCGGATGTTTCCAGTTGAATTTGTACTGCCCGTGAATATCGGCGTAATCGGTGTCCTCGAGCAGCCGCCCTTCGCGCTCCATCTGCTCGCCGAACGGCGTGCCCGGCAGCGGCGTGTAGAGCATGAACTGGTGGAAATCGGTGTCCAGCTTCACCGCGTATTCGATCTCTTCCGCGATGTTATCGGGCGTATGGTGCTCCAGGCCCACGATGGTCGAGCCCAGCACGCGGATGCCGTTTTTCCTCAATTCCGCGGTCAGCTTCTGCGTGTCGGTGCCGCTCAGCTTGGCGTACTCCGAGTGCTCGGATTCCAGGCCCATCCAGACCCACGACACGCCCAGCCGCACCAGCTCTTCCATCGTGTATTTGCGGATCGCGTTGGCCGACGAGAAAACGTACATCTCCCAGCTCTTGCCGCCGCGCTGCATGCACTCCAGCAGCTCCATCGCCCGCCGCCGGTTGAGCAGGAAATTCTCGTCCATCACGAAGAACGCCTGCAGGTGCAGCGTCCGCTCGGCCTCTTCCATCACCTTGTAAATGTCCTCGCCCGTTTCGAGAAACGTCGTCGAGTGGCCCTTGCCGCCGAAAAACGCGGAGGTTGCGCAGAAGTTGCAGCCCATCGGGCAGCCGACGCTCGGAATGATCGTCGCGCACGTCGCCCCGATCTGCTGCGGCAGCTTCAGGCCCATCACCCTCTGGCCGAATCCGGAGACGATCAGCGGATGCCGCACCGGCGCCTCCGCGTCCTCGCCCAGGTAGCGCCGCATCCAGCTCACGCCCTCGCCCTTCACGATGAAATCGGCGTCGATCAGCAGGTTCAGCTCGGGAATCGCCGCCACGTGCCCGCCCACCACGATCGCCGATTGCGGCGAGAGCTGGCGCACAATGCGGCACATTTCCCGCACCTTGCCCACGTTCATCACGATCGACGAGATGCCGACCACGTCGTAGTTGCCCGTCGTCAGCTCCTGCTCGAACGCCTCGCGCGTCGGAAAATCGAGCACCGTCGAGGGCGCGGCGATGTTCTCTTGGATGAACATGATGCCCCACGAGCGGTGGAACATGCGCAGCGAGTAGGCGTCCTGCTCGCGCGTCACCTGGTTGTGGTACAGCTCCATCGGGTTCGAGGAGCGGCTGCCGAATTCGTCGTCGCAGGCGTACGGTCCAAAGACACTGGTGAGCAGAATTCGGGCGTTGCTCAGCTTGGGATGCGGAAATTGATTGTTCATTACAGTCCGGCCCAGACGATCTAAGCGCCTCTTTACCTTAATCATCGACCCGCCAGGCGCCCGAGCCTACCGTTTGAGCCTGTTGCCCGGTCAGTTATTACCGTAAAATTACAGTCAAGGGTCTCTCATGCTTTCCAGAGCTTTTGCTCTTCTTATCTCTACTTTTCTGTTCGCTTCCCTGTTCGCGCAGTCGCCCGTCCCGGCGGCCGCGGATCGCCCTCAAAACGCCTCCCAGCGCCATGCCAGCGTGCCTGCGGCCGTGGCCACGCCTGAAACCGCGGTCCGCCAGCCGGAGCCCGCGGCGCGCAATCCGCACGCGGCGAGTTTTACAGCCGACTCGGCCGCGGTGGGGCCGAACCTGGCCGTGGATGCCGCCGCCGGCCGCCATCCGATCAGTCCCTACGTCTACGGCATCAACAGCTACGGCCTCGACCGGCCCAGCACCATTGGGGCCCTGGGCATCCCCATCACCCGCTGGGGCGGGGACGGGACTACGGAGTATAACTGGCAGGTCGACAAGACCAATGCCGGCTCCGACTGGTACTTCGAAGTCTCCGCCCAGACCGGCGCGGCCGCCGTGCCGCCCTTCGATCCGGTCACTTTCAACAACTCCGCCTTCGACCGCTTTCATGTGCAGAATCAGCTCAACGGCGCCCGCAGCATCGGCACCATCCCGCTGCTCGGCTGGGTGGCCGGCAACTTCCCCGACCAGACCTGCGGCTACAGCGTCGAGAAGTACGGCGCGCAGCAGAAAACGGATCCCTACGGCAACCACGACTGCGGCAACGGGCTGACGACCGCCGGCGTCCCTATTCTGACTAACGACCCCAAGGACACCGACGTGCCCGTCAATGAAAGCTACATGACCGAATGGGTCCAGCACGTTGTCGGCGTCTTCGGCCCCGCTTCCGAGGGCGGCGTCTCCATCTGGCAGATGGACAACGAGCCGGTGTGGTGGAGCGGCGTCCATCAGAGCGTCCATCCCAACAACTCCACCTACGACGAGATCACCAACAAAGGTCTCAGCTATTCGCAAGCCGTAAAGGCCGCCGACCCCACCGCCGCCGTCGCCGGCCCGATTACGGCCGGCTGGTGGGATCTGTTCTTCTCGCGCGTGGATCTGCAATCCGGCTGGAGCAGCCGCTCGCCCATCGCCGGCGGTCAGGATTGGATGTACTGGAATAACCCCACCGACCGCCTGGCCCACGGCAACCTGGATTTCGCGGCGTATTACCTCCAGCAGTTCGCCAACTACGAGCAGAAGAACGGCCAGCGCCTGCTCGACGTGCTCGACATCCACGGCTACATGCCCGGGACCGATCCCACCGACTCCAACGGCAACGAGCTGATCAACGCTACCGCCAACGCCCAGCGGCTCAAGTCCACGCGGCTGTATTGGGACAACAGTTTCATTCCCTACAACGATCCGCTGTTCACCGCCAGCGTCACCAGCGACTACCTCATCAGCAACCAGAACCCCGCTTGGCCGCAATGCCTGTGCCTCATCCCGCGCATGAAGAACTGGGTCAACACGTATTACCCCGGCACCAAGATGGCGATTACGGAGTATTACCTGGGCGGGCAGGACGACATCAGCGGCGTGCTGGCCCAGGCCGATCTGCTGGGCATCTTCGGGCGCGAGGGCCTGGATTACGCCACCTGGTGGCCCTTCCACACTGTCACCGCCACCTCGCCCGGCGGCTTCTCGTTCCGCATCTACCGCAACTACGACGGCCGCGGCAGCGCCTTCGGCCAGATCGGCGTTTCGGCGACCACCGCCAACGTGGACCAGTTGACGATTTACGCCGCGCAACGCGCAGACAGCGCACTCACGATCATGGTCATCAACAAGACCGCCACCGACCTGAGCACGTTCGTCACTCTGAATAACTTTGCGCCCGCCGGCCCGGTGCACGTGTATCAGTACAGCGCCGCCAACCTGGCCGCGATTGTCCAGGGACCTGACCTGATGGTGAACCCTTTCTTCTCCCCCGACGCGATCGCCGCCACCTTCCCGGCCTATTCGATGACGTTGCTGGTGATGCCCGAATCCCCCAGCGTTCGGGTCCGGACTCCGGGCGTGCCGCGGCCGGTCACGCCGCCGGCGAGGGGCGGCGCGTCGTCCCGCGAGATGCAGTAAGCCAGGCCCGCGCCGGGCGCGGAATCGCGACTCCGCCGTGGGGCGCGCGCGAAATCACCGTCACAACACCATGTTTCTCGCGGGGGAAACCACGTTTTTCGCGGGCATTTTGCGTCCTCGCGTATCTATGGTTTTCTAAAGGACTTAATTGGATCAAGCCGCGCACGCCGGTGCGCTCTGCCGCGCATCTACCTTGTTCTAAAGGACTTAATCGAACTGCACCGTGTATCTATGGTTTTCTAAAGGACTTAGCGAATTAAGTCGGGCGCTTCAACGTGTATCTGTCGTGTTTTGAAGGACTTAGCCGCAGCTCACCACGAATTTCAGCGTGCGCGCGGTACGTTGCCGTGCATCTGCCGTGTTCTAAAGGACTTAGCTGCATTACGCGGCGCACTGTGGCGCGCACACGGCGTGTCACCGTGTAAGCATGGTTTTCTAAAGGACTTAGACCCATTCAACCGCGTGTTTCCCAGCAAATACCGCTCGTGACCGTGTAAGTATGGTTTTCTAAATAACTTAGCTGCATTGCACCGCGCATTTTGGCGTGCGCATCGCGTATTTCCCAGCAAATACCATGCGTCACCGTGTATGTATGGTTTTCTAAAGAACTTAGCGAAAACCTCCGCGTGTCTCCCCGCTGCATGAGATCGCCCTGTCTGGGCGGCGTTCGTCGCTCTTTGAGCGGCCTTCCCACGGCGCCTCGCCGGCGCAAAAAATGCCGCTTGGGAACAAGCTGTAGTAGAGTGTTGGTGAACAATTCAAATCAGGGCAAAGTAGAATCGAGAGTCTTTGTTATGCCCTTCATTAATAATGATTTTCTTTTAAGTTGCAGTGCCGCCAAGCGCCTTTATCACCATTGGGCCGCAGACGGGCCGATTCTGGACTACCATTGCCATCTTTCGCCGCGCGACGTTGCCGAAAACCGCCGTTTTTCGAACTTGCATGAAATCTGGCTGGAAGGCGACCACTACAAATGGCGGGCGATGCGCGCCAATGGCGTTCCGGAGCACCTATGCACCGGTACGGCGGAGCCCTATGACAAGTTTCTGGCGTGGGCCGCGACGGTCCCGAGCACCCTGCGTAACCCGCTGTATCATTGGACCCATCTCGAGCTGAAGCGGTATTTCGGCATCGACGAACTGCTCGACGAAACCACGGCTCCGCGGATCTGGGAGGCCACCCAAGCCCGGCTGCGCGGCGACGATCTGACGGTGTGGGGCATCCTGAAAAAGTTCGACGTGCGGTGCCTGTGCACGAGCGACGATCCGGTGGACGACCTGCACTGGCACTGGCAGTTGCAGAGCCTGGCCTGCCCGGCGGTGGTGCTGCCGACCTTCCGTCCGGACAAGTCGCTGACCGTGCATATTCCGGAAGCGTTCAACTCCTGGACCGAGGCTCTGGCCGCGGCGGCGAACCTGGAAATCCACACATTCTCCGATTTTCTGGAGGCGCTGCGGCGCCGCCACGACTTCTTCCACTCGCTGGGCTGCCGGGTTTCCGATCACGGCCTGGCCGTCTGCCCGCCGGTGGACGGCACGGAGGCGGAGGCGGCGGCGGCGTTCCAGCGGGCCCGTCTGGGTCTGGCCGCCTCACTCCCGCAGCAGCAGCGTTTCGCCGGTTTTCTGATGCGCTTTTTCGGCCATCTGGACGCGGAGAAAGGCTGGACCAAGCAACTGCATCTGGGCGCGCGCCGCGGCAACAGCACGCGCGGGTTCATGCAGTCGGGTCCCGACAGCGGATACGATTCGATCGGCGATTGGCCGCAGATCGACGCCCTGGGCGCTTACCTGGACGCGCTGGAGCGCGAAAACAGCCTGCCCAAAATGGTGCTTTACAATCTGAATCCCGGCGACTTCTACGCCTTTGCGACCATGGCCGGCAACTTCGTCGGCGCGCGCAGCGGCGAGGCCGCGGTGGCCGGCCGGGTCCAGCTTGGCAGCGGCTGGTGGTTCCTGGATCAGAAGGAGGGCATCGAGACGCAGCTCAACGCGCTGTCCAACTGCGGCCTGCTGTCGCACTTCATCGGCATGCTGACCGACTCGCGCAGCTTCATGTCGTTCCCGCGCCACGAATACTTCCGCCGCGTGCTGGCCAACCTGCTGGGGCGCGACATGGAGCAGGGGCTGCTTCCGGACCGCGAGGAGCTGGTCGGAACCATGCTTCGCGGCATCTGTTACTCCAATGCCCGCAGCTTCCTCGGATTGTCGGTCTAGCCTCGCGGACGCGGACCAAATGACTAGCGAGTAGTCACGCGTCGAGTTAAGGTTTTTATCTACAGTGGCTTAGAAATGGCCGGATGACTACAAGCAGTCATCCGGCGCGGATTCGAAGCAACCGCCGCGGTCCGGCTTAGGCCATCGCACGCCATTGGGCGAAGAGCGCCTTCAGCCGGGTGTAAGCCTGTTTCGGCGTGCCGTCCTTGCGCAGCAACCCGCCCTGCGGGATGAAGGCCGGATCCTCAAAGTCCCACCAGCTCAGCGCGTCGATTTCGGGCTGGCTGTAGCACAGGGTGTAGAACTGCTCCACCCAGTCGGCCTGAATCTGTTCGTTCCACGTGGTCCCGTGCCAGACATTCGGGGTGGGGAACTCTACCTCGTTCCCGGGCGCGGGCTCGTTGGAGGAAGGTAGTCCTTGCTCGGTAATGTGAATCGGCTTGCCGAATCGGTAGAACCGCTTTAGCAGCCGCTCGATCTCCAGCATGTCGCGGTTCAGTTCGTCGTAATAGGCCTGGATGCCGATGGCTTCGTACGGCACGCGCGCCGCTTCCAGCGCTTCCAGGTACTCGTAGGGCGAACGCGCGCGACGCCCCAGCGGGCCCGAGTAACTGCGGCGGCGGACGACGTATTCGCCGCCGATGCAGCAGTTGTTGACCAGGCGGAAGGCGGTCGGGTCGGCCTCGCGGGCGGACATGGCGCCCAGGCGCGTCATCTCGATGAGCTGCTCGGGATCGAGGTGCAGGTCGTTGGCCCAGTCGTGCGCTTCGTTGATCACGTCCCAGGCGTGGATGCGGGTGCGATAGCGGCCCACGCGCTCGAGGATGTAGCGCCGGCAGCTCTCCTTCTGTTGGTCGTATGACTTTGCTTTCAGAAACTCGGGCATCCCGGCCTGGTGCATCCAGATCAGCGGATGCCCCTTCAGCAGCAGCGAGCTGCCGGCCATCTTCGCGAGCAGCGAATCGACGATCGAGTTGTCGATCGAGCCTTCGATCTTCTCGGCGGCCTTGCGGTAGAACGGCACGGTGGCGAAATTGAACAGCTCCGTGTAGCGGCGCGCATAATTCTCCGAACCGGCGAAGCCGAAGGCATTGCAGCCGAACAGGAAGCCCTGCCGGACGCCGCGCCGCGCGATGCGCTGCCGCGCCCGTTGCAGCGCCGCGTTCTCGCCGGCCCACATCGTCTCGGCGAGCGAGGCGTTGGAGAGGCGCACCTTGACATCCGGTTCGTGCGCAGCGGTGGCGGCCTGCAGGTGGGACTCGCCGCGCTCCAGGCGGCCCGTCACGGCGGCATCGAAAACGATGCCCTCCTGGCGTCCGACCTCGATATAGCGGCGCACGCAAGCCGCGCGGCTGCGGGCGAATTCGTGGTTCAGCAGCAGCTCGCCCTGGGCCGCGGCCGCCGTGTAGAGCGGGCCGCCATTGTCGGCGAACAGATAGACCTGCCCGAACTCGCGCACGGGCAGCGTCATCACGATCTCGAACTTCCCGTCGGGCACCCCGATTTCGATGAGGCCGCCGGCGCCCGCGCGCGGCAGCAGCTCGAACGGCCTGCCCGCGGCGTCGATCAGCAACAGCGATTTCACCAACTCCGCTGCCGCCGGCGCACCCGAGGCGTCGAAGACGCGTAAGCGCAAGCTCCGCTCCGCGGCCGCCGCGCCGTATGTCGCGAGCGCCGCCGCGCCCCCCAGGAACTCTCTTCTGCCCAACATGATGCTCCTTTTCCACGTCCTGATTCGAAGCGGCCGGGACCGCATTGAACAGCTTCGGAATGGCGCCGGCCCCGGCTCGGCGTCCCCATTCTACAGCCCGGCACCCGCGGCAGCGTGGAGCTGGCCGGGATCGTGCGGCCCCGCTTCTCCACATCCGCCTGGAGGACCGCATTCGTCCCCAGCCGCGGGTGCGCGGTGGTATCGTATGGAAACGGCCGCGGCCACCACGACGCGGGTGCCCGCGGAGGGAAGGAAGCGGGGCAGAATGAGTGAACCTGACGTATTGATCGTAGGGGCGGGACTGGCCGGGATCTGTTGTGCGCGAACGCTGCAGCGGCACGGCGTCGGGTTCAGGATCCTGGAAGCCTCCGACGGCATCGGCGGGCGGGTGCGCAGCGACCGGCAGGACGGCTTTATTCTGGACCGCGGATTTCAGGTCTTGCTGACGGCCTATCCCGAAGCGCTGGACCAACTGGACTACGAGGCGCTGGGGCTGCGGCCGTTCCTGGCCGGCGCGATCATCCGCTACCACGGGCATTTCCTGCGGCTGAGCGACCCGGCGCGCGAGCCGGGGGCGATGCTGAATAATCTCTTCTTGCCGGTGGGGTCGTTATTTGACAAATACCGGTTGTGGAGACTGCGCTACGACCTGGCGCACGTGAGCATTGAGGATCTGTTCGAGGCCCCGGAGACCACGACTCTGCAAGCGCTGCGGCAGCGCGGCTTTTCGGCGCGGATGATCGAGACATTTCTCAAACCGCTGATCGGCGGCATGCTGCTCGACCCCAAGCTGACGGCCTCGTCGCGGCTGTTCCTATTGGCTTTCAAGATGTTGACCGAGGGCGATGCCGCGTTGCCCGCGGAAGGAATCGGTGCCATCCCGGCGCAACTGGCGAAGGATCTGCCGGAGGGTTCAGTTCAATTGAACACGCGGGTGCGGTCGGCGGGCCGGCGGGAGGTGGTGCTGGAGTCCGGCGAGGCGCTGGCGGCGCGGGCGGTGGTGGTGGCCACGGAGGGTCCGGAGGCGGCGCGGCTGCTCGGTTGGGGTCACACCATCAACTCGCGCAGCGTCTCGGTGCTGTACTTTGCGGCCAAAGAGTCGCCGCTGGCGGAGCCGATGCTGGTGCTCAACGGCGGGAGCCGCGGGCCGGCCAACAACCTGTGCGTGCCCAACCTGGTTCAACCGAGCTATGCCCCGCCGGGAGAGTGGCTGGTCTCGACCACCGTGCTGGGCTGGCCGACGAGCGACGACAAGCTGCTGATCAACACGGTGCGGGTCCAACTGCGGCGCTGGTACGGGCTGGTGGCGCAGGAGTGGCGGCTGTTGCGGCTGTACCGGATCCAACACGCCCATCCGGTGGTTTATCCGCTGGATTGGCAGCAGGCGCCACGGCTGGACGCGGGGTTGTACTGCTGCGGCGACCACCGCGCCACGCCGTCGTTCCAGGGGGCGATGGAGTCCGGGCGGCTGGCGGCGGAGGCGCTGCTGGGCGAGCTAGGCATCGAAGTCCAGCCGAGCGCTTCGGAACCGGCCAACTCGGCGCACCGGCGAAGCCGCCCAGGGCCGCCGCCGGTGGCCGAAGAGGACGACGACGACTGATCCGGCTCCAAGCGGGCATGGCGCGGAGCCACACCGCACACAACCGCTCCCACACGGCCGCGGCTGAAATCGTTACAGAACTGCGTGCGCCAGCGAGCGGTTTGGCATGCCAGTTTCTGCAACTCAGAACTCGGAAGCAGGATTCGGAGGTGGCGACGGCGCGTCTGCATTTCCACCAGCGCTTCCGCCTGCGCTTCCGCCTGCACTTCCACCCGTCCGGGCACTTTGCCAGGCCGCTAGCATGGCCAGAATCAGGATGGGCCAGGAGCCGAGGGCGGGACGGGAGAAGGGGTAATCGACCAGGGCGTGGAGGAACACGGCGATGACGCCCAGGCCCCAGACGGAGGAAATGGCGGGCCGCAGGCACCAGACAAAGAGGGTGGCGAGGACGAGGCCGAAGGGCAGGCCGCCTTCGGCGGTCCATTGGAGCCAGTCGTTGTGGGCCTGATTGGCGAAGGCGCCGATGTCGACGAGGGCGTAGCGCGGATAGACCGAGGGCCAGGCGCCGAGACCGACGCCGAACCAGGGGTGGGCGGCGATCATGTGGAGTGTCGAGAGGTCGAGCTGGAGGCGGACCTGCATTGGATCGGGAGCCCAGAAGCGGTTCCAGACGTGCTCATAGCCGACCACCACGGTGAAGAGGGCGAGCAAGGCGGCGATGCGGAAAACGGTTCCGCCAATCTGACGGGCGTTGACGCCGCCGCGGATCCACACGATCGCGATGACGGCGACGAACTCGGCCGTGGCCAGCACGGTGCCGGCGCGGGAGGCCGAGGCGATGACGGAGGCGTACAGGGTGGCGGCCATGGCGCAGTAGAGCAGGGAAGAGCGTCCGCGGCGCAGGGCTTCGTAGATGGCGATGGGGAGGACCGCTTCCACAAAAGCGGCGTAGTGGTTGCGGGACAGGATGGGTCCCATCACATTGTCGGTATAGCCGGAAGGGAAGAGCCAGAAGACTTTGCCGCCGGAGGTGAAGGTCTGGACGGTGGCCAGGATCGACACCAGGAAGGCGAACCACAGCATGGCGGCGCGGAACCAGCGGCGCACGCGCGTCTCACGGAAGAGGAGGAAGGCGCTGAGAAAGACGGCCAGAAAGGTGGTCCAGCGAAGGATTGCCAACTGCGTGTCAAAAGCATAGGCGGTGCGCCCGGTAAGCCACTGGAACAGGCCCCAGGCGACCGCGAAGGACAAAGGCAGGAGCGGATGAGCAAACGGGAACGGGGCCTTGCGGGCGCGGTAAAGCGCAGCCGCCGCGACGGAGAAGACCCCGACCTGAAAGACCGTGACCGGCCAATCAGCGCCAATCCAAAGGGTCAGGACGGCAAAGAAAAAGAGCGCCGCCAGAATAACGGGCATGCGAGAGTCCAGAGGAACATTCTCGCAATTCTGGGCGGACTACGGAACGCTAATCGGCCGGACTGAGGTGAATTCGCCAACCGAATAGAGGCTGACCATGGTCAAGGTGACCGCGACACCGCCGATCACTGCGGCGAGAGCCGCCGGAGCAAGGTGGCCGCCCGCGCCGGCAGCCGCGGCAGGCGCGGCAGTCGCGCTACGGACCACGTCGATGGTAACCACCTGGACCACCTCGGAAGCTCCGGACGCGGGGGTCTCGCCGGGAATCATGGAGCCGCTGAAGGTGACCGTCTTGCCGGCATAGCGGGCCAGATTGTCGCCCCGCAGTTCGACCTTGACGCCGGTGGTCGAGTCGGTGAGGAAATACAATCCGCCGTCGGTCTGAACGACGCCGCTGAGCTTCACAGCACCTGCGGCCGCGGCAGTTTGCCCACCAGACGCTCCGGTATCAAAGGCCAAAGCCATGTGCGGATTGAGACTGGCAATGAGCAGGCCGGACGCAGTGCGCACTTCGGCGGAGCCGCCCTCTGTGGCGACGACGACCTGGCCCTGGCCGGTCTTTTCAACCTGCACGACGGCATCGCCGGCCGAGGGAGCGATCCGCAAGCTGGCGGCCTCCACTCGCAGGTGCTGAGCGTGCGCCACAATGCCGGACCCCTTCTCGATGACCGCGTGGTCGCGATACACCTTGGCCCTGGAATCGGGCAGAAGCGTCACCTGAGCGCCGGAGATCCGGAGCACGGAGCGGGCGGAGGCGGTTTCAATCACGGTGCCATCGAAGAGCGTGCTGTTGCCTTGGATGGCGGAACCGTCGACGCGGAATTCGCCGCTGGAGTTAGCAACTCCAATCGACGGCGGAACCGCAACCAGCGCAAACAAAAAGCCGCCGGCTATCAGGAGAACGAACGCTCTAAACATTGTGATCCTCCACGCACTCTGACCCACTGGTAGAATACTTCTTTTAGAGACTCGAAGCAAGGATTACGGAGTAGTTCGAGCGAATTAGAATCGATGTAACTGAAGAGTTTGAGTCAGGGGTTATTATTGGTTAAGAAATCGGATGACAATTGTATGGCATTGTTTGCTGAGGGGTTCTTTCTTGAATCCAGGAGTGAATCCCCCGGGTTCTCAAAAGACGAAAACCAAAGGGTTTGACGACTTGAGGGGAGAACGGTTCCGGGACGCCCTGGCGAGAGCGTAGCGCAATCGTAGGACAAATAGGATCTGCGCCTTTTTCGACGAGGGCGTACCGAAAGAGGGAGAAACCGATACCCGCCGAGGCGCCAACCGGGGGCGGCGGAGAGACAAGCCCGCAGCCACGCGCGGCCGGAGGTAAGCGAGGCCGAAAGGAGCGGGGGATTTGTGATCACGGGATGAGAACAAACCCCAGAAGAACGGCACTGTATTCAATACGAGACGATTTTCCCGCAGGTGCGGGCGGGGACGAGGAGCGTCGCCGTAACTAGTGTTTTGTCGCCGAGGAATCGTGACCATGAGCCATATCGCTTGCTGCCGCGCGTGGCTCAGCGGCGGTCGGGGAACGCGGTAAGAACCGCTCCCTAACGGTCGCGGCTCAGTAACAATGGTCGCGGCTCAGTAACAATGGTCGCGGCTCGGTAACACTAGTCGCGGTTCGGTAACGCAAGTCTCCGCGATGGGCCACTATTGTAGTGTCTGAGTCAAGGATTGAAAATGCCGGCCGGGCGTCGACACGAGTGTCGACGCGGCAGGCACGAGTGCCTGCGCCACGTATCTGCACCACATGACTGCGGCACGGGCCTGTGCCACGGTGAATGGCCGGTGATTGTCAGAGAATCTGGGAGGCATGACACTAGCGCAACAAACGCTCGATGGGGCGACTGGGGACGGCGCGGCGGAGGCTGTTCGGGGTGGTTTACGAAGAGGGGAGAAGACGAATCACGGCGCCTGCCGAAGGGTGGTTGCGGCCGAAGGCGGCAGCGCAGGGCGGAGGTGGAAAGCGGGGCGTGGTGGCGGCGTGCGATGGAGCGTAGAATTGTAGTCCAAACCGGCAGAATGAACTATTACGACGAGCTGGGCGTGGGTTGCGATTGCAGCACCGAGGAGCTGCACCGGGCATACAAAACGCTGGCCAGGCTGATGCATCCAGACGGTCAAGTGGATGAGAAGCTGCGGGCCATGGCCGAGCGCCAGATGACGCGATTGAACGAGATTCTGGCCACGCTGACCGACGCCGACAGACGCCGCGAGTACGATCAAAAGCTGGCCGCCGAGGAACGGCCGGTGGGCGAGATCGTAGTGTTCCCGAGGCCCGTGAGACCGAGGTTCACGCGGCGGCCGGAGATGCGGGCGGGGTGGAAGCGAGTTGTGCTGAAGCAGCGGTATTTACTGCTGCTGCTATGCGGACTGCTGGTGGCGTGCGTCGGAGTCTGGCGCTATATCGAGGACGAACTGATGCTGACGGAGAGTGGGCCGCGGACGATTCCAGAAGCGGTCGTAGCGGACACACCCGCGGCTCCGGCGCGGCCAGGGCCGCAGGGCGACGAACGGGGTTCGTTAAGAAGAGTGGCGCCGGCCCATGCTGCATCGGCCGCGCGCGTCGAGGAGAGCGCGGCAACGCCGGCTGGTGACGGCGCGGAGAACGAAACAGCGCAGCGTTCGGATGGGGCGGCCAGTGCGCCGTCCGGGGCGGAGACAGCGGCGGCTGCCATTCCGGACAAGATGGAAGCGCCGGAATCGATCAGCGGGGCCGTCCAGACGGGGGCGCCTGGCCGCGAGCTATCATTTGCCGGCAACTGGTTCTATTCTCCCGAGTTCGGAGAAAAGGCCGATGCCGGCTCGTATCCTGCCCAGTATATTGAGTTTATTTTAGTGGAAGACAATGGGAATCTTGTTGGGAATTATCGCGCCAAATATAGAGTGCCCGACAAGGCAATTCTTCCCGAAGTTCTATTTCACGCCCAAGGCAAGCCAGACGGCAAGAAAGCGACCAGAATGAGCTGGTCATCCAAGGACGGAGCCAGGGGGACAGTGGAGATCACATTGCGCTCCGCTAATCTGATGAGAGTGGTGTGGTGGACTTCGGAGTTCGGCAGCCGGGCGGCATTGGCCTCGGGGGAAGCCTGGTTAATCCGGCAACGGGAACGATGACGGCCAGACGCGCAGCAGGATTCGTGGCGCAGGCGGCGTGGCTGGCCGCGTTCGCGGTCGCGGCGGTGTGGTCGGTAAGAGTGGGAGTGGCGGACGGATGGGCGGGGCTGGAGACGGTGGCCGGGACGGAGCAGGCCATCGCGTGGACGCCGCAGCGGGCCGAGTATCACGTCCGGCTGGCGTTGCTGTTATCCGACACGGACGCGAACAGATCGGAGGCGGAGCTGCGGCGCGCGGCGGCTCTCCAACCCACGGACGCGCGCACGTGGATTGAACTGGGTCTGCGGCAAGAGGCGCGAGGCGAGTACGCCGAGGCTGAGCAAAGCCTGTTGCGCGCTTGGGAGGAAGACAAGCAGTATCTGCCGCGCTGGACGTTGACGAATTATTATTACCGGCGGGACGACACGGAGCGCTTTTGGGAGTGGGCCGCGTCGGCGGCGCGGATGACGCCCGGCGACCCGATGCCGCTATTCCAACTGTGCGGCAGAGTGGTGGAAGACGGGCGCCTGATGGAGCGCCTGGCGGTCCGCGATCCGGATGTGCGCGCCGCCTATCTGGCGTATCTGGTGGGAGTGGGGCGAGTGGAGATGGCCGGCAACGCGACGGCCGGGGTGCTGGAGGCAAACCGGAGCGAGGACGTGCCGCTGCTGATGACGGCCTGCGACCGGATGGTGGAAGACGCGCAACCGGGGCAGGCGCTTGCGATCTGGAATCAGCTTGCCGCCCACGGCAGGATCCCGTTTGGGACGTTGGATCCGGCACAGGGCAGGAGCCTGACCAACGGGGAGTTCGCGATTGCTCCGACGTCGCGCGGCTTTGACTGGCGTCTGCCGGGTGTCGAGGGCGTCAGCAGTGCGCGTGAGGAGGACCAACCGGGTCTGCGACTGACCTTCTCGGGCCGACAACCGGAGAGTTGCGAGGCGCTTGTCCAGTACCTGCCGGTTTTGGAAAAGGAGAGCTTCGAACTCAGGTTCGTCTATCAAACCTCAGGCATACCGGCCGGGAGCGGTCTAAGCTGGCGATTGACGGACGTGAATTGGGGAAGGAGTCTGGTTTTCGGGAAGGCGGGGGAGGACGGAAAGGTAGTGGGCGACGTGACCGGTCTTTCCGCAGAAGTTGAGGCGCGGGGCAAACTGGCGTTTGTCGCGCCGGCGGGATGCCGATTCGTCCGTCTCGCACTGACCTACCAGCGGGCTACGGGGACGACCCGCATCGAGGGGTATATCATTCTGCGGCGGATGACGCTGTCGCGCACGACTCAGCTTCCGTCGGAGGCGGGAGGTCGTTCGCGGGTAACGTAGTACAGGAAAAGAACGAAAAGCAGGAGCGCGCCGCCGTAGAGCAGAAACTCCCGGCGCTTGCGTTTCAATTGCTTTGAGGCCCGGGCCGCTTTGAGCATGTGGGCGGCGGAGGTCTCGTTCTGCGCCACCACTTCGGGCAGATGATAACGGAAGCGAAGAAAGCGATGCTGGCACGCGTCGCAGCGGTAGGGATAGAAGGCAATCAGGCTTGCCAGTCGCTCCGCCAGACGCTTGCGATGAGAACGGTGTGCATGATCAGCCTTACACTTTGGGCAATACATCGGATTCGCCTATTCGACACTGATCTTCGATCAAGATCTCAGATACCACTCAAGGTTGTATCCAACCAATGAGAGTGAGTGGAGGAAACTAAGGAAGCTTCAGAACGGCCACCAGCTTCTAGCGGACTGCGTCAGGACCTGTTTTCCTCCCGGCAGGGACAGACCCTCCACGACGGCGTGCGGGTTCTCATAGAATAGAAACTCCGCTGCGTCCTGGCCATATAGCGATTGAACGACCGCGTAAGCTTCGTCCAGGCGGGGATGACGGTTCGCCGGATCGTGCGCGTCACTGGCGACGATGTGGACCAGTCCACGCGCCAGTAGTTTCCGCGCCGCGGATTTGGCCGAGCGGCCGAAACCTCCAGTAATCGAGAGCGCGGTCACCTGCACCAGGCATCCCTGCTCCACCCAGGCCTCCACCCGGCTCAGCTTCTGCTGCAGAATGGGGTTGCGCTCGGGATGAGTCACTATGGGTACGATGCGGGCATCGAGGAGCCGGTTGAAGACACTTTCGGTGTGACGCCCAACACTGGAATCCGGGCACTCCACTAGCAAATACTGCTTACTGTTGATCGTGTACTTGGAGGGTTGGTCCAGCAGGACGTCGATGTTATCGAAACTCAGATGAAAATCGCAGCCGCGGAGGAGTCTGGGATTGCCGCCGCTGTGAGCTATCAGTTCCAGGATCCGCGCCTCGATCAATTCCTGCTGGTAGGAGTACTCAGCGTTGGAGTGCGGCGTCGCGACAATCACGGCCGTGCCGTGCTCGCTGGCGGAACGAAGCATGGCAAGGCTCTCTTCGATGCTGGCAGACCCGTCATCCAGCCCCCACAGCACATGACTATGAACGTCAATCAGGCCAGTGTAAGATAGAGGTTCAACCATTGGTGTGGAGATCACCGCGGGCGCAGGTTGGAGTTGAACCCGGATGTGCCACTTGCGACGTTCCTTCCAAGCGATCTCTACTTGCATGTACTACGACGCTTCCAGTCCGGCCATTCTTCCCGCACCGATGATGGCACAGATCTAAGTGTATCTCACGTCCCTCCGTGTTAAGTCGGAAAGATCAAGGCAGGCTCAAGTCCATTGCATCGAAGGGTTTCACCAGACATAAGAAAGGCCGGCGCATCCGATGGCAGTTTCCGATCGCTGGTGAAACTTACCACTCCCTAAAGGCTAGCTCAAGTTTCGCAGCGTCAACTTGTAATGGAGAATCAGCCGCCGACTTAGCCGCTCGCTGCTAGCGCCGCAATCGAGTCTTCGCGCCATGTACTCATCCCGATTTCGAATTGTTCGATTGGCACGCCAGCCTTGCGGCACTGCTCCAGTATGCGTCGATGATCATCCGTAAGCCTCTCTCCGGAAGGCACAACCAGAAGATCGGCGCGTAGTTTGCGAAGAAGAGCAAGTGCGTCTTCGCCGGCATAGTGAACAGTGACCCCGTGAATATGCAAGCGGTCGGCAGCAGGGTCCGGATCGATAACGGCGACCGGAGCGGCATTCATAGGTCCGCTTCGTTGCAGCACAAGGACGGTGAGCGCAGTAGCTCCGTTGGCGCCCAGCACGGCCGCTCTCCGCGCGCCTACCGGCATTGCCAGAGTCTGCCAAAGGAGCCGCATCGACAACCTCAGGCCTGCAGCAAAGGCGAGTACCAGAAAAGCGTAGAGCAGAATGACACCTCGCGAGTAGTCGCGTATACCCAAGAGCCAAAGCGCAAAGACCGCGGCGGCGGACCCTGCAATTGAACAGCGTCCGAGAGCGTAGAGATCGTGTGCACCGAACCATCTCCAACCTGAGTCGAAAGTGCGAAAGCCTATGGAAGCGAGCGCGTAGCAACCCATGACAATAGGCAGGGAGAAAAGGAACTGGTGTAACGGCGGCCCAAGAAACGCGTTTTCCCATCGAATGAGAAACGCCCCCAACAATGCGACACCCGAAAGAAGCGTATCGACGACGAGAGTAACTCCAGCTCGCAGGTTGGGCGTGAATCTGCGGATCCACCTAGCCCGGAGCGGGGCCGTCTCAGGTATGACGTAGGCTGGAAGACTGGCAAGAAAAATCCCGAATACGCTGACACCGCTGATCAGCAGGACCGATATAGCAAGAACGCCAATGGGCATCGAATAGGTCAACAGACCAGCCGCGGCGCCGAACGCCGCGAGCAGCCACAGCAACCAAACCGCTTTTCGTTCGGTCAAACCTAATGACACTAGACGGTGGGAGCTATGGTCACGGCCTCCCACGGAGATCGGTCTGCCGGCGCTGCGGCGAAGCACCGAGACCAGGAGAGTGTCGAAAATGGGGTAAAGGAAGGTTAGGGCAGGATAAAAGAGCGCTGAAACAAACACGCGCGTGTGTGGCACCGGGCTCGCTATTGCGAGTGCCCCGAGGCTGAAACCAATAAACATGCTTCCGCAGTCACCCATGAAGATCCTGGCGGGTTTGTGATTGAAGATCAAGAAGCCGAGGACCGACCCCGCAAGAATCGCCAGTAATAGTGCTCCTCCTGCTTCATAATTCCGGAGAGCTAGAAGGAACCGAGAACAGCAGATGATCACGGCAACGCCGGCGCACAGACCGTCCATGTTGTCGATGAGGTTGAACGCGTTTGTAATTCCGGCGATCCACAAGAAAGTTACAGCTAGATTCGCCCACTCCCAAGGAGTGGCTCGAAAGACAACGCCGTTCGCAATGACGATAACGACGGCAACCGATTGGCCACCGAACTTGACCAAGGGACGCAGTTGCACACGATCGTCGAGAAAGCCTAACAGCGAGATGAAAGCTCCGCACACGGCGACAATCCGGTAGTGGTCCGAAGCGAAGCAAAGATAGCAGCAGGCAGAGGCGATCAATATCGCCAGACCGCCAGTGTTCGGAGTCGCTTTCCCGTGCCATCGGTCAGATCTGGGCTGGGCCACAAGCCGTAGTCGTAAGCTCCAACGAACGAGCAGATAGGTTAGTCCGCAGCTCAAGAGTACCGCGGAAAGAAAGGCCAAGGCTTGGGTCGTCGATCGTAGAATCATTACGCAGGCTGTGGCACCGCAGATGGGAACCGCCCTCTCAATTGATTGGCTGAAGCCTGGACTGTGTGGGCGCGCATTTCACTTGCCACCACGTCGATGACGGTTTCGAGCGGAGTTCTCGGGCGGTAGCCGATGAGGCGTTCCAGTTTAACCAGTGAGGGAACACGACGGAACATATCCTCAAAACCCTGTCCATAGACTTCTTCATAGGGCACACGAATGATCTCGGATTGCGAGTGCAGTCGGCCGCGGACAAGACTCGCCAAGCCGCCAATAGTAATTTCCTGGTCATTACCGATATTGATGATTTCTCCAACCACACAATCGGCTTTCGCTATGCGAACCAATGCCTCCACAGCATCGAGAACGTAACCGAAGCACCGGCTCTGGGTGCCATCTCCAAACACGGTGATCGGCTCGTCCAGAAGCGCTTGACGGATGAAGTTAGGCAAGACCATGCCATAGCGCCCGGTTTGTCGAGGTCCAACGGTATTGAACAATCGGACAATAGTGACTGGAACATGCTTCTCATTACAATAGGCGAGGCCCAGAAACTCATCGAGAGCCTTCGAGCAGGCATAGCTCCATCGTCCTTTACTCGTAGGCCCCATGACCAGATCGCCATCCTCTAAGAACGGCACCTTTACGCTCTTGCCGTATACTTCGGAGGTCGAGGCGATTACGACCCGTTTTCGCTTTTTGGCGACAGCGCGCAGAACCACCTCAGTACCGTGGACATTCGTCTCGATGGTACGAACTGGACTGTCAACAATGAGCCGCACGCCAACGGCAGCGGCCAAGTGGAACACAACATCGCAGCAGTCAACGAGTTCCGCGACCAACGGCGCGTTAAACACAGTGTCGATGGTGTACTCGAACTTTGGAAGACCTTTTAAGTGGGCGATGTTCTCAAACGATCCGGTAGAGAGGTCGTCCAGCACAGAAACCGACCAGCCCTCGCGGAGACAAAGCTCCGCTAGGTGAGAGCCAATGAAGCCGGCACCTCCGGTGATGAGTATGTTCATAACTGTATCCTTTAAGCGTGCGTTGAGACAGTTTGCCCAGCGGTTTTAAGATGAGGCAGCTTACGCGCCAGCAACTCTCGATAGAGAGAGTCAAGGTTGGAGATCAGCGCTTCCTTTCGGTGGTGAGCCGAGGCAAAGAGTCGAGCCGACTGACCCATTTCGACAACTCGCTCCGGAGCACGAGCGAACTCAGTGAGAACGCGGGCAAAGGTGTCAGGATGGGGCTCAGCAAGCACGGCATTATCGAACCACGCCGCGCCTGGCGTGAGGTTGTGAGCTTTGCCACAGGTCATGTCTACCACTCCGCCTACGGCCGTAGAAAGGAACGGCCGGCCGGCGGCCATCCCCTGAATAAGCGCGACGGGGGTTCCTTCGTTGCGGGAAGTTTGGACAACAACATCGCAATCCGCCACGAGCGGGGTAATGTCATGTTGCCAGCCATGCCAAACCAACTGAGGCGCAAGAAGGGGCAGGGCGGCTTCAATCAGGTTCCGGTCGGGACCATCGCCCGCAACATGAAACTCGAATTGGTGGTTGCTCTTCCGGACAGAGGTCGCGGTCTCGAGCAAGAGTCTAACATTCTTGACCTCCACGAGCCGGCCGAACCAGCCCACGCGGATCGTACTGCCCGGCGAAGGCAGCGGCAGTTGAAAGAAAGGAGCGAGGTCCAGACCGAGCGGTACCAAACGAAACTTGGACCATGGAGCGACACACAGTTCGCACGACAACTCCGCTAATTGTTGAACAGAGATGACGCAAATAGCATCTGTCCGCCGGGCGAGTAAGCGTTCGATGGCGAGAAAGATGGCACTCACGGCAGGAGAGAAGTAATGGCGCAGGCTGTTACCGTGGAAGGTGTGGATGATGACTGGTACGCCTGCGAGAATGGCAGCGGCACGGCCGAGACAACCAGCCATGGCGGTGTGAGTGTGAACAATGGCGGGGCGTTCGTTGCGGATGGCGCGCCAAAGCTGCCAAAGCGCCTGCAGATTGCGGACCGGAGACACCGAGCGAGAGAGCGTTGAAATACGGCGGATCGGGGCAGACGGATCGAGCAGGTAGCTCATATCGCCTTCGCCATCTTCGCAATCGCCGGCCACCAAGACGCAGTGGTATCCGAGCGCTGGCAGTTCGCGCGTAAGGAGGCTCGTCTGAATGGCAGGACCACCGATGTTGAGACGGGTGACGATACGAACAATCTTCGGAAGGTCTTTGGACATCACGTTTAATCAGCGGCGGGCCGTTGTCTTGACGACTGTGTGCTTACCGCTTCGCGTGCGAGGAATGTCATCAACAAAATGGAACACGACAGGAACTTCACCGATACGTTCATGAACCTTGTGCAAGAATGTGTTCTTGTCCTTAACCGCAAATGCCTGTGAATCGGCGACCAGATATACTTGCAGGGCATTCGCGGACATCTCGACTTGGAATTTCAGCACGGTACTGACGCCCTTTACGCAATCGCCGATTTGTGAACAGAAAAGCTTCCCTCGCTCGGGCACCTCAATATAGTCAGTGGCTCTGCCCTGGATCGAATCCACAATCGGCGTTTTCCATCCACAAGAACACCGACGCTGCTGAGACATCTTGATCCGGTCGCCGATGCGATAGCGAATAATCGGCGTGCCGGTCGCAAAGAATGGTGTAACTAGGATTTCGCCTTCATCCGCGGCACATCCGTTCTCATCCACAACTTCGATGACACCAGTGGACAAGTCCAGGTGGAGATTCCCAGCAGGGCACTCCACTATGAAGGGAGTTCCTTCCGCCGCGCAATACTGGTTTCGGACTTTACAAGCAAATACTGCTTCCATCACCTCGCGCTGATCCGGAGTCAGAGTTTCACTGGTAACAAAGATTGCCTTGGGCCTGAATGGTAATGGAATCCCGCTGGACCTAATAAACCGCGCCATTTCGGCTATGGCTGAGGGGAATCCCGAGAGGAACGATGGCTTGAAACGACAGAGGTCTTGTGCATAGGCGCCGAGCCGTTCCCGGCTCATGTGAAATGTGCTGTAATATCGGATTCTGTACAACCAGTTATTGCGCCAGAAACGTCCTGCCCGTGCATCGGCGTCCCAGACCAAATTGCGCCCGGAGAACCAGGCGACCTTGGCGCATCCAAGACGAAACCCGTGCATTTCCCAAAAGAGATCCAGAATGGCAAATCGCTGCTGAAGGTCTTGCTTGCGACTGTATACCGTAATTCCGCTGCCGGTTGTCCCGCCAGTGAAGCACGGGACTAACTTGCTTTTCTCGCCAACGACTATTTGGTCGATATTACCCTGCAACTCGGCTTTCTCTAGAATGGGGATATCTTTGAGTACAAGCCGGGGCGTTGGCGAGAGTCTGGATCGATAGAAGGGGGAATTCTCGGCGGCATATCGGAGCAGCCCGTCCAGCCTCTTCTGTTGCAACTCCATCAATCCCTCAAGGCTTAAGCGCCGCCACTCTCGATAGCGCCTCTGCCAGAGACCGTAATCTCCCATCCGGCGCGATAATTGCAGGCGCGTACTGCCGGCGGTCACTGCGGCGTCTCTAATCGCCGGCGGAAACAGTTCCAACACTCGATTCAACAAGGTTCCTCTGGGGATTCGTTCTGTGACTCGCTAAGCACTCAATGTGACCGATCCACCCCCGTGGAGGGCGGAACAGCGGAATTACCTTCCCCGGGATGTCATCTGCCGTGACTGGCGACCCGTTCAGAAGGAACTCAGCGGCGGCGGCAGGCGCAGAACTCAGTGGGAAGTCTTGCGCCAGAAATGCTTCCCGGATTAGCGGTATGAGGCTTGGGTCAAAGCCCATTAGAAGCGCTGCCCCAAGGTCAGCGAAACAGGGTTCGCTTGAAAGCACGAGCACGCCGTCTTTGCGGCTTCGGACATGGATGGGGCCGTCGCCCTCACCGGAGACGATACCTTCCAGAAGACAGCAGATCTTGCGGACCGGAGTTGTGGAAATACTGCCGTCGCGTTGACCGTATATCAGGCACTTGTTGATGTCCAGCGCCATGCGCCATGCCGTATCGTTTCCGTGCCAACTCCCGCTAATGTCGACTTTAAGTACTAGGTCAAGAATCCTGCCGAGCGTTTTGTGTAGGATTCGCACGCTGTTGGGGCAGTCAACCGTGGCGCGGTTGCCCAGAGCGGCATAGAGGCGTGTCAGCAAAGTGGAGCGCCGGAATTCGTCATTACCGAGTTGCGCTGAACCGTGACGGTGATGCGCGAGGCACTCCTTCCGGCTGACAGCTCCGACGGCGCCTTTCAGTGCGCCTGTCACGGCCACCTTTCCGTGTGTCTTGAGCTTGGCCACATGGAAGATCACATCGCTGTCCACTACGTCCCGGTGGAGCTTATAGAGGTGGCTGCCTTTGCGATGAAAGATGTTGGTCGCATCGCTACCGTAATCCTCGACGCGGAAGTCTGAAAAGGCCTTTTCGGGTAGCGCGTCGAGAGAACTGCTAGTGCCGAGGTCGAATGTGACTTCGTCTCGCGGATCCAATACACGAGCAGATTCTTTGGCACCGAGCGAAGTCACTCGAGATATATACAAGCGCAGGTCGCGCGGTCCAACTTCACAGCCCGCATGGCGCAGGTAGAACTTCCGCAAACAAATGGCTCCGTTTTGCTCAGTCAGCTTGTCCATCCTGGCCGACTGGACCGGCGCGTTGCCGAAGGTAACAAGAGATGCGTCTCCCGTCGCGATAATGATGTAATCCAGGACGACGCGTATGACGGAAGGGTGGGTTAGCATCGCGTCAAAAGCGTCACGGCTCTGCATCGGCCGTCGCTCGGTGACGAAGTTGACGAGGGTAAAGACTGTTTGACCGCGCCTTATCCATTCGCCCAGAGGATTCCAGTCAGCCGTACCATAACGGGGCAAGTCCAAGCGCATTTCCCGGAACAAGTCGCGCACCATTCGATACACCTGATTCGGCTTTGGCGACAGGTGCGCGAATGGATATTCCGGATAGTGCTCGTCAGGCGAAAAGAAAAACTCCGACTCGGGGTAGTGCAGTCCTCGATCGGCGTTCCGTTTGATTCCCACCTGAACGGAGTTCGACGGAGTCGCTCCTTCGGGCATGCTACGCGTATGTGCCTGTGCGCTCTTTGTGGCGCGTGCCAGGATGGATTGAAGGAGGAGTTCCGCACCGCTCTCCACTTCACTCTTAGAAGAGGAGCTCGCGAATCGGACGACCTGTCTCAGCAATCCAACTGTAGCCAGCGTACGATATACAACCTCTTTCATTCTAGTGACGGTAACTTCGCGCAACCGACACGCCGTGCAAGTACGGTGAGAGTGAAGCTGGAGGATTTCCCGGTACTGTCGCAACGACATGAGCGTTTTGATCGCGTCGAGAGTTGTGAACCGGCTGTAGTACAGTAGCGGATCGTCGATAGAAGCGATATTGGGGCCGCCACCCACGCGCAGCCACAACTCCATATCCTCGCAGCGAAGGAATTGGCCACTGTACGGATTGTCGCGGAACCATTCCAGTCGTCCCGTGACTGTGGGGTGGAACAGTTGGAGATATGAGAACTTTCGGCACAGGCGCACATGGCGAGTAATCCGGCGCTCGATGATAGAATAGTCCGTGTCGATGAAGTAAGCGCCGGTGCCGACCAGATCTACATCCGGATGAGCGTCGAGATACTCGACCTGCCTCCGGAGTCGAGCGGGGTGCATGATGTCGTCCGCGTCCATTCGAGCCAGGTAGCGTCCGCGCGCCAATGCGGCTATCTGGTTCAGCCGCGGCGCCAAGCCCAGATTGCTGCAATCGTCCACCAATCGCACGCGTTGCCCGTCCAAATATCGCCTCACGGCCTTAACACCGCCGTCGGTCGAACCGTCGTTAACAAGCAGCAGTTCGAAATCCGTGAACTCCTGTGCCAACACCGACTCGATGGCGTAGGCGATCGTTGACTCACTATTGAAGAAAGGAATCGCGACCGTTACCGTTGGTGCATTCATACGCCGATTTGGCGGAATAGCTTTTGGAAGCGGTGTTGCCACAAATGCTCTGAGGAGGTCCTGTCGTGATAAGCGTTAGCGATACGCTGGCGCTCATTGTCGTGGGCAAGATAGTAGCGCGCCTTCTCCGCACAATCGTTTAAATCATGAAAGGGAACATACTCCTTGTATGGGGTGTAGTACTCCTCGAGCGCCGGGTTGCTGTTCGTTAGCATAAGTGTTCCCGACAGCCCCATCTCAAACGCGCGCCCTTTCAGTTGCAAGCTCATGCTTGGAACGCTGGCCTCCATGGGCGTGAAGGAAATGAAGCTGCGATTCCAGACGTCGTGCACTTGTTCAAAGGCGAGCGGCCGCCCGCTGAGCCAGGGAATGCGGGATGAACCTGGAAACTCGGGAATGCCCAGTTTCAGCAGCCGTGAGCCCGCGCCGAATACTTTTAAGCCGGCCTTCTGCGACAATGTTTTGCAATCTCTCACTCGTGTTCCGTACAGGCGCCCTACAAACGTAAAAGCGTGATCTTTTGGAGAGGCAAACTTGGCCAAACGGTCGTAGCAGCCCCACTGACTGACGAGCAGGTTCGGATAAGAGTCTCTGTTCGACAAATATACCTCCGCATACGTGGTAACCATAAAAGTGAAGAGGGGAGCCATGCGGATCGTATGCTCCCACTGCCAATCATCGTCGCTGTTCCAAGCAACCAGAACCGTGTGTCTGCTGCCTTCTCGGATCGCCGCGCGCGGCATTTGGTCCTGACCCGGGGTCTGATACAAGACGACATCGTAGCCGCCGGAACGCAGGCGCTGAAGGAACTTCTCACCACACGCGTCAAAGCCGTAGCGGGCGTTTGTCTCAAAATGGTCAAAATGTTCTACTGAATGACCGAGATCGAGGAGCGGGTCCGTGAACCAATGCCACATGGGCTCAATGGCTCCGCTGGCACCGTAGTACTGTTTTCTGACAACGCTTAGGATTCTCACTGTCTTCGCGGTAGGATTAGGACACCATTGTGTGACATATACTGTTGTATAGATCCTCGTGCTGGGACACCACGGAATTCCAGTCGTGCCGTGCCACAGCTCGTGCTCTGCCTTCTGAACCGAGACGGCGACGGGCCGCGGCATCGTGGAGGAGACTCAGGACGGCTGACCGCATTTCGTCGAGGGATCGCACGACAAGACCGCCGGCGTTCTCGCGAACGCATCCGGCGTCAAAGGATACCCAGGGTGTGCCAGCCGCCATGCTCTCGATGATTGATAGCGGAGACGCCTCCCACGATGATGTGCACACCAAAATGTCCGCCTCCTGCACTGCCGCAATTACGTCGGAACGCGTAGCACCCTGACGAAGATCGACCACCCGTCGAACGCCGCTCTCAACACAGCAGTGATACCAGCAGCCTCCCTTTATGCCGAACCGGCCCAGATTGTATTTTGCTGCCGGGTAGCTGCCGCCAATGATTGTAGCTGCCAACTGCGGAATCGCGCGACTTACATCTCGGGCGAGCTGAATGAAGTGCATGTGACCCTTAAGCGGATTGTGGTTCGATACGGTCACGAGCCATGGCCGGTCGCCGATCTGCCATCGTTTCCGGATTCCTTGACGCTCCTTTGCCCAGCACTCAAGATCAGCGCCGTTTGGAATGACGGTCGGCGGCGGCAGCCCAAATGCATTACAGAACCGGGTATCTTCAACCAGTTCTGAAAGACTGACGACTGCATTCATTTTACGTAGGCCGTCCGCCAAGCGACCATAGTATTGCTGGTAAGCCGGGTCAGTTAAGGCCGAGATTCCGTGGAATACAAAGACTTTTGCCGCCGGCAAAGCATTAATATGTGATAGCAATGCATCGGTCGTCCAAATCTGCGCACAATGCATCACGATTGTATCCCAGGGAGTGTCGGTTACGAAGGTGACATATTCTCTGACCGCGCCCGCCATTCCGAAAACACTATTTCCTTTGACGGCAAAGCGGTGGATATGAACGTTGTCTAATATCTCGAAAGATGAAGTACCAGCTCGAAGTTGCGTCGCAACGTGAACTTCATGGCCGCGAAGCGCTAAACGCCGCGAAAGCTGACTGACTACCTCCGATATGCCGGACACATCGGGCGGATAGCTGTGCGCCGTGAACAAAATACGCATACTAAGTCTTTGGTATTCCTTCTGGATGAGGCCACTCTAAAAAAAGTGTGATTTACGCATAATCACGTTTTTGCTGCTGGATCCTTAGATTATACAGAACTATCGTGCTACCCATGACGTCTTCTGTCTTTCTTATGCGCTGCCCGTCGGCGCGGCGACCGGTTGGCGCGCTCCTTGATTGGAAAGCTCATCGATTGCGCCTTGATAGACCGCGATCACGCTCTCAACCCACCTGTCCTTTGAAAACCTCTTGATGACTTCCTGTCGGGCGTTGCGGCCGACCGCTCGGGCCACACTTGGTTCTGAGAGGATCTTGTTCATAGTTCTAGCGAACTGGGCATGATCTTTTTGAGGCGCCAGGAAGCCGGTTCTCGCGTCGTCGATGATCTCAGCCAATCCACCTAGCCTGGAGGCTATCACCGGCCGTCCTGTCGCCATAGCCTCCAAAGCAGACAATGAAGTGGCCTCAATTACCCCTCCGACGTTTACAGATGGCACAATCGCGCCGACCGCATTCCATGTCAACGCGACCACAGCAGAACGCGATTGTGCCCCCAGGAATTCGACTTTTTCGGCAACTCCTAAGCGCTTCGCGAGTTCTCTTAGCTTTGCCATCATGGGGCCGTCCCCAGCGATTAACAGGCGGCAATCGGTATCCTGCACCGCCGTGAGAGCCTCGATGGCGTACTGAACGCCATTCTTCGGCACCAACCGGCGTGCAGTGATGAAGTATTGATAGCGTCGGCTTGGATAGGACGGCTTAAGCGCGTCGATCTCATCGACATCGACTGCATTGGGAATGACACTGATCGCTTCCCTGGGCGCGCCGGCCTCAATTACAATGCCGGCTTGCCCCGAGTCTACTGCTATGATTTTGGAACACTGCGGCCACGCGGCGATTTCAATGCGTTCGTAGTACCGTACAAGGTCAGAATCCGGGCGTGAGCCCAGTTCCACCGCGTGCCTCGAAACTGGCCCGTGGACCGTCGCCACCATGGGGATTCCCTTGTGTTTAGCAATTCTGCCGCAAGCAGCTGCTGCGATAGGGTCGTGGCAATGAATAAGTGCTACATCCAGGTTCTGTACTGCGACCTGGAGCCGGTGCATCATGCGCGGGATCAGCCACTGATAGTATGGTCTGCCAGCCAGACGACATGCCGCCTTCCTTGCGGCCCGAATTATCAAGGGTGGGCGAGCCACCCTCGCCTCGATTAGGTGCACCTTATGCCCTCTCTGTCGCAGTCCGCCGATCAGCAAGCTAAGGTGCGTGCTGACGCCGCCGAGTTGCGGATGCGCCATGGATGTGACCATAGCGATGCTTGGGAGAGCATGAGGATTCAAGGGGTACCTATTTAGACGGTTCTTGCTTACCGCCCGAAGTTCGTGATCAGATACCTGACATTCAGCAATATGAGGAATGATGCGACGAGCCAGGTGATCGGTCGCCGATAGTGTCTGAACCTCCCCGGATCGCCATAAGCGAGCGCCATAATGCTCGGAAACAGAATGACGTATGCATCCTTATGCCGGGTTTGCGCCGAGAGCGCCGTTACAGCGCAGACTGTCAAAAGAAAAAACAAAACGAACGCCCTTTGGCCTGTATTTCCGTGCCACCCCGCGAGGATTCCGCAGACTAGCAGTGGCCACACGAGGACCCAGAGGGGCACGGTTACCCACTCGAAGATACTTTCGACTCTCACCGGAATCGACCCGTATGCCAGACCGCCGCTTTCCGTCATCCTCAGAGTCTTCACGCCCTTCTCCAATGGGCGAACGTGAATAGGTGAAAAAATGGAGACTATCGGTGATAGTGTTTGGGCTGCTGGGCCCGCGCCATACAGCGCTGAGTCTGATTCGCCCGCGGAGACGGCCTGTGAAGCCAGTGACCACCGCCATCGCATCTGATCAAACAGTGTTTTGTCGACGCCCTCAGCGGCGAAGAACGTGCGGCCTCTTCCAACAAATCCGACCTGCTGGTCCACTAGAAGAACGCCGCCGATTACGCAGACGCACGTGCAGGAGAGAATCACAGCGCTTTGGAGCGTCTTTCCCCGCTGAACAAAGAAGATTAGTGCCGCGAACACCAAGCACAGGAAAGCATTGGCGGATCGAACCGTCCCGCAGAGCAGGGCAAAAGTAAGCGCCAGCGCCCAGCGTCGCTTGATCGAGGCCAGCAGAGACAGCATAAAGAAAACAAGCATTAGGCCATCTCTATAAAGATGCACCGTGGAGTCTATGAAAACGGAGTTCCCCAGTAGCGATGCGGCGGCCGACGCAATCGGTAGCTTTACGCCTGAGATAGTTTCGCTTAGGCCGTAACTGAGGGCCGCGGCGAGGCCGGCGAGCGCCCAACTCACAGGGAGAACGTGGATGAGAGAAGGCTGGTCAACAATCGGTGCGATGAGACGCATCCATCCTGCCACGAGAGGTTCAAACAGGGAAGAACCCGTCGTGTAGCCCGTCGCGGCGATATCACGCGCCCGTTCAAAGTACATGGAATCGTCAAAATAGGGCGCAAAATCCTGACCTGAAAAGATCCGGTAGAAGTGCAAACACAGAAGGCCGGCTAGTGACACGGCGACGTATGAAAGGGCTCCATAGCGCGCGAATGGTACTCTGAATCGCAATGTCCGCGAGAAAAGGTAGAGCGAGACTAACAGAAAAAGGAAACAGAGTAGCCACGATAATAGGGCCGACAGCCCGCCCAAGCTAATGAGAGCTGTAACATCGACAGTGACCAGTGCGAGTATCCATGGGTTGAGGCTTCCGGAACCCGTCCGGGACTCCACGAAGCCAGTCCGGAAACATCCTTGAGGGGCGAAGCGCCTAAGGGGCGCTCGGGTCAGCACGGCTAGGCGTTCCCATTGTGTCCTTTCAGTAGCACGTCCCGTCGTCATCAATGTTAGTACGCCTTCACAGACTCTTAGCCGCGATCCCAAACAAGACACGGATTGTCGATGTCGTGAATGGTTCCATGATGGATTCTACAGACATGCGAGGCGATGGCGAAGGTAAGCCGCCTGCCATGCTGTATGGGCGAGGTACGCTCCGAGCAGTGAGCCTGCCAAACCCAGTGCAAGGTGTGACGGAATGAAGTGATAACAACCAGCAAGAAGCGCGGCGGCCCACATGCCATTGAACGCTAGACCAACCCAGACCGATCCGGCGCTGAGGATGGCTGTCCCCACGATGCCGTTGATGCAACTTATGACGGCTGTGGCGGCCGACAGAATGAGCACGAGCCAGCCCTGTTGGAAGCCGCGCCCATACAGCCGCATAATCTGTGGGGCGCCCAGTGCGACTGGTACGGCAACTGCCGTCGCGGCCACAGCGGTCAGGATCAGGTTCCATCGAAGAGCCCTTCCGTACCGCGAGACGTCTCGCTCCCCATTGAGGCTAGACAAGATTGGGAGGGCGAACTGCGCCAGAACGGCAGGGATGAACCCAATCGCGTTTCTCCACTGGCTTACGGCGCTTAGAATTCCCATCTCCGCGTATCCGCCAGGTTGATTCACGAGCATCGTGTTCGCCGCCCAGATTGCGGGACCAGCCAGCGCTCCACTCAGAAAGGCGGGCGTTGAAAAGGTCCAAAGGAGCCGCCTTTCCGTCCAGCCGGACCAGAGTCGCGTATGGATTCCGAGTGCCGTGCATTGACGTCGCAGCGCGACCTGGCTCAACAAGCATGTGACAGCTGCCGTGAGGGCCAACGCCCAGATGGCGCCGGGAAGTCGCCAGAGAAGGACGGCGGCGACGGTGATGGGGAATGTCACCAGGCCGCGTACCAGGTTGATTCGGGCAATATCCCGGAAAGCCTCGAAGCCCGAGAGGGCGCCGGTCTGCGCTCCGTTGAGCGCATTGAAGAACAAAAGTACACTGGCAATCCGCAGTTCGTCCGCCAGTGTGGGCGCATTCAGCGTCTTGGCAGCGAGCGGTGCCGCGTAGGCGAGGAGGCAGAAAGCCAGAAACCCTCCCGATGCGATGGCGACGGCGGAACTGAGCGCTATGATTCGCCCGGCGCGTTCCGGATTGAGACTACGGAACTCGGCGACATATTTCGTTGCCGTGACTCCGAGTCCCAGGCCCGCGAAAACGCCGAGCATCCCAACCGTACTCAGGATTATGCCGTACTTGCCGAACTGGTCCCGACCCAATAGTCGGGCAGTGATCACCGATGCCGCCAGATTCGCCCCCTGAGCGATAGCCGCTCCGATGAAAGACCAAACTGCGCCTCTCGCGAACCGGCCGCGAAGCGAATCGGCTGCCCATACGCCGCTGATTACTTTAGTAGCGCCGTTCCATGACCTGATCTCGGTAAGTATCAAGAGTAACTCGCCCGCCTCTGAGCTCCGGCCCGTGCGGCAGAGGCGCGCCGGAGCCAGGAGCGTGCCTCTTGTTTGACTCTCTCGTTAAACCCGGCTACATGGATTCGCAAGACTTCTGCAACGGACAGTTCCAAGTGGGAAGCCGTCAGATACGGATTCTGGTACTCAAACCACGGGTCAACCCAGCCTTTGTTCACCATATACAGCCACCGTCTGGCGCGAATGTCCAAGTGCCAGAGGAACTGCTGGTAAGCTGCCCCGGCGGATAGTGTCGGCATCGCGGTCAGGCAATCTGCGTCATTTCTGAGGAAGAACGCATTGCCTGTATAGCAGACCAAGCGGTAGCCCAGATGCATGCCAGCATCAACGAAGCACTGCAGGGGCTGCCCGATGTTGCGCGCGGCAGTACTCCGAGGCAAAAGCGCGCCGTCTGTGGGACGGTGTCCGGCGTTGACCTCGATGCAGATGAGGCGCGGCCGGACGTCCAGGCTGCTGAATGCATAATAGTCCTCACCATCAATATCGATACTGAGAAAGTCGAGTTCCTCGCGGATCCCAACCGACCTCAGGATCGATCCGACGTTGTTTCGGCCGTCATCGACGAACGCCTGGACACAAGCAACCTGTTGATTCGTCCGGTAGGTTTCCTGTAAGGACGCAAAGCGGTTCGGCTCGGACTCGATCAAAACGCCCCGCCAGCGATTGAGCAGGAGATATCGCGTGTTCGCAAAGTGCACGCCGTCCCATGCCCCAAATTCACAGCAAATTCGGTTTGTGTGACCGATCGCGGAGAAAATCGCCGCGATTATGCCGTCCTCGCCATTTTGAGAGAAGACGTTTCTTGCATGAACCAGGAGCCCACAGTCGCGTTCCAAACTCGAAGTCGCTTTCGGCAATACGTCATTCACCATAAGTCATACCGGCGCGGAAGACTCTGCTAAAGGGAGCCGGGCGAATTCAGCCGTCGTGCTTGGCAGCACAGTTACATTCCGCAACATGGCAAAACGGGGCGATTGGATTGCGGCTTTCGAAGGATGGTGAACAAATGGTAGCTGCCGCGCACCCGCGGCTGCCGGAGTTCGCGTGCGATCTGCCTGGCCTCTGGAATCCACGGTGCGAAGCGTTTGATGACGTTCTTCGCAGCCGTTACAAGGTTGCTGCCAGAAGTGCGGCTCTTCTTCGTTGGGAGCCTGTCAATGCCGGTCAATTCCGGATAGCCCGTCGTCTCCAGATGGTCAATGTGTAATCCCCAAGTTTCAGCGAGAATCTCAATCGTTCTGGGCGAAAAGTATTGAAGGTGCTCCAAATCTACTAGAAAACCCACCCAACACTTCGCCGTTGTTATCTCCTGTCCCGCTCCTGCGCCGTTTGGGGTCCAAATCACCAACCGCCCGTCCTGCTTGAGCAGACCGACGGCACGCGAGAGCAGTTTGAAGGGTTCAATAGGATGCTCAACCAAATCGCTCATCACGATTACGTCCGGTTGATCGAAATCCCAGCGAGTCTCCGCCAGTTCACCTCGAACGACGGGGATATAGAGTTTCCGCTCCAGAAAGTCGCTGGCTTCCGATGAAATCTCGTTGGCAATCACGTCAGCGCCGGCACAGCGAACCGCCGAGAGAAACTCGCCGCGCCCCGCACCGACTTCAAGAATCAATTTGCCCTTAAGTGTTCCTAGGAGTGCCGTCAGCCGCTGGACTCTTAGGTCGGCATTCACGGCGATCCTTGCTGCTTCTCGGATTGAATGCGCGCCATCGGCATCCAGCGCCTTCGGACGATGGTCAAACCAGTAGCCCTGGTAAAAAATGTAGATTTCCGCCTCGGATGGCATTCTGCACACATACCAAAGAGCACAATCCGGACAATAACTCACGGGCAGCCCATCGGGTCTCCTCAGCACCGGCGGATCCATGCGTCGGCAAAGCGGACATGAACGGGCGCGAAGAGATTGGATGTCCCATTGTGGAACCCGAGCGTCCAGCTTGGGGAGTTGCGGAAGCGCATTAAGATTCGTGATCTTCTCTGACGGTTCCTGTCGCGTCGCTTCTGTCTGCAATTGGCAACTTCTTATGCAAAGCCAAATCTTATTGACAAGTCCTTACTCACCGTACTCCCAATTACTTCAATGGCACGCGGCCGTCAACGTGGCATGCGTCAGGTGCTCAGTGAGAAAGGAGGCAATCCGCTCACTGGCCTTGCCATCTCCATACGGATTGTACGTATGCGCCATTGAAAGGTAGGCGTGGGGGGTATCCAGTAGGTGCTCCGCCTCTTCGACAATCCGGGACTCATTGGTTCCAACAAGCCGGGCTGTTCCGGCTGACACGGCCTCGGGGCGCTCTGTCTTATCTCGCAGCACCAGCACAGGCTTGCGTAGTGATGGGGCTTCTTCCTGAATCCCTCCCGAATCGGTCAGCAAGAGATAGGCCCGGCGCATCAAGTCTACAAAGGGGACATAGCCCATAGGATCGAGGAGCGTAATGTGCGGCTGCCCCGCTAGATGTCGGCTCACAGTTCGCCGCACATTCGGGTTGGGATGGACGGGGTAAACGATTTCGACATCATCGCGCCGGGCGAGGCGGAGGATGGCCGCGCAGATGTGCTCAAAGCCGTTGCCAAAGCTCTCGCGGCGGTGCGCTGTGACGACGATGAGTTTCTTCGAATTGTCAGGGCGGAATCCACTCAGGCCCTGAAGATTGCCGGCATCGAGACCCTCCTTGACGTGCAAGACCGCGTCAATGCCGGTGTTTCCCGTGACCGTAACAGTCGCAGGGTCCACGCCCTCGCGGTAAAGATTCTGGGCGGCGAGTTTAGTGGCGGCGAAGTGATAAGTGGCGATCCTCCCGGTCAGCACTCGGTTCATTTCCTCGGGAAATGGTCCGCGTGGATCGCCGGTGCGAAGGCCGGCCTCGATATGGCCGACTGGAGTGTTGGCGTAAAAGCCGGCCAAGGCACCACAGAAAGTAGTCGTGGTGTCGCCTTGAACGAGTGCGATGTCCGGTTTCTCTTCGGCGAGAACGGGTTCAAGAGCGGCCATGACGCGGGCAGTGGACTGAAGAAGAGTTTGGCCAGGACGCATGAGGTCGAGGTCGTGGTCGGGCACGACCGTAAAGGCGTTAAGCACATGGTCAAGCATCTCCCGGTGTTGGGCTGTCACGCAGACACGCACCTCGAAGTCGTCGGGGCGGGACTTCATGTGGCGGATGACTGGGCAGAGCTTGATGGCCTCGGGGCGGGTACCGAAGATGAAAAGGACCTTTATCGACATGGGAAACGGATCAATTTCAGAACGTCTTCAGGTTGTTGTGCCCTGATTGCAAAATGAGCACAGCACCACGCCATAGCAATACAATAGATATTCTTGACAGCCCGCCACCCAGCGTTCCAAATTCCGTGCAAGGAGTGGCAGCAAGCGACCTGTGATTTCCCTGTATCAGTGATTCCTGACAATGTGGGACTAACAACTCCAGGTCCGCATGGTGGATCTTGCCAATGACCGCGTCTTTGCTATGGTCCTTGCCTTCTGACCCCGACCCCTCAACTACGATTTGCTAAGGTGGGGAAAACATGGACCGTCTTTATCTTGGGGCCTTTTACTTATGGGGTACGCCATAGCTTCCGGCGATCGCCGGTGCTGGTCGAGTCCGCTGGGCACCCGCCGAGTAAGCTTCGTTGTCGACATTCAACCTCTCCGCATGGCAAGAAACCTCTGCTCAACCGTTCGTAGGCTTGTAGTACTTGCTGTAAGATTTCCCGTAGTAGCCGTAGTAGTAATAGCGGTCGCTCATGTCCTGGCGGACTTCGTTGAGCGCGACGCCTATCACGTTCGCCTTGAGGCGTCTCAGGCTGCTCACGACGCTACCGACGGCGTTCTTGTCCGTCTCGCCGGCCAGCGTGATGACAACGACGCCATCCACAATAGCCGCCATCTGGAGCGGTTCTGCGAAACCGAGCAATGGAGGTGAATCGATGACAATCAGATCGTAATCCGACTCCGCCTCCGTGAGAACCTTCTGTAGGACGCTGCCGAGTTGGTCGGCGGCGCGGCGGGACGCTGGGCCGGCAGGCAGCACGTCCAAGTCGGGATAGGGCTTCGGTTTTCGGATGACCTCGCGCCATTCCACCTCTCCCTTGATGACACTAGAAAGGCCGCGCTCATTTTCGATGTTCAAGCGTTCGTGGATGCTCGGGCGGCGCAAGTCGGCGTCGACTAGCAGGGTCTTGCGCTTCTGCAGACTGTGGGCGACGGCGAGATGCATGGCGGCGGTAGTCTTGCCCTCGCGCGGTGTGGCGGACGTAATCAATAGCGTGCGTGGTCGCCGCGCAAGATCAGATAGCAGAATCGAGTCGCGGAGCGTTCGGACTGCCTCCTCGTACGCGGACGCCTGGTCATCGCGCTTGCTTATGGCTAGATCGGAACCACTGGTTCCATTTGATCCCATTGGCATCAGTCGGCCCCGCCAATGCTTCACGACCGGTAGCGAGCCCAGGACTTCGGTCTTCAGGCCCTGCTGGATCTGCTCAGGATCACGGACCGTACTGTCCAACGTGTCCGCCAGGACGGCCGCACCTACTGCCAGTAGGATGGAAAATAGAAGCGCCAGTAGTGCATTCAGTTTTAGGTCCGGGAATATGGGTTTATAGGCCGGCCGCGCTGGATCGGCCAGGCGGATGGAGCTATTTTGGAAGCTTGAGTTTATGCCGGCTTCTCTTATTTTGCGCACCAGTTCTTCGTATAACCCTTTATCGGAATTGGCTTCTTGCTTCAGGGCTCGGTACTCGAAGGATCGCGCGTTCAGGCGGTCGAACTCAACCTTAGTCTCGGCCACTGCGCTCTTCAGCATTTCCTCGCGGTTGAGCGCCTCGCGGTACTCTACGGCGACGCGCTGGCCGATGTTGTTCTTCAGTGCGTCGAACTGCCGCCCCAATTCGGTCAGTTGGGAGTGTGCCTTGATATACTCCGGGTGGTTGGAGCCAAACTGTGCCGACACCACGGCGAACTTCTCGCGGGCTTCATCCAGGCGGTCAGCCAGCTTCCGAAGCTGTTCCCCCTGACTGGAAGCTTGCGCGGCTTCGAGGGAACCACCCTTCACGGAGTTATTCGTCGCCTGCTTGCGGACCCGGTCGGCTTGGGCGTTCGTGAGTTCGGTATTGATCTGGAGAAGGCGGGACGATAGGATGCTGGTTCTTTCCTCCGGGTTAATGACGCTTAGATCCCTTTCGAATTGTGCCAGCGCAGCTGAGGAGCGCTCCATCTTCGCCTTCAGCTCTTCCATCTGCTTTTCCATAAAGGCGGACAGGCCGGCCGCGGCTCGGAAACGTATGTTGTAAGTGTGCTCGATATAGCTCTGAGCGATTGCATTGGTGACCGCGGAGGCCAGCTCAGGGTTAGGAGAGCGATAACTGATGAGTAATAAGTAAGTATTGGGCGGCCGCGAGACCTTCAGACGTTTGAGAGTTATGGGAGCGTTCTGTGCCCGTGTCGTAGGCAGGTCACCGTCAAGGGGTGTGATTTCGGTGACAGGAATCTTGAAACGCAGCACCACCGGGCGCAGAACTGAGTCGGACTGTATGATTTTGACTTGGGTGGCCAGAAACTGATCCGAATCGTTGGGGGCCATCCGAGCGGCATCCTGACCAATGACGCCGGTGGGTGCCTGGCGGTCGATATCGATACTGGCGGTGGATTCGTAAATCGGAGTAAGTCGTGAGGAGATCAGTATTGTGGCAACTACCGAGAACAGGACGAAAGACAGGATCCGCCACTTGTGGCGTTTCAGGATCCAAAGGTAGTGAGAGAGCGGTACGCTCTTTTCCTCGGCCTCCGGCTCGTAGCCATAGGAAGGGTAAATGGTGTAGCGTTCCTGAATCGCGGGCACCGTGCCGCCGGGATCGGGAGCGGCGAGAGCGCGGATTTCCTTTTCGTCAGGCTTGGGCATAGTGATTTCGACTTACCTAACTCCCGTGTAGATTAGGGCTGTTGCGCCAGCCGTGCTGCCGAACAGAAGAATCTTTTCGAGTGCGGCCATGCCGATCTTTTTCCCATGGTCTTCAGGAATGTAGAAAATGTCATTCGCGGTCAGTGGAACATCCGGTGACTTGCGCTGCATGATCTTGCCCAGTTCAACCGGGATTTCGTTCTTCGTGCCGGCGCCCTCGCGGCGGTAAATGTAGGCCTGATGGTTGGCGTAGGGCAATAGACCCTCAGCTAGCGCGACCGCCTGCAGAACGGTCGTGTCGGATCCATCCTGTACTGGAAAAACGCCGGGCTTTTTCACGTTGCCCACGACATAGATCTTGCCAACCTCGGGAACTCGAATCTCCTCTCCGCCCACGAGCTTCACGTTGAGATCGGGGTCGGCCTCATCGATCAGGCCGCGCACCAGAATGCGGCGGGTGAGTGTGATTGGCTTTCCATCCGGCCCGGCCTGCGAGTGGCTGACGAGAATCTCGCGGCCGGCATCTTCTCGCAGCCCTTGCGCCCGGGCCAGCGCCTCGAGAAGCGTGGTCGGGCCATCAGCCTGAAAGACCACAGGCATCTTGACGGCTCCCGAAATGCTGATCGGGCGGCTGTGGTACTCAGCGATCGTAACAGTTACATAGGGATCGACAAGAATGTCGCCCTCACGCAGTGCCTTCGCGATAGCAACCTCCAGATCGGCCGGGTAGAGACCTTCCGCCTTGACGCGCGTCTTCAGCATGGGAAGCCGTATGTAACCATCGGCGCTAATGCGGATCGTGCGACTTAGTTCTGGAGCATCGTACACTGAGACCGCAATCAGGTCATTCGCTCCGACGGCCTGTGCCGGCAGATTGGCGCCCAGCTCCGGTACCATTGCAGGCCGGTTGGGATTCGACTGTTGAGAGGAAGCGTCAACCGTGAAAAAGAGCAGTAATAAAAGCACGCGCATAGTGACACCAGACTCCTGGCAGATGATTCAACACACTTTCTCAACCATGGCTTGGCACAACCACCCTTCAGCCCGGCTTCGCTGGCAGCGTTCGTAAAGCTGCCGGGCCGCGCGCGCGAGGCGCGTCCGAGGTTGCTAAGTAGAGATCCACGGATTACTCATCGTTCTCCCTCCAGGACCAGCATCGCCAGCCGCGAGACTCTGCCTTGCAGCGCGTTCAGCTTCTCGTCCAGCTCCCGCACACGCGCCTGCAACTCGGCATCCTCGGACCCCTGGCTCACATCTCTACTTCGGATGAGTTTGAACATCGCGTCACGGGCCAGGTCGCTTACGCAGCGCGCGCCGGTGTCCATGCACATCTCTTTTAGCCGCCGGAACTCGTCGTCCGACACGCGAATACTCACCACTTTGCTCCGCCTGATCAGGAGCGCCATTCAGTTGATTGCCTCGACCATTTCCGGGCCCACCTCGAAAGCTACGCTGCGCTGCAGAAGGTGGATCGACAAGACCAGCCGGGATTGACTTTTCACCTTTTCCAGCCGGCCTTCCACACCTTCGAACTCCGCGCCTCGGATCCTGACCCGCATACCTTCTCTCAGGTACGGCGTCGGCGACGCCACCAGGCCCTTTCCGAGGATGCGCCGCACCGCTTCAATCTCACCCTCCGGTACCGGCGCAAGATCGTCGCCGCAGCTCACGATGTAAAGCACCCCCGGCGCACTCCGTGCCACGAGCGCATGCCCGGCGGCGAATCTGCAGAAAAGGTATCCGTCAAAGAGTGGCAGGTCGATGATCTTGACCCGGTCGCTCCACAACCTTCTCGACTTGTAAAGCGGCAGAAATACCTCGACGCCCCGGCCCTTGAGGTATTCCCCCGCGACCCTTTCATGGCGCGATTTCGTTCGCAGCGCGTACCAACAAAGCTGGTCCATTTTCTTGTGTTTTGGGCTCAGAAAGGCAGGCTTCGCCCCTTTCAGTCCCATTCGCCTTGTCTCGGAATTTGGAGAAGCGACGGCCTCGAGTTCGGAGTGCCCGGCACTCCAGCGCGACCTTCAATTCAAACGTGGACGCTTTGTCGCCCGTCTTGTTGCGTACAGCACGGCATGACAAGCGTATGCAATTAATGGTGCCAATCTGGTCCGAAAATAGACCAAGTCTTGGAAAAACCCAATTTACTTTATACTCTATGGCTGAAGTGCAACGCTATCCGTTCAATTTACGAAACCTCAGTAGTAGAACCTTTGTAAGCCTAATCCTATGCCCAATGTCTGGTGAATGTCACCCAGTTCCCGCCTGACCAACTTGTAAGATATTTATTTTTAAACTATAATACAAACCTCACGGATTTTATTTTGCATTATACTGTGCCCCACTCTTTTCGATTTTCTTTCACCACCATAATTTATTTGTAACGACAGGTGTGGACGGTGTTTACGCCCTTCCTTGGTAGACGAATCGTATTGCATTCGTAGTACACCCGAAGGCATGGCATGCCCTCAGGGCGGCGCACGCCACTTTCGGTAGCCCGCCCGAACCAGCATCCGCAGTCTCTATCGAGCTGTTCGGGAAGCAGCGCACGGCCGCCGTGTCATCTCTGCCCGCCAACCCACCTGGTCTCAATCCACGGTCCGCTGAATGAGTGCAGGTCAGCGCGATTCTCTCTCAGAAATTAATTTAACTGCGCTTCGGAAATGAGGCGCCGGATTTCGCGGCACTTTATCGAGTTGTTGCCCAAACTGAGGCGCGGGAGCCATATTCTCATTGGCGCAATCGCGCTATATTTTGATAATAAATGACTTAGCGAACACGCAGTTCTTGGCGCCGCAACGCGGCACGATCGCGACGGCGAGGCATGCGCGTGATCGCGTCGTTTACGCGCCATCGGGTCTGGGCCGGTTAAGGGCAATGTTTTCTTTGGTGCGGTATTCGGTTGGACTGAGAGTTGACCGGGCCGACAGGGATTCCCGAGGCGGTGAGGCCGATAGGCGCCTACGGCAAAGCCCCTGTAGACATTTGTCTACATGACAGCCTGGCAGCCGATTCTGGACTTGAATTTCCAACTTCCCATGCTAAACTGACCCGGCGGAGGATTGAGCGATGGCGGATGTTCCTGATTACTCTCTCGGTACGCCCTGCTGGTTTGAACTCGGTACGACGGACCAACCCGCGGCAAAGCAATTCTACGGCCAGCTTTTTGGCTGGTCGGCCCAAGACTACCCAATGGGGCCGGACGAGTTCTACACCATGTTGAGGTTGAATGGGCGCGATGCCGGCGCGGCTTATACACTGTCAGCCAAGCTGCTTGAGCAGGGTATTAAGGCACATTGGAACCTATACTTCGCCACGCCGGATGTCGACGCGTCGGCCGCGCTGGTTTCCAAACTAGGTGGCGCCCTGATTCAACCTCCATTCGACGTCATGGACGCGGGACGGATGGCGATCTGCAAAGACCCGGGCGGCGCGATGTTCTCTTTGTGGCAGGGCAAGCGACACCGGGGCGCGGCGGTGCTCAACGAGAACAATGCGGTCTGTTGGAGCGAACTGGCGACTCGGGATACCGGGCAGGCGCGCGATTTCTACATCGGCATGTTTGGATGGAAGACGCAAAGCAGTGCGAACATGTCCTCCTACATCGAATTCATCGCGGGCGGTCTGGCGCGCGGCGGATTGCTGCCAATGGACGACGACTGGAAAGGAATCCCGTCGCACTGGGCCATCTATGTCCTGGTGGAGGACTGCGATGCGGCGGCCGCGAAGGTGCAGGAGCTAGGCGGTACGGTGCGTCACGGACCGTTCAGCGCACCGGGCGTCGGGCGCATCGCGATGCTGGCCGATCCGCAAGGCGCGGGATTCTCTGTCATCACCTTGGATCAGGCCGTTTAGCGTCAAGCCTGTTTTGTGCAGGCGCTGGATTCATACGCCCTCGCTCCGCCTTGTAAGCAAAGCCGGCCGGGCTAGAGCCTCGCTCAGCTTGCGAATGCCACTCGTGCCGCGGTCGATTTCAGGCGCGGCAGAGGGCGTCGGGCACCGGGTTGGCGCACGGGCATATGACGCTGTGACAGAGGGTCGAACCGCCTGGCGATCGGCCGAACAGAGCGGAGTGTCCGACCGGAGGTTCCCTCCCGGCTGCGATTTCCATGCGCACATTCGGCGCAGCGCCTTTAATTGGCACGAAGCTGCACTCGGACAACGGCGCTGAAATGGCTGCTTATGTTTCGGTCTCCAGAACAGAGGCAAATAGACTCTCCGCAAGTTTCTCCGCCGACAGCAAAGCGTTCCTGGCCTCCGTTGGCAGCCCCTCGGTCTGCCCCGTGAGGCGGAGCAACGACAAGAGGCTTTGCCGCATGGCCTGGACCTGGGCGGTTGATGCCGGCAGCGTCCGGCCGCTTGAACTCTCTGGCTCCCGGCCGGTAATCATGTGAATCGCCTTCTCAACGATAGTGCGTGCGCCCTCCGTCTTCAGGAAATAAGCGCGTGCTCCCAGTTCGATAGCCCGCCGTCGAAACTCCGGATCGGCGTTGTTTGACATCACTACGACCGGCGTATCGAACAGCTTGGAATTGGCCTTGATGGCGCGGGTCAGTTCGATGCCGTTCAGCTCCGGCATCATGAAGTCGGTAAGAACGAGATCCAGAGGCTCGCACTCGCGCAGGATCTGAAGCGCTGTCCGTCCGTCAGCCGCAACGATTACGTCGAAGTCCGTTTTGGCAAACCGAAGCTGAAGCACCTCGAGTAGGTTTGCGTCGTCGTCGACAATCAATACTCGTTTTTGAGACATGGTCACTCCTCCAGCTCCAAATGAGGTCTAACAGGCCGGCGCGGCCTCCGCAACTGCATCCGGGAGAAGAAAAATGAACTGTGCGCCCCGGCGCGGCGAGGACTTAGCCCAGATGCGGCCGGAGTGTGCCTCGACGATTCTCTTGCACATGGCAAGCCCGATGCCCGTGCCGGGAGTGTCGCCCACATTGTCGCAACGGCCGAACATCTCGAATACCCGTTCGCGATCGGCCTCTTCGAACCCCCGGCCGTTGTCGATCACTCGGAACCACCACATCTTCTTATCGTCGCGGCAGCGCCCGCAACGAACCTGAATTCGGGGCGGCTCCGGGCCGCGATACTTAATCGCATTGTCGATCAGATTCTGAAACAGGCAGGTCAGAAGATGTTCCGATCCGAGCACGGTCGGCAGTACATCGCAGCGGATCAGCGCGCCGCTCTCCTTCACCGCTGCATGCAAGCTATCCAGGGCTGCGGCGAGCACGGCGCCCGTATCGACGGGACGCATGAGCGGCACCCTGGAACCCAGGCGGCTGAAATCGAGAATTCTCTCGATAAGCAGCCGCATCTGAGCGCCGAGGCCGACACAGGCTTTGATCCACCGCGCGCTGTTCGCATCCAGGTGTTCGCCCTTCGAATCCTCGATCAACTCGATGTAATCCAGAATCGAGCCCAGCGGCTGCCGCAGGTCGTGGGAGACGACGTGTGCAAAGCTGTCCAGTTGCTTGTTCCGAACCGTCAACTCGCGATTCTGGCGCTCCAGTTCCTCCCTTTGCAGAGCCACTTCAGACGCCAGCTTTTCCGCTTCGGCCTGATTTGCCGCCAGTACGTCGTTCAGCTCTTTCAAACTGCGAAGTCTCAATTCCTCGGTTTGGCGAAGGCGAAACAAATCGAGAAAAACCTGGACTTTCGTCCGCAGGACGGTCGGCTCCACCGGCGCATAGACGAAGTCCGTGGCGCCGACCGAGCAGGCGCGCATGGTGGCTTGCACGCTGAAATCGAGCGGAGTGATGAAAATGATGGGCACTGCTTCCCCCCGCGATCGCATCTGGAATGCGACGTCGAAGCCCGCCACGCCCGGTGTGGAGACGTCGATCAGGGCTGCCGCTATCCTGTGTTCCTCGAGCAACTCGAGGGCCATCGGGCCGGAGGTTGCCTCCAGCAGGTTCACGTCGAGCCCGGATAGCGTCGCCTCGATGATTGAAATGTTTTCCGGCCGGTCATCCAGCACCAGGATCGCCGGACATGCCACAGCCGTTTCTTCACATTGTGATACTGGAGTCGCCATTAACTTTGACCGTCCTCAATTGGCTCACGAAGCTGTGCCAGCATCATGCCGGACTTATCGGTCAGCCGGCGCAATTCTCCACCGCCGTTCACCGGCGCCGCTCCAAGTGCTGCCGCCCGCCTCGCCCGTCGGCACAAAACGAGCGGAACGCGGCATGCCCTGAGATCAGTCCGCCGAAGGACGCCATTTTCTCAGCCTCATAGCCAGCCGGACACCCGTTTCCGCCTGTTTCCATCTCCGGCGGTCCCGCTCCCGGCTTCGTCCGCGTGCAATGCGTAGAAAGCTTCTTTAACGACGGGCCGTATTGGCAGTGCCGCTTTCGCGCGCATATGCCGCCGGCGTCGCTCACAAGCGGGAATGTGGGGTTTCTGCAACAGGCTGTTATGTGAGTTAGTGGGAAAGCAGTACTAGTAATACTGGTGAAGTCACAAGCACTGCAGACGGGACCTCAAATATCCCGATACTAGAATCGCTTGTGCGGCACGATTGCGACGTTCAAACGTCTCGAATCTCCGAACAGAAGCTCCAGAGGTTGAAGGTCCCAGGCACACTTCGATTGGCCGGGGCGCACCACCCGAGCCGGCAGCGTGCGGCTTTGTTGATGATCTAAAGTTGTTTATTTTGTGTATATTGTAGGCCTCATTGAATTGGCGTTGAGGCCCTCCGTTGCGCTCCGGCGCGGACTGACCAGCGGATCGAAGGCGGCCAATATGGTGGCCTGCGAGCGCCCTCGAACAAAAACATCGGACCGCTCCTCAACTGCACCGATAAGGTGACATGGCGGGGATTGCAACTATGCGCGGGAATTGCTGAAGCTTAATCAAGATTCAAATACTGGCCGCGAGGTCAGACGATTGTTTGCTTGCCGAAGGTTTAGGGATATCATGAATCCAGTGCGTGCACGTATGGCTGCTGGTTCGCTCATCCGGAGAGGAAGGAATTATGACTCTTAAGGCGCGTCGATTGGTATTCGGCATAGTCGCTCTTGTGCTGCTGTGTGGTGGATGCTTTGCCGCCACGTTCGGAACGGCTGTGCCGGTGCGTGGCACCGTGTCCGACATCGCCCTCGATGAGAGCCGCGGGCATCTTTATATTTCCAATTTCACGGCCGGCCGCGTTGAGGTGATGAGCACGTCGAACTATTCCTTCGGCACTCCGCTGACGGTCGCCGGTCCGCCCAGCTCGGTGGCGCTCTCGCCCGATAACCGCTACCTCGTGGTTGGCGAGTACTGCAATCTCTACGCCGCGTCCGCGCCCGTGGGCGGCTATGCGATCTTCGACCTTCAGGCTGGCACGAAGCGCGAAGTGGTGCTGGGCAATCCGGTGTTGGCCGTGGCCTTCGGCGCAGGCAACCAGGCCCTGGTGGTGACCGGCCAGACCACGCCGGCCATGTGCGGCACGGCAAGCGGCACATCGACGACTACGGCTGGCGGTCAGTTTCTGCTGCTCGATCCGGCCAGTGGGGGCACGCAGGTTCTGGGTGTCTCGCCTGCGGGCGGCCTGTCCCTGCCGGTGCCTTTCGCAACCTTCCCGGCAAACATTACTTATGCCTCGACCGGCATTTCCGGCGACCAGCAGACGATCATGATACTGACCGAAGTCGCGCAAGGCGGCGGAGGCGGGCAGGGCCAGACCGGAACCTTGACCTCGATACTCTATTACAAGGTGGGGAGCGGCCAGGTCAATACACTCAACTGGGTGGCCTCACCCCCCTTCGGACCGCGGGCCATCAGCGTGAACCAGGACGGAACGAGGTTTGTGGCCGGCTGGATCCTGTTCGATCTGAACCTGGCCATCGAAGGAGCGAGCCTGGCGCAGTTCCCATATCCTCTGGGCGACTACCGCTTGGGAGGATTTGCATACGATTACTCGCGCAACGTGATTTACGGGGACATCCCGGTCACCGCGACCGAAACTCCGGTGATGCACATTTTCGATACCGACAATCTGACCGTCCGCGAGCGCATTCAACTGCCGCAAATGATCGCCGGGCGCACCCTGTTTAGCAGCGATATGAACACGGTGTATGCAGTTGCCGATGAAGGCGTGATGATTCTGCCGGTCGGGTCGTTGGCCACGGCTCCGCAGGTGGCGGCGCAGCAGGAGGACGTGGTATTCCTGTCCAACACCTGCAATTCGGCTTCGATTTCGCAGACCCTCAACGTGGCCGACCTGGGGGGCAACAACACTCCGTTCACGCTGTCGCTGCCGTCGGGTACCCAGGGTATTCAGTTGAGTGCGACCTCCGGCACGACGCCGGCCCAGGTGCAGATTAGCGTCGACGTCACCGCCTACCAGACTGCCAAGGGGACAACGACGATTCCGCTCACCATCAACTCCGCCAATTCGATCAACATACCCCCCACGGTGCGCCTGCTGATCAATACCCGCGACTTGAACCAGCGCGGCCAGATGGTGGATGTGCCGGGTAAGATCGTGGACATCCTGGCCGACCCGGTCCGCAGTCGCGTCTATGTGCTGCGGCAGGATAAAAACCAGGTTCTGGTGTACGACACCGGGACCTTGCAGCAGATTGGTCCGCCGCTGAGAACCGGCAACACGCCGGTCGGCATGGCCATCACAAGAGACGACACCAAGCTGATCGTGACCAACGACAATTCCCAGATTGCAAACGTTTTCGATCTGACCGCGCTGGGCGCGGGGGCCTCGTCCTCGGCCGCCTGCGCCGGTCAGGCCAACGCCGGTTCCGTGAGCGCGGATTGCAGCCGCGGCGGCGCGTCGGCGGCCAGCGTTAAACACGCGGCCGGCATGACGGAGCAGCGCGGCGGGATTTTCGAGCGCGGAAGGACTCACGCCACCGCCGACTTTTTCCCCGACGCAGTCGGCGCGTTGGACCCGATTCTGTTTCCCGGCGCGTACCCGCATTCGATTGCCGTGGGTAACGGGCAGATTTGGGTGGTCGTGCGCGATGTAAGTCTTCCGGCGGGGCTGTTCCGCGTGGACCTCAGCACTGATTTTGCGGCTCCGCCCCCCAGCCTGGGCATCTACGACAACACTGATCTCAACAAGGTGGATCCTGGTACGGCGCTGGCATCCTCCCCGTCGGGCAACTCCATTTTCTTGGCCGAGCCGGACGGCAACGTGCTCCTGTGGGATGCGTTCTCCGGTTTCTGGATTGTCTCGCGTCACGATCTTAGCTCGCTCGGGGGCGCTTATGGCGCGCTGAACGACGATCTTTTCGTCGCCGACAACCACGTCTTCGACCAGGCCCTGTCCCCGATCGCTCTATTCGAGTCCACCACCGGCAGTTCTTCCGGCGTGGGCGTGGCGACCGATCCGCAGGCCGGCGTCCTGGCAGGGCTTCGCACCACCGTCGCCTCCCCTTCGGGACCCGGCATACTGGAACGCTTCGGGATTGATCCGACCAACAGCGCGTTTTATCTTCAGACTTACAACGGCACCGCGATCACCGAGGCGCCGGTCACGGCAACGAGTTTGCTAACCCCGCCTGTCGGACAGATTGGCCAGACCATTCTGCCCTTCACCCGCACCCTGGCAGTGCCCGCGAATCAGAACTCCGTCATCCTTCTGACCCAGTCCGGCCTGACCGTGCTGCCGGCCGATTTTGACGCCGCGCTGGCCATGCCCTCCGTCTCAGGCGTGGTCAACAGCGCCGACGGCGGAACCGACATTGCGCCTGGAAGCCTGATCCTCATCTCGGGCACGAACCTGGCGCCGGATTCGGCCGTGGCCGGCACCTCTCCGCTGCCTTCGACGCTCGGTGACACCTGTGTCATGGTGGACAACACACCGCTGCCTCTGTTCCAGGTCTCTCCAACCCAGATCGTGGCGCAACTGCCAAACTCGGTGGGCGGCAGCGAGACCTTGGTGATTCACACCCCCGGTGGCCTCAGCAGCCCGTTCACTCTGGATATCGCGGCCAGCGCCCCGGCGGTGCTCCACACTGCCGTGGGCGACGGCCAGACCGGACTGCCGAATGTCATCCGCCACGACGACGGCCAGCCGGTCGACTTCACCAACCCGATTCATCCCAACCAGGCGATTTCGATTTACCTGGACGGCCTGGGGCCGACCGTGCCGGTTGTGCCGCCTGGCGTCCCCTCACCGTCGAATCCCGCGGCGGTTCTGGCCACACCGCCGGTGGTGACACTGGAAGGTGTCACCCTCACCGTTTCTTTCGCGGGTCTCGATCCCGGCCAAATCGGCGTATATCGCGTGGACGTGACCGTGCCGTACAATATTGCCAGCGCGGCCCAGGCCGCTTTGGTCGTCACTGAGGGCGCCGCCTCCACTTCGATGCAGGTGCGCGTGGTCAATCCGTAAGCCGGTCCGGCGCGAGGATCAAGGGAGTATAGAGAATGCTAAAGCGGATCTTTTTGACGTTACTCGTCAGCGCTGGCGCCGCGTGCGCGCAAACCTACTATATCGGCCTCTTGGGAGGCTACGGCTTTGCCCCTGGCATCAGCGTGACCAATCCCGCGGGGAGCGCCACTACCGGCATCAAGAGCGGTGGCGCGCTCGGCGTCCTCGGCGGTGGAGACACCTCTGAACACTGGGGCGGCGAATTGCGGTACATGTACAGCTTCAGCGACCTCAAACTCGCCTCTGGCGGCACGGAGGTGGATTTCGGGGCGCATACGCACATCATTACGGGCGATCTTCTCAGGTACTTCGCGCCACGGGCATCCGCGGTCCGCCCGTATGTCTCATTCGGCGGCGGCGTGCGCATCCTGGTGGGCACAGGCAAGGAATCGGCGACCCAGCCGCTGGGAGAGTACGCGGCCCTCACGGCGACGCGGGAGACGCTGGTCCTGGGCGATGCCGGCGTCGGTGTCAAGATCAGGTTCACCACACACGCCAACCTGCGGCTGGAGGTGCGCGATTATGTCGGTGCCGCGCCCAACAAGGTGATCGCGCCCAACGTCGGATCTAAAATCGGCGGCGTCCTCAACGATGTGATCGCCCAGGCCATCGTTTCCTACACTTGGTAGGGGAAGGCCTGCTCTTCCAACGGAACTCCCGCCCGAAGCTGCGCGCAGCAGTTGACTAACAGCCCGCGATAATAGTCGATGCGGCGCAAAAAACGGGGACAGCGGTGAGAGATGAAGCTTCCGCTTCACTCGGAAGCATGAAAATGCCCGATTCTCGTACTTTTGGAGTCAGTGGCTTGCGGGCATTTTCGAGAGAGCGGTGAGAGATGAAGCTTCAGCTTCACTCGGAAGAATGAAAATGCCCGATTCTCGTACTTTTGGAATCAGTGGCTTGCGGGCATTTTCAAGAGAGCGGTGAGACATGAAGCTCCCGCTTCACTCGGAAGCATGAAAATGCCCGATTCTCGTACTTTTGGAATCAGTGGCTTGCGGGCATTTTCGAGAGAGTCACCGCTTTTCGCATGAAGCCACATCGATTCTAAAAGGTCTGCCACAGCGAAAAACGGCGGCTGTCCCCGCTTTTTGCCCTCGACGCACTTCTAACACGGGCTGCTAAGGCTGGGGCCGCGACACTGTGTCCTATTCCTGCCGCCGCCCCGATTGCTCCTGCCGCCGCCCCGGTAGGATCACTGGTACAACTCATCGCTTGTTGCTTCCTGAGGTCGTGCTTCTCGCGTTTGATGCTTGTCGTCCTGGATCGCGTGACTCTCTAGTGTCATGTCTCGCAGATTCTTTGACAATCACCGGCCATTCACCGTGGCGCACGCACGTGGCGCAGGCACTCGTGCCTGCCGCGTCGACACTCGTGTCGACGCCCGGCCGGCGTTGTCAATCCTTGACTGGGCTAGTTCAGCGTCCCCTCCATCGCGTCCACTTTTTCGGCGATCTCCTGGCGCAGTTTCTCGTCGCTGAGAAGTTCCTGGACCTTTAACGGCAAATCCTCCACCGGCTTGGGCTGAGCGGGGGTCACCGCAAAACCGAACTGAGTGGCTATCGTACATCCGATGCTCACCAACCGCGTGGTCGCGCTCGTGGCGTTCTCAGGATCGTGATGGTGCGCCGCGGCATCCACCATTTCACTGGGAATCGACCATTTCTTCAGCAGCGCGGCGCCCAGCTCGCAGTGCTCCACGCCGAAACTCTCCCGCTCGAGGTCCAATACGTTCGACCCCTCTTCCGCCGCCTGTGTGAGCACATTGCCGTACTGGATTGGAAAAGCCTCGAACAGCACGAGTTGCCCGATCGAATGCATCAGACCGCACATATAGCTGTACTCGTCCACCATGTTCTTGTACGAAAGGTGCTTGGAGAGCAGCGCCGTGGCCAGGTTGTGCCGCCACCACGGCCGCATGGACTGGCGGCCGCGGCCGCCCTGGATCAAGCGCCACATCGCCGTGTTGAGAATCAACATGCCGACGCGGTCCATGCCCAATGTGAGCAGCGCGATGGGAATACTTCGGATTTCACCCAGCGTGCCGAACAACGGCGAGTTCGCCGCCCGGAGCATCGATGCCGACAACGCGGCATCGGTTCGCAGCAGACTGCCCAACTGCTCGTAGCTGACGGCGTCTTGCGAGATCAACTGCATCAGACGCAACGCAACGGAAGGGAACGTGGGCAGCTTGCAGCCGGCCACGAGATTCGTCACGCGCTCATCGTTAGTCGCTACGGGAGTGGCTGTGCTCATACGTTATGCGTATCGTCGCAAAAGCCTCCCTTTTCAGGGAAAATCGATCGGTCCGACGGCGCTGGCCAGGAATCGTGCGGCGACAACCATCCCGGCTTGAGCCGTGATTCGAACGCGAGTCGTTTCGATAGCGTCATAGCCAGTTCGATGTGCCCTGTCCTGCCGTCGCGCCGGGGCCGCAATTCGCACTTGGGCGCGGACGGGAACTCGTGCCGCCGTTGCCGCGAGACTCGCTGGAGCACCCCCCGGCCCATCGATCGGGATCGTAGTAGGATACGGGTTCCACTCACTTGAGGAGACTCGCCGCATGCCGACTGCTCCAACCACGCAACTCCCCTCGAATGCTTACACGCCGCTCGAGCCCGGGAGCGTCTACCAGCCAGTAGTTCCGGCCTCCGCAGTAGTGCCCGAATTGACGGCGCGAAGCGTCGGCTGGGGACTGCTGCTATGCGTCGTCTTCACGATCGCCTCGGCTTATTCGGGCTTGAAGGTCGGGCAGGTGATGGAGGCGGCGATCCCCATTTCGATCCTGGCGATCGGTCTGGCGCGGCTCTATCCGCGCCGCTCCAGCATCCTGGAAAACGTCATCATCACGGGCATCGGCGGCCTCGCGGGCTCCGTCGTCGCCGGCGCGATCTTCACGCTGCCGGCGCTCTACATCTTGAAGCTCGACCCGCATCCCGTCGAGACCATCTTCATCTGTCTCGCCGGAGGCGCGCTGGGCGTTGCGTTTCTGATCCCGCTGCGCCGCTATTTCGTGCGCGAGATGCACGGCCGCCTGCCGTACCCCGAAGCGACGGCCATTACCGAGGTCCTGGTGACGGGCGAAAAGGGCGGTTCCCAGGCCCGGCTGTTGCTCGAGGCGACGGCCATCGCCGGCGTTTACGACTTCCTGGCGACGACGTTCCACGTGTGGAAGGAGTACCTGGATTTTCAGTTCGTCCCGGTCGTGCGCACGCTCGCCGATCGCGCCAAGGTCGCGGTCAGCTTCGACGCCATCGGTTTCATCCTCGGCCTCGGATACGTGATGGGCCTGCGCAGTTCCATGATCCTCTGCGCTGGCGGCGTCTTCGCGAATCTCGTGCTCGTGCCGCTGATCTGGATGATCGGCCGCCACCTGCCCGACGTGGCCGTTTATCCCGCCCAGATCCCCATCGCCCACATGACCGCGGTGCAGATCTTTCGCGGCTACGTCCGCTACGTGGGCGTCGGCGCAATCGCCACGGCCGGTATCTTCGGGATTCTGAAATCCATGCGCATCGTCGCCGGCAGTTTCGGCGTCGCGCTGCGTGCATTCCGGCATGGAGAGGCCGCCACCGGCGAACGCACCGACCGCGACATTTCGGTGCTGTCGATTCTCGTCTGCGTCGTCGTCAGCGCCCTGGGCGTCGGTCTCCTGCTCGGTCACCTCAGCGCCTCTCCGGTGGTCATCCTGACCGGTCTGGCTCTCACGCTGGTCTTCTCGTTCTTCTTCGCCTCCGTCGCGGCCAATGCCATCGCCACCACGGCCCGCAATCCCGTATCGGGGATGACCATGCTGACCATCATCATCTCCTCCATCGTGCTGCTGCGATTCGGCCTCTCGGGCCCCGCTGGCATGTTCTTCGTGATGGCTATCGCGGGCATGGTGTGCACAGCGCTTTCGGTCTCCGGCCAGGCCATCACCGATTTCAAGACCGGCTACTGGCTCGGTTCGACGCCGGCCGCGCAGGAGAAGGTGAAGTTCCTCGGCGTGATCGCCGCCTCGGTCGCGGTGGGCCTGACCATCGTCGTCCTGGCGCAGGCATTTCAATTTGGCGAGGCCGCGGCGGGAGATACGCGCGTCGTGCTGCCATCGCCGCAGGCGTCGATCATGAAAGCGCTGGTTGAGGGTTTCATGAGCCGCCAACCGGTGACCTACATCCTGTTCGGCGCGGGCGCGGCGACCGCCGTCCTCATGGAAATGCTGGGCGTGCCGGGGCTGATCTTCGCCCTCGGCATGTACCTGCCGCTGGAGCTGAATACGCCGGCGCTGGTCGGCGGAGTCCTGGCGCATTTCCTCGGTAAACGCTCGGAAAAACTGGGCGGCGCGCGCGGCAATTCCATCCGCGAACGCGGCGTGATCATCGCCTCGGGACTCATGGCCGGCGGCGCGCTGGGCGGCGTATTCGGAGCGGCGTGCCGCCTCATCCCGCGCTTCTCAGAAGCCTGGATCAGCACGCCTTTCTACGGCAATGAGATGATTTCGCAATCCGTCTCCGCCCTGCTGTTCGTAGGCCTGTGCGCTTACCTGTGGTGGAGGTCGGTTTGGCATAAGGAGGAAATTGAGCCGTGAGCGATCATTTGCAGGAACTGATTGGCAACTCGATTTTGGGGATCGACACGCTGTGGGGCGGCGACGTCCTGTGCGCCTCGGGCACGGGACGCTTCATTGCCGATTCGTGGTTCTCCGACGAGCCTCTTCCGGAGGCCTACACCCATCCGGCTGCGGCGCCGGTGCGCGCTTCCGGCGGCGTCTCCGCCGCGACGCCCGACCGGGCGGCCATCGACGCATACCTCGCGGCGGTGGACATTCGCGGCGCGATTCGCGGCTTGAACGCGGAGGCCGCCGCGCTGGGCGGAATGCGCGGAGAATACCTGGCGGGGCTGGCCCTGTGCTTCGAGACGATGTGGGATCTGGCCATGGAAATCATCGGGCGCGGCCAGAGCGTGCCCTATGAACGCTGCGTGCTGGCATCGACGGGCCGGGCGCCCGAGCCATCCGATCCGGCCGCGAAACGCGAGCGCGTGGCAGAGCTGTTGGGCCGCGCCGGATTCACGCCGGGCACCCGCGACGAGCTGCTCGCGGCGGTGGATGCATGGCGCAAGTCGCGCGGCGTTTCCATGGCTTCCATCAAGACGCTCGGCGCGGCGGTGATCGGCTATTTTGACGGGCTGAGCGCGCAGCACGTCGTCCCGCATCTCCCGCCGGAACTCCACTCCGTCCCGCGCGCCAACATCGATTTCCTGCCCATCCGCGAGGCCTGGTTTTCGGGTTCCATGAACTATCTGGGCCGCGCGCGGCGGCCCGACGGCGCCCCGGAATATGAAGCCACGTACGAGATCAACGCCTCGCTCGAAATCTCGGTGCCGGAGTTCCTGCAACTGGTCAGCCACGAAGTGGTCCCCGGCCATGTCACGACTTTTGCTTACATGCAGAACCTGTATTGGCGCGGCGCGGCGGGCTTTGAAGCCTCCGTGCTGACGATGAATACGCGCGCCGCGGCCTTGTTCGAGGGCATCGCGAACAACGCGATTCTGATGGCCCACGGAGTCACCGAGGTGGACGAGTTGCCCGATGAGGATCTGCAGATCGGCGTGCTGCTGGCACTGCTGCAGGACGACGCCAAGAACCAGTCCTCCTATCTGACGTGGGGGCTGAATGTTCCGCAGCCGCAAGTGGCGCAGGCATTGCGGAACGATTTTCTGGTGTCGCTCGAACGCGCGGACAAACTCTCCGGCGCGTGGGGACGCCACCCGCTGCTGGGCCGCATGTACCTGCCGGCCTATCGCGCCGGCACGGAGAAAGTAGCCGAGTTGCGGCGGCGTTTTTCCGCGCAGGCGTTCCTGCCCGTGCTCTACGGTTGCTCGGGTCTGGTGGACGTGACGACGATTGAACGCGTGCTGGATCAGCAGTCCGGTGGACGCTGAACGCGGTGATCGAATCGGGCGGGCGTTGAACGCAGCCATTACGGGTTTGCCGGAGGGAAACGCAGCGCAGAGGAATGGGCAGACCTGTTCGATAAGGCGGGTGCGCGAGCAGGCCGCAAAGCGGGGCGGAAGCGACCAGGCCGCTACAAATAGCGGCCATCGAAAAATAAGCCTAATAATATCAATAGTATACAGAGGCAGGCCGCTACAGTGTAGCGGCTTGGCACTCCAAAGCTTAGCGCGGCAGGCCCTCAAATCCATCCGCCGGAGGAGACTATTCTCCCCGGCCTGAGGGTCGAGGGAAACACCAGGAGGTAATGCGCTAATTGTGTGTGCCCGCTAAAAAGCGGCTCAGTCGCAAAAAGGGACGTCCTGATGTGTCCCAGTGGAGGTTTCTCCTCGCTGAATCTGGTCTTCGGCAACCTGATTCCATGCGCACCCGCCGTTAAGTGATTGACCAGCATGCTGTTTCAGTATGAGAGAGTTGTTCCGTAGCGTCCAGTGCGATTTGCGCGTTCACGCTTGATTCGCTATGCCCTCGGATGCGTGACCGGCGGGCGAATCCTCAACTGTCCTGCAATCAAGGTGTCTGGACCAATCCGCTGGAGCAGGTCCGGTATAAACGGCAACAAAATCCAGGAGGGACACATCAGGACGTCCCTTTCCCCGTTTTGCGCGTTCAGGCTCGATTCTCTGTGCCCTCGGGTGCGTGACCGGCGGGCGAACCCTCAACCGTCCTGCCATCAGTGTTTCAGAACCAATCCGCTGGAGCGGGGGCGGTATAAACGGCAACAAAATCCAGGAGGGACGCATCAGGACGTCCCCTTTGTATGTCTTGTACAAAATCCAGGAGGGACGCATCAGGACGTCCCCTTTGTCTTTGTCGGCAACAAAATCCAGGAGGGACGCATCAGGACGTCCCCTTTGTCCCAGGAGGGACGCATCAGGACGTCCCCTTTGTTGACATGCTTCATCCACCTGGCGAAACCGCGAGGTCCAGCACAGGTTATCACCACTTCACCATCCCATTCAGCATTCCTGGCAATTACACGTTGCCCACCTGCACGGCCAGCATCGATATCGATCCTCCATCCACGCCCTCGATAGGGAACGCGATCTCCTCGCCCTGCTGCTTTGTACCCAACACATAAAGCAACGGCAGGTAGTGATCGGGCGTCGGAATGGACAGCATGGCGTCCGGGCCGAGCGTCTCATATTCGATGAGCGGCTGGGATTCGCCGGCCAGCATCATCTGCCGCGCTTGTTGCTCGAAGCGAACGGCCCAATCATAGGGATCGGGCATGGAACGTCCCCAGGCGTAAGCGCGAAG
>Ga0302319_10001218_pt1 | contig 57868 bp, 53 predicted proteins | sample Bog_T0_2_FD_203319 | JGI IMG/M metagenome (GOLD analysis project Ga0302319, IMG submission 203319) | Peat permafrost microbial communities from Stordalen Mire near Abisko, Sweden - Bog_T0_2 | ecosystem: Environmental > Terrestrial > Soil > Wetlands > Peat | place: Sweden: Abisko, Stordalen Mire...
CAGCGACGACAAGGGATTCGGTTTCATCACGCCCGATGACGGCGACAAGGATCTCTTCGTCCATCACACCGGGATCGTCGGCGAGGGATATCGCTCGCTACAGGAGGGGGCCAAGGTGTCCTTTGACGCCGAGGCCGGCGACAAGGGGCCGAAGGCGGTCAACGTCGTCCCGCTGTAGTGAGAACGACTGAGCGACTCACAGTTTCCTGAAGCGTCCGGAGCCCGCCCGCATGGCGGGCTCCGCTGGTTGTGAGGCGCGGTGCGCGGGCTCGCCCGGCGATGCCGGCAGCCGGCGGCCGTCGAGACGGCGCCCGATATCCTCCGGACGGTCCGGCGCGCAGCGGCGGACCGTGCTCCATCCAGATGTCGATCGAAGCGACACACCGCACCGGACGCTTCGCCGTCGCCGCTCCGGCGCCGGCGGCCGAGCCCCTAGCGCCGGCCGGCCGGGCGCTGGGTCGTGCCGGCGGCAATCGCACCACGGCGCAGCGCCCGCCAGGTCCGTGGGCTCCTGGCCTCGCGCGGCTGACGCTCGCGGGGACCGCGGCGGCGGTCGCGCTGGCGGTGATGATCCTCGGCAGCCTGCTGCTGGTCTCGCTCGCCGCTTCGCATCCCGGGATTCTCGTGCCGGTGGCCGAACACAGCAGCTACCCGATGTGGATCGCCGGTCCGACCGGGTTCCTGACGAACTGGTTCAGTCCCACCGCGCGCGACGAGCGGGTGCTCTTCACCGTCCTGATCGCGACGATGCTGGTCGCGTACCTGGTCGCGGTCTACGCGGCCCCGCGGCTGCGTGCCGGTTGGGTCCTGGGGGCGATCGTCGTACTGCATCTGATCTTCTTGCTCTCGCCGCCGCTGACGCTCAGCGACGTCTTCAACTACCTCAACTACGGGCGCATGGAGGCGGTCTACCACCTGAACCCCTACGTCACGATTCCCGCGCTCGAGCCGCACGCCGACCCGACCTTCCTGCTCAGCAACTGGCACGGTCTGCTGAGCCCCTACGGGCCGCTGTTCACCGTCTTCACGATGGCGCTGGTGCCGCTGGGCGTCGCCGGCTCCTTCTGGGCAATGAAGCTGACGCTGATGCTGGCGAGCCTCGGGACCGTGTTGCTCGTGTACCGCTGCGCCCAGTTGCTCGGGCGCAACGCGCTGGCGGCCGCGCTGATCGTCGGCATCAACCCGATCGTGCTCGTGTGGGGACTCGGCGGCGACCACAACGACTTCCTGATGACGTTCCTGCTCGTGCTCGGCTTCTGGCTGCTCCTGCGCGCCGACGCGCTGCGCGTGGGCAGGCGCGCCCGCCCCGCTCCTGACGACGTTCTTGGCGGTTCGGGCGGCCGGCTCAGACGGGCCTGGGCCTCACTCGACGGGATGCCAAGACCGCTGGTGCGGGGCGAGCCCGCGGCGTGGATGGAGATCGGCGCCGGCGCCACGCTCGTCGCCGCGGTGTCGATCAAGGCCTCCGCCGCCGTCCTGATCCCGGTCGTCGTCGCAGGCGCGGCCCGGCGGATCCGGGTGCTGGTCGGCCTGCTGCTCGGCCTCGCGGCGGCTGTTGCGATGACGATCTTCGCCTTCGGCGTGAACCTGCCAGACGTAGGTCAACAGGACCACCTCGTCGTGCCGGACGGGATTCCAAACCTGCTCGGCCTGGCGCTCGGTTTCGGCGGGTACACCTCGCAGATGCGCGCCGCGCTGACGCTGGCACTCGTCGGTGTGATCGTCGCCTCCTCGATCTGGGTCTGGCGGACCAGGCGCTGGCTGACCGCCTGCGGGGTCGTGAGCCTGGCGCTGCTGCTGACGCTCGGCTGGACGCTGCCGTGGTACATCCTCTGGCTGCTGCCGTTCGCGGCACTCTCGCGCTCGCGCGGGCTGCGGATCGCCGCGGTCGTGTTCGGTGTGTACATCTATCTGGCCTGGATGCCCTACTCGGCGGAGATCCTCGGCTTCCTGCACATAAACCCGGCGAACACCAACCTCGGCGCTCAGGAGACGAACTTCATGCAAGCGCTGCTGTTCTGAACGTGGCGGTCCATCCGCGCCAGCCGACCAGCACCGATGAGGAGCTGTTCGCGGCCGAGCGAGACACGGTCATCGCGCTGCGCTCCGACAGCGAGCGGATCGCGCTGATCGGCGCTGAGCTCGCATACGGATTCGAGGCGCTCGGCGACATCGGGCCGGCGGTGTCGGTATTCGGCTCGGCGCGGACGCGCGGCGACGATCCGGCCTACGAGCGGGCGCGCGTGCTGGCGCAGCGCCTCGCGTCGGCGGGCTTCGCGGTCATCACCGGCGGCGGGAGCGGCAGCATGGAGGCCGCGAACCGCGGCGCACAGGAGGGCGGTGGCCGCTCGATCGGGCTGAACATCGAGCTCCCGCACGAGCAGGTCCCCAACCGCTTCGTCGATCTCGGACTGGACTTCCACTACTTCTTCGTACGCAAGCTGATGTTCGTCCGCTACGCAAGCGCGTTCGTCGTTCTGCCCGGCGGACTGGGCACGCTCGACGAACTGTTCGAGGCGCTCACGCTGATCCAGACCGGCAAGATCAGCCATTTCCCGGTGATCCTCTACGGCAGCGACTACTGGCGCGGCCTGCTCGACTGGATCAGGGCCTCGGTGCTCGCCCAGGCGAACATCGCGCCCGAGGATCTGACGCTGCTGCAGCTGGTTGACGAGCCCTCGGAGGTGTGCCGCATCGTCGGTGCCGCGGCGGCCGTTCAGGGACGCCCGCGCCGCGGCTGATCAGTGCTCGGCGACGTAGCCGCCGTCGGGTTCGATCGGCAGGCCTGCGTCGACCCACGCCTGGATGCCGCCGGTCAGCGTGTAGGCGTCGTAGCCGGCCGCGCGAAAGGCGCTGGCCGCCATCGCCGAGCGCATTCCCAGACGGCAGTGGAAGACGACCGGGCGGTCGCGGTCGATCTGATCGGCGCTCGAGGCGAGCCGTTCGAGCTCGATGTGGCGCGTCCCCGCGATGTAGCCCGCTTCGCGCTCGTAGCTTTCGCGCACGTCGATCACGGTTGCGCCGCCGGCCATCAGCTCGGCGGCGCGCTGCGCCGTGATCTCGATCTCGGGATTCTCGAAGGCGTTCATCGCGACGGCGGAGCATACGCGACCGCAGCGGGCAGAGCCGCTGCGGGCGGGGGGTAGGATGAGGTCGTGGCGACGGTCGGCGAAACCCGCGTTCTGCCTTCCGGGCTGGTCGAGTTCCGTGACGCGCGATCGCCGTTGTGAGGATCGCTGCGATGTCCGAACCGCCGCTGAAGCTGGTCCTTCGAGCCGCGGGCGTGGCACTCGCGGTAGGCGTGGCCGTTGCGTTCCTGCTCGCGCCGACCAGCGGCTCTCCGTTGGTTCGCGCGATCGAGCTGGTCGCGGTGATCGCGGTTGGTGTGTTCGCACTGTCGGCCGTGGTCGCGCTGGTGACGGGCTGGCTGGCCGGCTGGCAGCAGAACGAGGCGGAATTCGAGCTGGTCGTCCGCCGCGCCGAACGGCTCGCCGGCGAGAACCTGGCGGTCGAGCCCGGCGAGTCGGAGTTCCTCGAGCTCGATCCCCTGCGCGACGACGACTTCGAGGAGCTGGTGCGTGATGCGCTCGACGAGCTGCCGGACCTCCTCCAGAATGCGCTGGCCCACGTCGCCGTCGTGATCTCCGACGGCGGCCGGCGCGCCCATGCCTACGGCCTCTACCAGGGTGGCGGCGCCCATCGCCACGCCGACGGGGATCGCATCGTCATCTTCCGAGACACGCTGCGGCGCGACTTCGGCGCCGACGCCGATCTGCTGCACGAGCAGGTCGTGCGCGTCGTGCGCCACGAACTCGCCCACCACGTCGGCTTCGACGAGATGGGCGTCGGCGAGTTGGGGCTGTGAGCGCGCGCGAGGCGCCGGCGTCCGCACGCCCTGGCCCGCGCGCGCGGCAGGGGCCCGGCGCGACGGTGCGCACGGGGGGATGGCGCTGATGGGCGAGGCGGTGATCATCGATGCCGTTCGCACTCCGATCGGGCGCGCGCTGAAGGGCTCCCTGCGCTCGGTCCGCGCCGATGACCTTGCGGCCATCGCCCTGCGCGCGCTGATCGAGCGCAACCCGCAGGTCGACTTCGGGGCGACCGACGACGTGATGATGGGCGCCGCGTCGGGGACCGGCGAGCAGGGCTACAACGTCGGGCGCAACGCGCTGCTGCTCGCCGGCATCGACGAGCGCGTGCCCGGCTGCACGGTGAACCGCTTCTGCGCCTCCTCGCTGCAGACGCTGCGGATGGCGTTCCATGCGATCGCGGCCGGCGAGGGAGACCAGTACGTCGCCGCAGGCGTCGAGTCGGTGTCGCGCGCCGGGTTCGGGGCCGCCCCCGACTACTCGAACCTGAACCCGCGGCTCGACGGCTCCGCCGGCTCGCTCTGTGACGTCTACATCCCGATGGGCCTGACGGCGGAGAACGTGGCGGAGCGCTACGGGATCTCGCGCGAGGAGCAGGACCGCTGGGCGGTGCTCTCGCAGGCGCGCGCGGTCGCGGCGATGGCGTCGGGTCACTTCGAGCGCGAGATCGTGAGCGTGACGGTGGCGGCCCATCTCGAGGATGACGGCGACGGTGGCACGCGCGAGGTCGCGGAGCACGTCGCCTCGACCGACGACGGACCGCGGCCTGCCACGACGATGGAGGTGCTCGGCGCTCTGGCGCCCGCGTTCAAGCCGGACGGGACCGTGACCGCGGGCAACGCGTGTCCGCTCAATGACGGCGCGGCTGCGGTGCTGGTGATGAGCGCGGCCCGCGCGGAGCAGCTTGGCCTGACGCCGCGGGCGCGCATCCTCGCCTCTAGCGTCGCGGCCGTGGAGCCCGAATACATGGGCGTCGGGCCGATCCCGGCGATCCGCGGCCTGCTTGAGCGCGCCGGCCGCTCGATCGAGGAGATCGACATCGTCGAAATCAACGAGGCCTTCGCTGCGCAGGTCGTGCCCTGCATGCGCGAGCTCGGCATTTCCGAGTCCCAGCTCAACCCGTTTGGGGGCGCGATCGCCCTCGGCCATCCGTTCGGCATGACCGGCGCGCGGATCATGACGACCCTGCTGAACGGCCTCGAGACGACCGGCGGCCGGCTCGGGGTCGAGGCGATGTGCGCAGCCGGCGGAATGGGGCAGGCGATGCTCGTGGAGCGGATTTAGCCAGGGCGTCCCGGCCCGGGCCGGGGTGGGCCGTCAGCGCGCCGCGCGGCTGGCCAGCGACAGCGCGAACCACTCGCTCGCATCGGTGTGCCAGGCCGACAGCCGCAGGCCTGCGGCGGTGAGCTCGGCCGCGACGCGCTCGCGGGTGAACTTCGCGCTGATCTCCGTGCGCATCTCCTCGCCCGCCGCGAAGCGGACCGTCAGGCCGATCGCCGGCAGCGCAACCTCCTGGGCCTCGCGCGCCCGCAGCCGCATCTCGATCCACTCGTGCTCGGCGTCGAACCTCGCCACGTGGTGAAAGGACGACGGGTCGAAGTTCGCGCCCAGCTCACGGTTGAGCACGTGCAGGACGTTGCGGTTGAACTCGGCGGTGACGCCTTCCGCGTCGTCGTAGGCGGCCTCGAGCGTCGCGCGGTCCTTGACGAGGTCGGTTCCGAGCAGCAGATGGTCATCGTCGCCCAGCAGGCCTGCGACGAGGCGCAGGAAGCGCCGGCGGCCGGCGGCGTCGAAGTTGCCGATCGTCCCGCCGAGAAATGCGACCAGCCGCGGCGCGCTGGGCGCCGGCAATCTGTCGAGGTGGCGCTCGAAGTCGCCGATCAACCCGTGGACGTGCATCCCCGGGTACTCGCGGGTGAGCTCGGCGGCGCCGACGCGGACGACCTGCTCGGTGACGTCAACGGCGACGAAGCGCTGGAGCGTCCCGGCGGCCGCCATCGCGTCGAGCAGCAGGCGGGTCTTGACGGCACTGCCCGACCCCAGCTCGACAAGCTCACCGGCGCCGGTCGTCGCGATCAGCTCGGCGGCGGCGCGCTCGAGGATCGCCCGCTCGGTGCGCGTCGGGTAGTACTCCGGCAGCTCGCAGATGCGGTCAAACAGCGCCGCGCCGCGTGTGTCGTAGAGGTGCTTGGGCGGCAGTTGCTTCAGCGTTTGGGTGAGTCCGTGGCGGGCGTCGTCGGCGAGCGTGCGGCCGCCGTCGCTCCCGAGCGCGTCCTCGAAGGTGACCCGCCCGGCGCGGCGAATCGCGCTCGTGCTCATGCGTCGGCCGCCACGCGCAGGCCCGCGAAGATCTGGCGGCGGGCGGGGAGATCCCAGTTGCGGAAGGTCGGTGTCGCGACCAGCGCCGAGGTCGCGAAGGAGCCCCCGCGCAGCACCCGGTAGGAGCCGCCGAAGAAGACCTCCGAATACTCGCGATAGGGGTGGGCACGAAAGCCCGGGTAGGCGGCGAACTCACTCGCCGTCCACTCCCACACGTCGCCGATCATTCCGAGTGCACCACACGGCGAGGCGCCGGCCGCCAGCGCGCCGGCGCCCAGCGGGGCGAAATTCCCGGACTCGATGAGGTTGGCGTCGTTGCGGCCGGGGCTCTGCTCGCCCCACGGCCAGGCGCGCTTGCAGGCGGTTGCGTGATCGAAGCTCGCGGCCAGCTCCCATTCGACTTCGCTCGGCAGGCGCAGACCGCGCGCCGCGACGAAGGCGTCGGCCTCGTGGCAGGACACATGCACCACGGGACGATCGAGGATGAGCTCGCCGGCGCCGCCGAGCTGCTGCTCGCGCCCGTCGTCGAGCCAGTGCAGCGGGCGGTGCACGTGCTCGCTGCGGCGCCACTGCCAGCCCTGCGGTGTCCACCACTCGGCCCGCTCGTAGCCGCCGTCGGCGATGAAATCGAGCCAGTCGCGGTTCGTGACCGCCACCTTGCCGATCGCAAAAGACTCAACCTGAACCTGATGTTCAGGCAGCTCGTTGTCATAGGCGAAGCGCTCGCCGCCGGCGCCGAGCGGGAAGCTCGCCGCCGCTACCTCGATCAGCTCGAGGCCACTTGCGGCCTGCGGCGCGTCAGGCCCGCCGGCGCTCAGCGCGCCACGCGGTCGCCAGTAGGGCAGCGCTGCCAGCGCGAGCGTCTGCAGCATCGTCTCGGCGTGCTGGCGCTCGTGGCGCACGACCATCTCGGCGAGCGGCTCCTCGTCGTCCAGGTGCAGGCCACCCACACGATCGCGGACCGCCTCGAGGTACGCGAGCGCCGCCGCCCGGCGCAGGTAGGGCAGCCCGCCGCGCTTCGCGCGCGGGGTCTCGAAGGCGTCGTAGACCTCGAGCAGATCGGCACGCAGCAAGGGCAGGCCGCCGAGCCTGTGGCAGAGCCAGAGATCCTCGAAGGTGGCGATGTGACCGAGGTCCCAGACGAGCGGGCTCATCAGCGGCGAGTGAACGCGCTCGAGGTCGGCATCGCTGACATCCTCGACCAGCGCAAGGGTCTGCGTCCGGGCCTCTTCGAGGCGGGAGTTTTCGAGGACGGGCATGCGCTTCGAAGAGTCTAGCCAGCGACCGCGGCGTTACATCCAGGCGCGCAGCGCACGATGGCCCTGATCGTGGTCGAGCACGCCAATGCCGCCCGGCGCGAGCGGGAAGAGGGCGCCGTCGGCCGCCTGCAGCCCCAGCCAGCGGGCCGTCAGCACGCGGAGCATGTGACCGTGTGAGAAGACGAGCACGTCGCCCGCCGGCGGCAGCGCCGCGAGCACAGCGTCGGCGCGGCCGGCCACCTGCGCCGCCGTCTCGCCGCCGGGGCAGCCGTCGCGCCACAGCTCCCAGCCGGGGCGCCGCTCGCGGATCTGCTTCGAGGTCAGTCCCTCATAGTCGCCGTAGTCCCACTCGTGGAGCTCGTCGCGCTTCACCGGCGTGAAGCCGGCGAGCGCCGCCGTCTCGGTCGCACGCGACAGCGGGCTGCTCCAGACGGCAGCGAATCGCCAGCGGGCGAGCGGCTCGCGCAAGCTGAGCGCCTTCTCGCGTCCGGCGCCATTCAGCGGCACGTCGGTGAGGCCCGTGTGCCGGCCGCTCAGCGTCCAGTCGGTGTCGGCGTGGCGGACGATGACCAGTTGACCGCTCACCGGCGAGGCTGCGTTCCCGGCTCGGCGAGGGCTGCGCTGTCGGCGATGACAGTCAGGTGGTCGCGGTCCAACAGGCTCGCCGGGACCGCGGGGTCCGGTTGTGCGAGCGCCCTCGCCAGCGCGTCGGCCTTGCCCGATCCACTGGCGAGCAGAATCGTGGCGCGCGCGAGGCGCAGCACCTCGAGGCTCAGCGACACCCGGTCGGGCGGCGGCTTGGGCGCTGCGTGAACGGCCACGCAGGCTGCTCCTCGGACCGCGAGCGCCGGGTTGTGCGGAAACAGAGAAGCGGTGTGCCCGTCCTCGCCGATTCCGAGCAGCAGCACGTCGAGCACCGGCAGCGGGCCTGCGTCGGCGCTCACGCGCTCCCGCAGGAGCAGGTCGTAGGCGCCGGCGGCGCGCTCGGCGCCCAGCTCTCCCTCGATCCGGTGCACGAGCGCGCCGGTGGCATGCCCGAGCAGCGTCTCGGACACCATCCGGTAGTTGGAGTCGGCGTCCGCCGGCCCGACGCAGCGCTCGTCCCCGAACCACAGCTCGACGGCGCTCCAGTCGTGCAGGTGCAGCTGCGCGTAGGCGCCGGCCGGAGTGGTGCCGCCGGCAAGCGCCAGGTGGGCCTGGCCTCGCGCGGCCAGCGTCGCTTCGAGCAGTTCGGCGATCAGCCGCGCGGCGCGCGCCGCGACGGCCTCGCCGTCGGCGGCCCGGATCACGGTTGGCGCGCTCAAGTGAGCATCCCGGCGGCGGCGTCGAGCGCGTCGCGATAGGTCGGGTCACGCAGAAGCGACTGCCGGATTCCCTCGCCGAGGATCCCGCCCTCGCCGCGCGAGGCGCCGAGCAATCGCCAGCGCCGCTCGCCCCCGCCGGCATCGCGTCTGGTGCTCGTCAGCCCGCCGGGCCCGCGGTCGAGCGAGAGCTCGCTGCCATCGCGGAAGCGGATCGTGATCCCGCCGAGGCCTGGTACGTCCTGCACGACGGACTCCAGCGTCACCGCGACCTCGCCCATCGCCCCGGTCGCCCGGCCGTGGCCGTCGCGGGTGAGCTGCCCGCGTGTCCAGCCCAGGCGCGAGGTCAGCCACCCGCACAGCAGCAGCGCCGAAGCTCCGGACTCGGCGACGTTGCGGATCTGGATCGCGGCGATATCAGCCAGTTGGGACCGGCGCAGCGGCTGGTCGAAGAGGGCGGCGATCCGCTCGCGCCAGGGCGTCGAGCGCAACCAGGCGAGATCGACGACGTAGCGCTGGGCGAGCAGGCTCTGGGCGCGTCGCAGTGCGCCGGCGACGTCGGGGTCCTCGACCGAGTCAAGCAGCACGCACTGCGAGAGACCTCGCAGGGCCTCGACCGCCCGCCAGTGCCCGTGCGGGGCCCACACCACCGTCGTGAGGTCGGTGATGACCAGGGGGTCGACGATCGTGTCGAGGTGCTCGAGGTGGCCGGGGCCGACGTCGAGGATCACGGTTTCGTGCGTCAGCACCTGCTGGCCCTCCAGCGGCGTTGAGTCCGCCGCGATCGTCGCCACGGCATCGATCGTGCGCCGACCCTCGCTGACGGCGCAGACGATCGTGCGCGACGGGTGGTAGCGCCCCACGCGCCGAAGGCGGTTGGCGATCTCGCCGCTCCACTGGCGCTCGACGATGCAGATCAGGTTCAGCACACGTGCGGGCACGTAGCCGTCACTCTCGTTGTGGCGCTCGATCAGCAGCTCGCGCAGCGCGGCCTCGATTGCCGCCGGCGTGGTGTTCTCACCCGCCCATACGGTGTCGTTGACGGTCGCCATCGACCCCCGCTCAGCCTCCGGCGCCGGCCCAGCCAGCTGTGGGAGCCCCGGTCGCGGCCACTCAGATGGCCCGCCACTGGTGGCCTTCGAGGAGCAACTGGTCGGCCTCCGCGGGGCCCTGCGTGCCCGATGCGTACTGCGGCAGCCGGCCGCCGTGGGCCGACCATGCCGAGACGATCGGGTCACAGATCCGCCACTGCGCCTCGACTTCGTCGTTGCGCGTGAACAGCGTCGCCTCGCCCCGCATCGCATCGAGGATCAGACGCTCATAGGCCTCCGGGGACTGCGACAGGAACGCGGTGCCGTAGAGGAATTCCATGTTCACGGGGCGGATCCGCATGCGCGTCCCCGGGATCTTCGCGCCGAGCGACAGCGACACCCCCTCGTTGGGCTGGATCGTCATCACGAGCTGGTTGGGCCGCACACCGAGCGACCCGTCCTGCTCAAAGGCCAGGTGGGGCACCGGGCGCAGTGTCACGGCGATCTCGGTGACCTTGCGCGCGAGCCGCTTGCCGGTGCGCAGATAGAAGGGCACGCCCGCCCAGCGCCAGTTGTCGACCTCCAGGCGCAGCGCGGCGTAGGTCTCGGTGTGGGAGTCGGCCGGCACGCCGTCCTCCTGCAGGTAGCCATCGACCTGCTCGCCGGCACTCACCCCGGGGCCGTACTGCGCGCGCACGCTGATCTGGTCAAGCTCCTGCGGTTGCGGTGTGCGGATCGCGTGCAGCACCTTGACCTTCTCGTCGCGCACGTCGTTGGCGGCGAAGGTCACGGGCGGCTCCATGCACAGCAGCGTCAGCAGCTGCATCATGTGGTTCTCAACCAGATCGCGCAGCGCGCCGGCGTGGTCGTAGTAGCCCGCACGGCTGCCGATGCCGATGTCCTCGGCGGCCGTGATCTGAACGTGCGCGATGTAGTTGCGGTTCCACAGCGGCTCGAACATGCCGTTGGCGAAGCGGAACGCGAGCATGTTCTGCACGGTCTCCTTGCCCAGGTAGTGGTCGATGCGGAAGACCTGGCTCTCGTCGAACACCGAGAGCACCTCGGCGTTCAGTGCGCGCGCCTGCGCCAGCGAGGTCCCGAAGGGCTTCTCGATGATCACGCGCACATCGGCGTGCTCGGAGTTCGCGAGTCCCGCAGCGCCGAGCGCCCCGACGATCACGGAGAAGAACTCCGGCGCCGTCGAGAGATAGAACGCGCGCGACATCGGCTCGCCGTCGGCATCGTCGAGCTCCGCGAGCGCCGCGCCGAGGGCAACGTATGTCGCGTCATCATCGAAGGCGCCGGCGACGTAGCGGAGCTCGTCCAGCAGGCCGCTCAGCACGCTCTCATCAGGTGGGGTGCGCGAGAACGCGCGGATCGATTCGGCCGCCATCTCGCGGTAGGCGTCGTTCGAGAGCTCGCCGCGTGAGACGCCGATCAGATTGAACTGTCCCGGCAGCGCTCCCTCGTGGGCAAGGTTGTAGATGGCCGGCAGCAGCTTGCGCTTCGCCAGGTCGCCTGTCGCGCCGAAGATCACGAGGTTCGTCGGCGCGACGGGCAGGCGCTCCAGTCCCGCGGCGAGCGGGTTCGGTCCAGTTTCGGCCAGTGTCACGTACCGCTCTTCTTCACCGCGTGGCCACCGAACTGGTTGCGCAGGGCCGCCAGCACGCGGGCGCTGTAGTCGCCCAGTTCGCGCGAGTAGAAGCGGCTGTTCAGCGCGGCACTCAGCGCCGGCGTCGGCACGCCGTGATCGATCGCGTCCTGCAGCGTCCAGCGTCCCTCGCCGGAATCCTCGACCCAGCCCTCGAGTCCGGCCAACTCGTTGCCGTCGGTCTCGAACGCGCGGGCCGCAAGTTCGCACAGCCACGAGCGGATCACCGAGCCCTGGTTCCACAGGTGGGCGATCTTGGCGTTGTCGAGCTCGAACTCGGATTGCTGGAACAGCTCGAAGCCCTCGGCGTAGGCCTGCATCAGCCCGTACTCGATCGCGTTGTGGACCATCTTCACGTAGTGGCCTGCACCGCTCGGGCCGAAGTGCTCCCAGCCGCGTGCCCCGATCGCCGCGACCGCGTCCGGTGCGGTCGGCGGAGCCAGGACGTCGAGGATCGGCGCCAGCCGCCTCACGGCCTTGACGGGGCCGCCGACCATCATGCAGTAGCCGACCTCCAGGCCCCAGACGCCGCCGCTGGTGCCGACGTCGACGTAGTGGATCTTCTGCTTGCGCAGGGCACCCGCGCGCGTCTTGTCGTCCGTCCACTTGGAGTTGCCGCCGTCGACGATCGTGTCGTCGGGGTCCATCAGCTTCGCGAGCGCGTCGACCGTCTGCTGGGTCGCCTCGCCGGCGGGCACCATGATCCAGACCGTTCGCGGCGGCTCGAGCGCCTTGACCAGCGCGCGAAGGCTGTTCGCGCCGCGGGCGCCGGTCTTGGCCGCACGCGCCACGGCCTGCGCGTCGAAGTCGAACGCGACGACGTCGTGGTCGGAGTCGCGGCGGATCCGCGCGACCATGTTGCCGCCCATCTTGCCGAGCCCGACGAAGCCGATCTGCATCAGAGCATCTCCTTGATCCGATTGTGAAGCTCGCGCAACGCGCTCGCCGGGTCGCCTTCCAGCACGACGATCTCGGCCGGCAGGTGGTGCGAGCGCAGGGTCTCCAGATCGCCGATCGCCTGGGCGCTCTTCAATGTGCGGAAGGAGTAGGGGGCCCCCGGGATCTCGGCGTCGGGACCGCTGTCGGCGATCAGCGACAAAAAGCGCCCGACCGGCGCTCCGCCCTTGTGCAGCTGGCCGGTCGAATGCAGGAAGCGCGGGCCGTAGCCGAACGTCGTCGCAAGCTTCGTGCCTGCGAGCAGCGTCGCCCGCAGGGCCGCTACCTGCTCGTCGAACTCGACTGACGGCTCCACGTAGCCCATCAACGCGATGTAGCTGCCGGGCGCGCCGGCGGTCAGCAGGGCGCGCAACGCGTCGTCGTCGGCTGACGCTATCGCCGGCAGCGGGAGCGCGGCGAGCACGCGTTTGGTCGCGTCCTTGGCCTCCTGGACGTTGGGCTGGTCGAAGGGGTTGATCTCGAGCACCCAGCCGGCGACTGCGGTCGCGAACTCGGCGAGGAAGAACATGCGGCCGAGATCCTCGCTCCCGTTCACCGACAGCGTGAGCGTGGGGTGTCCGGCCGCGCCGAGTGCGTCCACGCGGGCATCCGTGTCGGCGCTTGCGCGCTCGTCGTCGCGCAGATAGACGAAGACGCGGTCGGAGCCGTAGCTCTCGGGCTCAAGCAGCGGCTCGTCGGCCACGGGCAGGATCCCGCGGCCCTGCTTGCCGGTGCTCTCGGCCACGAGCTGCTCCACCCAGAGTCCGAAGCTCGAGACGGGATCGCCGACGACGAAGGTCAGCTTGTCGCGGCCATGGCGCGCGAGCTCGCCGATCGCCAGTCCGAGCCACAGGCCCGGGTTGCTCTGCGTGCCGTCGAAGTGCGCGCACTCCTGTTCGGCGAGCACCGCGCGCTCGAGCACGGCGTGCAGCGGCGCGCCGATCAGCGCGGCGGGGACGAGGCCGAACAGTGACAACGCCGAGTAACGCCCGCCGATGTTCGGATCGTTCTCGAAGACGGCGCGGAAGCCGTGTTCGCGCGCCAGCTGAAGCAGCGAGCTGCCCGGGTCGGTGATCGCGACAAAATGACTGCCGTCGGGCACCAGCGAGTGGAAGTGCTCGAACAGCGACAGGGTCTCGATCGTGCCGCCCGACTTGGTCGAGACGACGAACAGGGTGCGGTCGAGGTCCAGCGTCTGCGTCAGATCGAGGATCGCGGCAGGGTCCGTCGAGTCGAGCACGTGAAGCGCGAGCGCCTCCTCGGTGGCGCCGAAGGTGCGCCAGAGCACCTCGGGCGCCAGGCTCGAGCCACCCATCCCGAGCAGCACGGCGTCTGTCAGGCCGTCGCTCGCGCAGCCGCGGGCGAACTGCACCAGCTCGTCGGCGCGCTCGGCCATCGCCTCGGAGATCGTCAGCCAGCCGAGGCGGTCGCCGATCTCGGCAACACCCGGCCCGCCCCACAGCGACTCGTCCTTTGCCCAGACCCGGCGCGCCACGCGCTCGTCGACGGCCCTGGCCACGCGGCTCGCCACGGCAGCCGAGAGCTCGCTGTCGATCACCGCCGCGATCGCCGGCGGCCGGCCGGTGAGGACCGTCTGTCGCGCGCTCTCGATCCCGGCGAGCAGCTTGTTCATGGGTTCGACGAAGGCGGCGATCCCCTGCTGCAGCAGCGTCGCCGTGACGTCGGCCATGTCGATGCCGGCCGCCGCGAGCGCCGCGAGCGCCGGCCCCGCGTCCTGGCGGGCGGTTCCCTGGACCACCGTGGCGCGCTCGGCCGCGGCGAGCAGCGTCTTCATCGGCATCGTGTTGACGGTGTCCGGGGCGATCAGCCCATCGACGTAGAGCGTCTCGGGGTAGGCCGGGTTCTTGACGCCTGTCGACGCCCACAGCGGCCGCTGCACGAGCGCCCCGGCCGCGCGCAGCGCGGCGAAGCGCTCGCCGAGGAAGATCTGCTCGTAGCGAGCGTATGCGGCGCGCGCGTTGGCGAGCGCGGCGGTGCCCGCAAGGTCGCTGCGCCCGAGGGCCGCGAGGCGCTTGTCGACCTCGGTGTCGACCCTCGACACGAAGAAGCTCGCAACCGAGTGGATCTCGAGCGGGAGACCCTCGGCGGCGCGCCGCTCGAGGCCGCGAATGTAGGCCTCGGCAATCTGGGCGTAGCGCTCGACGCCGAACAGCAGGGTCACATTGACGTTGATGCCCTCGAAGATCGCCTGCTCGATCGCGGGCACGCCGGCCTCGGTGCCGGGGATCTTGATCATCACGTTTGGGCGGTTCAGCCGCGCCCAGTAGTCGCGCGCTTGAGTCAGCGTCGCGTCCGTGTTGTTGGCGAGCGTCGGCGCGACCTCGAAGGAGACGAATCCATCGCCGAACTCGTCGTAGACGCTTCGCAGCACGTCGGCGGCGTCCTGGACGTCGGTTACGGCGAGGCGCTCGTAGAGCGCCACGGCGTCGAGGCCTTCGTGTGCCAGTTCCGCCAGCGCATCGTCGTAGTCGTCGGAGCCGAGGATCGCCTGCTCGAAGATCGCGGGGTTGGAGGTGACGCCGCGCAGCGAACATTCGTCACGCAGGCGTGCAAGCTCGCCGCTCGAGATCAATCCGCGGCGGATCTGATCGAGCCAGGGCGCCGTTCCGGCGGCCGCGAGCGCGGCGAGGTTGGCGTTGACGGTGTGGGGTGCGGTTGCCATGTCTGGTGCCTTTCAGCTGCTCAACAGTGCGTGGGCCTGCTCGACGATTGCATCCGCTGTGATGCCGAAGTGGGCGTAGACGTCCGCCGCCGGGGCGGAGGCTCCGAACGAGCGCATGGCGATGATCGCGCCGCGCTCTCCCGTCCAGCGATCCCAGCCGAACGGGCTGGCGGCCTCAACCGCGATGCGCGGCGTTCCCGCCGGACCGAGCACACGCTCGCGCTCGGCTGCCGGCTGGGCCTCGAAGGTGTCCATGCACGGCATGCTGACGACCCGCGCCGCGATGCCCTCGGCCGCGAGCGCCTCCGCGGCCTCCAGGCACAGCGACACCTCCGAGCCGGTGCCGATGAGAACCACGGCTGCGGCGTCGTCGGTCTCCCGCAGGATGTAGGCGCCGCGCTCGATCGCATCGTCGGGGACGAGTTCGGGGTCGAGCACGACCAGCGCCTGGCGCGACAGGGCGAGCACCGTGGGCGTCTCGCTGGCGCGCAGCGCAAAGCTCCAGGCGAGGGCCGTCTCGTGTGCGTCGGCCGGTCGCACGACGTTGATGTTGGGTGTGGCGCGCAGTGCCGCGAGCTGCTCGATCGGCTGATGCGTCGGGCCGTCCTCGCCGACGCCGATCGAGTCGTGGGTGTAGCAGAAGATGCTCGGCAGCTCCATCAGCGCGGCGAGCCGGATCGCGCCCTTCATGTAGTCGGAGAAGATCAGGAACGTCGCTCCGTAGGGACGCAGCCCGCTCAGCGCGAGGCCGTTGACGATCGCGCCCATCGCGTGCTCGCGAATGCCAAAATGAAGATTGCGCTCGCCGAACGATCCGCGCTCGATGTTGCCGCCGCCGTCCACGAGCGTCAGCGTGGAGGGCGCAAGGTCGGCCGCCCCGCCGATCATCGACGGCACGAGTGCGGCCGCGATCTGGATCACCTCCTGCGAGGCCTTGCGCGTTGCCATCTTCGTGCCCGGCTCGAAGCGCTTGAGCAGTCCTGGCGGAAGCTCCGGGGCCCGGCGCTCGACGATCGCGGCGAGTTCGTCGGCAAGCTCTGGAAAGGCCTCGCGGTAGGCGACGAGCCGCTCGTTCCAAGCCTGCTCCTCCTCCTCGCCGCGCCCGACGCTGGCGCGGCAGTGCTCGAGCGCCTCGGACGGAACGTAGAAAGCCGGCTCGGTCGGCCAGCCGTAGACCTCCTTGGTCAGCCTGACCTCCTGCTCGCCAAGCGCCGAGCCGTGCGCGCTGGCGCTGTCCTGCTTGTTGGGTGAACCCTGCGCGATGTGCGTGCGGGCGATGATCAGCGACGGGCGCTCGAGCACGGCCATCGCAGCACGCGCCGCCTCCTCGATGCGGTCAAGCGAGAGGTCCTCGCCGAGATGCTGGACATGCCAGCCGTAGGCTTCGTAGCGAGCGCCCACGTCCTCGCTGAAGGAGAGCTCGGTGTCGCCCTCGATCGAGATGTGGTTGTCGTCATAGAAGGCGATCAGGCGTCCGAGCCCGAGGTGACCGGCGATCGAACTGGCCTCCGAGGAGATGCCCTCCTCAAGGTCGCCGTCGGAGGCGATCGTGAAGGTGTGGTGGTCGATGATCTGGTGTCCGTCGCGATTGAAACGAGCTGCCAGCAGGCGCTCCGCGAGGGCCAGCCCGACGCACGTGGCGATGCCCTGACCGAGCGGCCCCGTCGTCGCCTCGATGCCCGGCGCAGCCCCGTACTCGGGGTGACCGGCGCAGGGCGAGCCGAGCTGGCGGAAGTTCTCGATGTCCTCAAGCTCCAGGCCGTAGCCGCAGAGGTAGAGCATCGCGTAGAGCAGCATCGACGCGTGCCCGCACGAGAGCACGAAGCGATCGCGGTTCGGCCATGCCGCGTTGGCCGGGTTGTGGCGCATCACGCGGGTGTAGAGCGTGTAGGCCACGGGAGCGAGCGCCATCGGCGTCCCGGGGTGACCGGAGTCCGCCTTCTGCACGGCGTCCATCGCGAGCGTGCGGATCGTGTTGACGGCGAGGTCGTCGAGGGCGCTCGCGCTGGGGGCTGTGCTCATCTGCCTTCTCCGTTCTGACTCTTGAGTTCGCTGCGCGCGAGCAGCGCGGCGCCGCGGACACCGGCCTGCGGCCCGGACCGGGCGACGCGGATCTCGGTTGCGGTTCCGACTCCGTGGAGCACGTATTCGAGCGCGACGGCCCGGGCCGGTCCGACGAGCAGCTCCCCCGCTGACGATACGCCACCGCCGATCGCGACGACCTGTGGGTCGAAGGTGTTGATCGCGTTCGCCACGCCGACGCCGAGCCGGCGTCCGAGTGTGGCCACGCACTCGACCGCTACGGCGTCGCCGTCCATCGCCGCGGCGACCGCGTCCGGCCCGCCGACCGCTCCTTGTTGTGCGAGCGTGCGTCCCAGTGCCGAGTCGGGGTTCGCCTGCGCGGCCTCGCGCGCGAGGCGGTCGAGCACGTGTCCGGCGGCCAGCGACTCGAGCGATCCCGGCTGCGGGAAGGCGGCCTGCGCGGGCGGGATCTGCTCGTCGATCGCAACGAGCGTCATCCCGAGTTCGCCGGCGGCGCCGGTGGCGCCGCGATAGGAGCGTCCGTCGATCACGATCCCACCGCCGACCCCCGTGCCGACGGTGAACATCACGAGGCTGTGTACATCGAGGCGCCCGTCCTCGTCATGGGCCTCCGCCAGCGCAGCGACGGTCGCGTCGTTGTCGACGAACACCGGCAGGCCGAGGCGATCGCTCAGCACCGCGCGCAGCGGGACGTCCTGGAGCGGGACATTGACGCTCGAGCGCGCGCGGCCGGTCGCGAACTCGACGACCGAAGGGATGCCCACGCCAACCGCCGACGGCACCTCGCCCGCGGCCACCGCCTGCACCTGGGCGACGATCTGAGCGATCAGGGCCTCCGCGCTCGCGCGGTTGGTCGGCGCCACCAGTGGTTCCCCGGTGGCGGTTGCGCGAAGTGCCGCGACCGACGTCTTGGTGCCGCCGACATCGACGCCGATCACGAAACTGTGCGCGCTCATTCGCTGGCAAGCTATCAGCAGGATTGAGCGTGGCCGTGAATGTCGCGCGACCGGCGCGCGCCGTCGCCTCGGCCGGTTGGCGCGGGTGTATACGCTGAGCGCCGTGACCGATCATCCGAGCAACACGCCGCCGGATCGCAACCTCGCGCTGGAGCTGGTCCGCGTGACGGAGGCGGCGGCGCTCGGGGCCTCGCGACTGATCGGCCGCGGCGACAAGGAGGCGGCCGACCAGGCGGCGGTCAATGCGATGCGACACATGCTCGACAGCGTGCACATGGACGGCGTCGTGGTGATCGGCGAGGGCGAGAAGGACGAGGCGCCGATGCTCTTCAACGGCGAGCGGATCGGCGACGGCAGCGAGCCGGCCGTCGACATCGCCGTCGACCCCGTCGAGGGCACCACGCTGACGGCGCGCGGTATGCCGAGCGCGCTCTCGGTGATCGCGCTCTCCCCGCGCGGCACGATGTTCGACCCGGGGCCGTGCGTCTACATGGAGAAGATCGCCGGCGGCGCCGAAATCGCCGACCTGCTCGACCTCGACCGGCCGATCGGCGAGACGGTGGCGCTGGTCGCAGCCCGCAAGGGGATCGACGTGGCCGATGTCACCGTCGTGCTACTCGATCGTCCACGCCACGCGCAGGCGATGGCGGCGATCCATGCGGCGGGCGCGCGCGTGCGGCTGATCAGCGACGGCGACGTCTCGGCGGGGATGCTCGCCTGCAGCGAGCGCTCGCCGGTCGATCTTCTCTGGGGCATCGGCGGCACGCCGGAGGGCGTGCTGACGGCGGCGGCGATCAAGTGCATCGGCGGCCAGTTGCTCGGGCGCCTGTGGCCGCGCGACGACCGCGAGCGCCAGGCGGCGATCGACGCCGGCTACGACCTCGAGCGCGTGCTCGACTGCAACGACCTGGTGGCCGGCGACGACTGCTTCTTCTCCGCGACCGGGATCACCGACGGCGATGTGCTCCAGGGCGTGCGCTACCAGGGTGCCACGGGCGCCACCACGGAGTCGCTCGTGATGCGCTCGCGCTCGGGCACCGTGCGCCGGATCCACGCACGCCACGACCGCGTCAAGCTGCGCAGCTACTGAGCGCCGCCGCCCTGGCCGCGGAAGCGGCCGGTGCGCGACTCGGCCAGGTCAAGGCGCGCCAGGGAGCGCAGAAAGCCGTGCGTCACGAGCACGTGGATCGCCGACTGCGTCGCGGCGTAAAGGCGGGGGCTGATGGCGTTGGCGATCGCCGGGTAGAAGCTCAGCACGGCGATCTCGACGTGGATCGCCTGGTAGTCGGGGTCAGGGTCGGGCAGGCGGCGCACGTCGATCTGGAGGAAGCCGCCGCGGCGGTCCTGGCGGTGCGACACGAGCGCGCCGCCGCGGATCTGCCAGCGCACGACGCCGCGCTCGTCGGTCAGCTCGTAGGCCGGAGGGTCGAAGCCGATCAGCACGAACGGGCGGCACAACAGCACGACGGCGCGATCGTGCTCGCTGTAGGCGACGCGGATCAGTCCGAGCGATGATCGTTCGAGGAAGCGCCAATAGGTGCGGGCCAGGCGCTCGAGTGACGCCGGCGACCACAGCGCGACGAGCGCCGGCGACGGGATCCGCAGCTCGGCCGCCTGGACCGAGCGGGCAGCGCCGTCCGCGTCGATCGTCGGCGCGCCTTCGGGATCGACGATCGTGATCGAGGCCGGAAGCGCGGCACGACGGCGAACGACAACGGCCCACGCGAACGCGAGCACGGCGACCAGCGGCGCGATCAGCAGCACCATCGTCCGCGGATGCTCTCAGCTGGCGTGGGCGTCTGCGTCTGCGGCCCGGAGCGGCGTTGGGCGCTGCGCGCGGTCGCTTAGCCGCGCTGCGCGCAGCCGCTCAGCTTCAAGCGCTGGGCGCGGTTGCGCCGCCGACGAGCGAGGTGCCGGCGAAGCCGGTCGTGCCGGTCGCGCCCGTGGCGCCGGTGGGCGAGCCGCTGGGGCTGACGAAGCTGGCCGGAGCGATCAGCGAGCCGCTGAGCGAGAGCATGGCGACGGGTACGGTCTCGGTGATGCCGAGCTCCTGGGCAGCGGCGTGGGTGAGGTCGATCGTCGCGCCGTTGGCGTAGGGGCCACGGTCGATCACCGGCAGCGTCAGCGACCGCCCGTCGTAGGTCAGCGAGACCGCCGTGCCGCAGGGGAGGGTTCGGTCGGCTATCCCGACCATGGAGCGCGTGAGCTTCTCGCCGCACGCGGTGCGGTTGCCATAGAACCCGGGTCCGTACCAGCTGGCGTAGACCTCCTGATAGACCGCGAGTGTGGCCTGAGGCGTCGCCGTCACCGAGCTGGCCGAGGCCGTGTCGGAGGCGACCACGCGCAGCGTCAGCGCCCCGGCGCGGCTCGCGCGCCAGCTGATCGCGAAGGCGCCCGCGGCATTCGCCTGTGCGCGGAGAACCGTCGACCATGAGCCGCGGCCCTGGCGGACCTGCAGCCAGACGGTGCGCCCGGCGTCGACGGGCGCGAGCGTGCCGCTGATCACGGCGACCTGGTGCTCGAGCAGGGACGCGGGCGCTACGGCGAGGGCCCCGGCGACGGCGGTCGGCGCAGCGATGGCGGGGCCGCTCGCGGTCGGTTCACCCGGCGCCGTGGCGCCGCCGTCGGTGGCGGCGCCGGCGGCGGCGGGCAGCGTCAGAAGCCCGGCGCAGAGGCCGGAAATCGCCCATCGAATGGCTGTTCGCGCGCGCACCATGCACTCACTGCCCGCTACCGTCGCCTACGGGGTGAGCTGTCGGGCTCGCGCGCTCTGCGCTACGGCCGCGCGATGCGGCCGATTCGCCCCAGCGGAAAGCGGCTCCGCGGTGGTTCCCCCGTCCAGCCTGCGCGGACGCAGGGTGGTTCGGCGTGGTGGCGCGAGTATAAGCGGAGATAACACGCCGTGTAAAGGCGGCGACGGCGTGCGGCGCCGGCTCCCGGATTCGTCCGCCGCGAGATTAAATCCTGCATTGGAATGGAAACGTGCAACCTTCTCGTGCGTTATGCGTATTAGGAGTGGCGAAACAGCCCGCGGTGGGCGTCCGCCAACGTTGACTACACAAAGTAAAGCGCGTAGAATCCCGACAGACGTTTGAGCTTCGCGGTGTGCGGGGAGCCCCCGCCCCAGAGCGCTTGAGCGGCTCTCTCAACAATCGCACGCGGCCCAGCCCCCCGACGGTGCTCGCTCGTCTGCGCGACGGAAACGGAACGAAATGTCAGTAGCGGAACTGCAGGAGCTCGAAGAGGTCAAGGGTCTGGTCGCCAAGGGCCAGCAGGTCGGCGTACTCAGCTACGCCGAGATTCAGGGCGCGGTCTCCGAGCTCGATATGGACGAGGCCGACATGGAGGAACTGCACGGCTTCCTCGAGCGGTCCGAGATCGAGCTCGTCGAAGACATCGACCCGGCCACCGCCGCGGGCTCGGAGGTGGAGCGCGCGCCGGACAAGCGCGGCCGCCGCAAGGCGAAGACGGCGCTCGACCTGAAGCCGGACATGACCACCGACTCGCTGCAGCTGTTCCTGAAGGACATCGGCAAGGTCCGCCTGCTGACCGCGCAGGAAGAGGTCGACCTCGCCAAGCGCATCGAGCGCGGCGACCTCGACGCCAAGCAGAAGATGGTCGAGTCCAACCTGCGACTCGTCGTCTCGATCGCCAAGAACTACCGCAACCAGGGCCTGCCGTTCCTCGATCTGATCCAGGAAGGCACGCTCGGGCTGGTGCGCGCCGCCGAGAAGTTCGACTACCGCAAGGGCTTCAAGTTCTCGACCTATGCCACCTGGTGGATCCGCCAGGCGATCGCCCGCGCGCTCGCCGACAAGGCGCGTACGATCCGCATTCCGGTCCACGTCGTCGAGAAGCTCAACAAGATCGGCCGTGCCGAGCGCAAGCTCGTCACCGAACTGGGCCGCGAGCCGACGCCGGACGAGATCGCCGCCGTCACCGGCATCGACCCGGACGAGGTCGATTCGATCAAGCGCTCGGCGCAGGCCCCGGTTTCGCTGGAGAAGCCGGTCGGCGACGAGGAGGAGTCCGAGTTCGGCCAGTTCATCGCCGATGAGCGCGCCGAGTCTCCCTACGAGCGGGCCGCCGAGATCCTCACCAAGGAGGCGCTGCGGGAGGCACTCGAGAACCTGTCCTACCGCGAGCGTCGCGTGCTGGAGCTGCGCTACGGCCTGGGCGGCGAGCACCCGCGAACGCTGGACGAGGTGGGCCGCACCTTCAACGTCACGCGCGAGCGGATCCGCCAGATCGAGAACCAGTCGCTGAAGAAGCTGCAGAGCCTCGCCGAAGCGCAGAAGCTGCGCGACGTCGCCTGAGCGCCGCCGCAGCGCACCCCCGCAATCACATGGCTGAGCCGAGACGACGCCCACGGACGGGCTCCGGACCTTCCGCCGCGGATGGCCCAAGCGTCCAGGCGCTCAACCTTTCCGCGCCGAGAGCCGATCTCTCTGGCAGGCTCGTGATCGACATCGACCAGGCACTCTGCGCACTCGTCGCTTGCGACGGATCAGACCTGCACCTGAAGGTGGGGGCGGTTCCGCTTGCTCGCGTCGACGGGGATCTCGTGCCGCTCGGCAACGACGAGTGGCCGGTGCTCGAGGCCGCCGACACCGAGGCGGCGTTGCACCAGCTGGTCGGCAACAGCGTGCGCATGGCCGAGTTCGACGTCGAGAACGAGATCGACCTCTCGCACGACATCCCGGGTGTCGCCCGCTTTCGCATCAACGCGTTCCGCCAGCGTGGCGGCGTGTCGCTGGTGGCGCGCGCGATCCCGCACCGGATCCGCACGATCGACGAGCTGGCGCTGCCCGCCGTGGTTGCCACCCTGGCCGATGAACAGCGCGGCATCGTGCTCGTCACGGGCACGACCGGCTCGGGCAAGTCGACGACGCTCGCGGCGATGATCCATCACGTCAACCTCACTCGCGCCGCGCACATCGTCACGATCGAGGACCCGATCGAGTTCATCCACCGCGACCTGCGCTCGGTGATCAGCCAGCGCGAGGTGGGCACAGACACGGCGTCCTTCAAGCGCGCGCTGCGGCGCGTGCTGCGTCAGGACCCCGACGTGATCCTGATCGGCGAGATGCGCGACGAGGAAACGGTCGCGACGGCGATCTCAGCCGCCGAGACGGGCCATCTCGTGCTCTCCACGATCCACACGATCGATGCCGCCGAGTCGATCAACCGCATGCTCGACTTCTTCCCGCCACACCAGCACAGCCAGGTGCGCTCAATGCTCGCCGGCACGCTGCGCGGCGTGATCTCACAGCGCCTGGTCGCGGCGGCCGAGGGCGGCCGTGTGGCCGTCTGCGAGGTCCTGCGGATGACGGGCCGCGCGCGCGACATGATCCTCGACCCGGCCCAGACGGGCGCGCTCAGCGAGGTGGTCGCCGAAGGTGGCTACTACGGCATGCAGACGTTCGACCAGGCGCTCTACGCGCACGTCGTCGCCGGCCGCGTGACGGTCGAGGACGCGGTCATGGCCGCGTCGAGCCCGCACGACTTCAAGCTGCTGCTCGAGTCCGAGGGGCGCCGCGGCACGACGATGGCCGATGTACCGACGGTTGCGGCCGCCACGCCGCCGCTGACGCTCGTCAGCTGAGAGTTCAGCCAGGCGCGCGGATCGACTCGGCGGCGAACTCCGGCGCTTCAGTTGGTAAAGTATCGGGTGCAATGACATCTGATGACACCTGCCCCGTCTGTCATACGACCGAACTGGTCGGGGGAAAGTGGACCCTCCTGCTGGTGCGCGACCTGGCCGCCGGCCGGAGCCGCTTCTGCGAGCTCGAGCGTTCGCTGACCGGGATCAGCCCGCGCACGCTGTCGCTGCGGCTGCGGGCGCTCGAGGAGGACGGCATCGTCGAGCGCCACACCTACCCCGAGGTGCCGCCGCGGGTCGAGTACTCGCTGACGCAGAAGGGGCTTGACCTGCTGCCGATCATCGACAGCATGCGCGACTACGGACGGCGCTGGCTCTGCGAAGAGGTTTCGCAGGCGCCCGAGCGCCGCGCCGCCGTCGCGGCCTAGGCCGAAGCCCGCGCCGGGGCGCCGGCCCGGAAGCTCTTCCGCCCTAACCCACGCGACCGCTTTGCCGGCGCCGCCGCTCGCGCCGCGGGCCACCATGCGCCCGCGCCCAGGCGAGCGCAGACCGAGCCGCCGCTCGCGCCATCGGCCACCATGCGCCCGCGCCCAGGCGAGCGCAGACCGAGCCGCCGCTCGCGCCATCGGCCACCTGCGCCCGCGCCCTGGCGAGCGCAGACCGAGCCCGCGCGCCCGCCATCGGCCGCTGCAATCGCGCCTGCGCCGGAAGGACGCTCGCGTTCGCGCCCGAATCGCCCCCCATGCAGTCGCGCCAGCTCCACGCCTCGTTGCAAGCGTTCGCCCTCGCGGCGAGCGCGACACTCGCCGCTGCGGTAGCGGGAGGCGACGAGCTCGGCTTCGAGGTCGTGGAGGAGGGCGCGCGCGGGTCGCGCCCCGGGCTGTTCTGCTACGCGCCGCTCAGCGCCGAGTTCGTGGAGAGCCACTGGACGAGCCTGCTCGCACTCGGGCAGATGCGCGACGCCCAGCTCGCGCTGGCCGGACTCGACGGCCTGGAGGTCTATCTCGACACCTACGCGCAGGAGCATCGCGTCGGCGCCCCGATCGAGCAGGACGCGCTGCGCTGCTTCATCTGCCGTGTGTTCGATGGCGCCGGCGAGGACTTCGAGCTCTCGCCCGAGCGCTTTGAGCCGGCCTACCGCGAGCTCACGGCCGGGGCGGGGACCCAGGGCGGCGAGATCGCGCTGCTCGCGCTGCTGCGAGGCATCGGCTGCGAGTCGCCGGAGATCACGCTGGCCGAGGGCCTGATGCTCGCGCCGCTCGCTCGCATGGACGTCCTGCCGCCCGATCCGCTGTGGCGCCGCGACGATGCCCGAGGCGACTGCGGCCTGCGCAGCGTCGTCGCGCTCGTCACCGATGCCGGCGCGATCGGCGAGGCCCTCGAGCGCCTCGGCGACCTGCAGACCGCGCTTCGGCTCTACGCGCCCGGGATCTCACTCGCCCCGCTGGCCTGGATCCGCGCCGAGCGTTCCGCCTGGCGTCCGCTGCCGATTCCCGGCGGCGGCCGCTGCGACGGCAGCGTGCTGATCGCGCACGAGCAGGAGGACGAGCTGCGCGCGTTCGCCAACCTGATCAGCCGGCGGCGCCCGGCGGTGGGCGAGCTGGCCTGGGCGCTGGAGCGCTTCGAGCTGGCGCTCGAGCGCTCCGACGCGCTCAGCGGCCTGACCGACAACCTGCTCGCGCTGCGCGCGCTGCTCGAGCCCGAGGGTCCTCGCAGCGGCCGCCTCGCCGGGCGGATCGCGGCGCTCTGCGCGGAGCCGCACGAGCGCATCGCCGCGACCGAGCGCGTTGCCCGCGCGATCTCGCTCGAGCGCTCGCTGATCGCCGGTGTCAGCGTCGGCGAGCACGCGTGGCAGCTGGCGGAGGAGATCGAGAGCCATCTGCGAGCGCTGCTGCGCGACGTCATCTGCGGGCACCTCAGCGGCGAACTCGTGGCGCTCGCCGACTCGCTCCTGCTCGACGACGACGACGTGCCGACGCAGCGGCCGGTGGCTCGGCGGATCCCGCGCGAGCCGCTGGCAGCGCGGCCGCACGGCGAGGACTGGTTCGACGAAGGCGAGGACGACTACTGCGCCGCCGAGGGCGAGGTGCCGTTCGTGGATCGCTCGAGGTAGCGCCCGATCCGCGCCAGACCGCCGAGGTCCTCGATCTCATCGCCGAGGTCGGGGATCGCCATCGGCTCAAGCGCCGCGAACGCTTCACGCAGCCGGTCGAGCGCCGCAGTGTCAGCTTCCGCCAGCGCCACGAGCTCGCCGCACTGCGCCGCGACGAGCGCGGCCAGACGCGGCCCCAGCAGCGCTTCGAGGGCCGCCGGGTCGGCGGCTAGCGCGTCGAGCGGGTGAACGCGGTTGACGACGAGGGCCGAGAGCCGCAGCTGCGCGTGACGCAGCTCGCCGGCGAAGGCGATCGCTTCCTCGACGGCCTCGCGGCGCGGCGAACTGACCAGCACGAAGCTGGTCGACTCCTCGCGCAGCAACGCCGCGACCGCGGCCGCCCGTTCCGCCAGCGCGTCGATCATCCCGGCGATGGCGGTGAAGAACGCGGTGATCTCACGCAGGACTCCGGCGCCGGTGAGGCGCCCTAAAACCCCAAGGAACGGTGCGCTGGCACGGCTCGCGGCGCGGGTCGCGAAGCCCCCCTGCGCCAGCATCACACGCAGCGCGCGTCCCTCGAAGAAGTGCGTGAGGCGCGCCGGGGCGTCGAGGAAGTCGAGTGCGTTGCGCGAGGGCGGGGTGTCGAGCACGATCGCGTCAAAGGCGCCGCTGCGGTCGAGCTCATAGAGTTTGGCGACGGCACTGAACTCCTGCGAGCCGGCGACGGCGCTCGACAGCTCGCGGTAGATCCGGTTCGAGAGCGCCCGCTCCCGCGCCTGGTCGTTGGGGGCGAGACTGGCGATCAGCTCATCGAGCGTGCGCTTGGGATCCAGGCGCATCGCCCACAGCTCGCCGGCGCCCGCCACGCGGCGCGGCTCGCCGCTCAACTCGTCCAGGCCGAGCGCCTGCGCGAGCCGCGGGGCCGGGTCGATCGTGACAACGGCAACGCGTTCGCCTCCCGCTGCGCGCAGGCAGGCGATGGCGGCGGCGACCGTCGTCTTGCCGACGCCGCCGGCGCCGACGCAGATGCACAGCCGTCCGCCCAGCGGCGCGCGCTGGGAGCTCACGCCGCGAGCGCCAGTCCGTCGGCGAGCAGCTCGAGCTCGCGGATGCCGAGTTCTCGCGCCGCGAGCAGTGGCAGCTCCAGCGGGTCCTGCAGGCGATCCAGCTGCGCCCGCTGGGCGCGGACCCGCGCGTCTGCCGCGATCGCCGTCGCGAGCGCGCTGCGCGTTGTGGGCTCGAGCGCCGGGCGCGTCTGGGCTTCGCGCAGGGCGGCGCCATCGTCGGCGCCGAAGCGCACAGTCGCCAAGCCGTTTGCCAGCTCCGCGTCGAGTGAGCCGCCGAGTGAGCGGCGCAGCCCGATCAGCTCATCGACCGCCGCCCGCTCCGGCGTCGCGACGGCCGCCAGCGCGGTCAGCTTGCGATCGCGCAGCGTCGCGGCGATGCGGCCGCCCTGGCGGGCGATCGGGCCGACCGCGGCCGCGCTGGCGAACGTGGCGGGGGCGTCGAGCAGCGCGAGCCCGTGCCCGGTGGCCGGCGCGTCGACGATCACGACGTCGTAGGGGTCGGATCCCCGCAGCCGCCGCCGGGGCTGGGAGAGCTCCCAGATCTTGCCGATCGTCAGCATCTCGCGCAGGCCCGGGGTCGCCGCGGCGACGATCCCGAAGGTGGCGCTCGAACCGATCAGATCGGCGAGCACGCGTAGCGGAAGCTGATCGCGCAGGTACTCCTCGAGCGCCTGGCGCGGATCGACATCGAGCGTCCAAAGGCCGGGCTGAAGCTCGGTCTCGACGCCGCCGCGCGCCTGCACGCCAAACAGGCGCGGGACATCGCCGCGCCCGCTGACCTCCACCACGATCGCACGGCGGCCCGACCGCGCGGCGAGCACTCCGAGCGCGGCTGCGAGCGTGGAGCGACCGACCCCGCCCTTGCCGAGCAGGAACACCAATCGCCGATCCAGCAGCCCGCGGCCGGCACGCTCGCCTGTGTGTGCGGATCGCGTGGTCGTGGGCACAACCTAGTGCAGCGGGCCACTGCGAGAGCGACCGCGCGGCGCACCCCAACAGCGACCGCGCGGCCCAGATGAAGGATTCCTGTCAGCGCTTGCGAATAACGCCGCGTGTGGGTCTGCCCTCGACGCTGGAGCAATCCGTGAGCCTGAAGTCATCCAAGGCCAAAGTAATCGCATTCGCCAATCAGAAGGGCGGCGTCGCCAAGACGACGACGACGCTGAACCTCGCCGCGGCGTTCGCCGAGGAGGGGCACAGGGTGCTGTGCGTCGACATGGACCCACAGGGCAACCTGACCATGTCGCAGGGCATCGACCCCGACTCGCTCGAGCTGTCGATGTACGACGTGCTGGTGCACAAGATCTCGATCCGCGAGGTGATCCGCAAGCGCGAGATCGACGTCGCCTGCGCCTCGATCGACCTCGCCGGCGCGGAGATCGCGATGGCGCCGATGATCGGCCGCGAGCGGGCGCTGCAGCGCGCCTTCGAGCCGATCCTCGAGGACTACGATTTCATCTGCATCGACACGCCGCCGAGCCTCGGGCTGCTGACGATCAATGCGCTGACGGCCGCCGACAAGGTGATCGTCCCCGTGCAGTGCGAGTATCTGTCGATGCGTGGTCTGATCCAGCTGCAGAACACGCTCTCGATGATCCGCGAGAACCTCAATCCAAATGTTGACATCGAGGGCATCCTGCCGACGCTCGTCGATTCGCGCACGCTCCACGCCAAGGAGGCGATCGAGATCCTCGAGGAGAACTTCGGCGACCGCGTGTTCGCCTCGCGCATCCGCAAGACCGTGCGCTTCGCCGAGGCGCCGGTGAAGGGGATGTCGGTGCTCAAGTACGACCCGCACGGCGTCGCCGCGCAGGCCTACCGCGACCTCGCCCAAGAGGTGCTCCATGGCCGCTAAGCGGGCCAGCATGCGCGAGGGACCGCTGGCGGCCCTGTTTCGCAAGACCGAACAGGACACGCGCGCGCCGGATCGCGCCGCGGCGGCCGATGAGGCGCAACCCGATTCGCTGGCCGGCGCCGCGGCGGCCTATCAGGAGCGCGTGCGCGAGGAGCACGAGGCGCAGGCGGCCGCGGTGCAACCACCGCCGCCGGCGGTGCGACATCCGCGCGAGAGCGGCGTGCCGCACCCGGCGCTCGGCGCGAGCGAGGGCTCGAGTGCCGTTCCGACGCCCCAGGAGCGCCTGCGCGCGGCCTTCAGCTCCGAGCTCCCCGAGAACATCCTCGAGCACAAGGCGAGCGTGCACCCGATGCCCGTGGACGTCTACGCCCGCGCCGAGTACAGCGACCCGCGCCCGTCGCTGGCCGGGCAGCCGCGCCTGCGCGTGGTGGGGGTCGGCGGCGGCGGCGTCAACGCCGTCAACCGCATGGTCGAGGCCGGCATCAACGGCGTCGAGTTTCTCGCGGTCAACACCGACCTGCAGTCGCTCCAGCAGTGCACCGCCGACGTCACCGTGCACATCGGCTCACTCGTGACGCGCGGGCTCGGCTCGGGCGCCAACGCCGAGTTGGGCCGCCTGGCGGCGATGGAGGAGTACGACCAGGTCAAGTCGCTGCTGAAGGGCGCCGACATGATCTTCATCACGGCCGGCGAGGGCGGCGGCACCGGCACCGGCGCGGCGCCCGTGATCGCGCGGATCGCGCGCGAGGTCGGCGCCCTGACCGTCGGCATCGTGACAAAGCCGTTCGGCTTCGAGGGGACCAAGCGCGCCCACCAGGCCGAGGCCGGGATCGAGGCGCTCGGCGCCGAGGTCGACACGCTGATCGTCGTGCCGAACAACCGGCTGCTGTCGGTGCTCGACAAGCAGACCTCGATGGTCGAGGCCTTCCGCGTCGCCGACGACGTGCTGCGCCAGGGCGTGCAGGGCATATCCGACCTCGTCACGCTCCCGGGCCTGATCAACCTCGACTTCGCCGACGTCCGGACCGTGATGTCGGGAGCCGGCACGGCGCTGCTCGGGATCGGCATGGGCACCGGCGAGCACCGCGCGCTGGACGCCGCGAGCGCAGCCGTCGCCTCGCCGCTGCTCGAGACCTCGATGGACGGGGCGCGCTCGATCCTGCTTTCGATCACCGGCGGCAACGACCTCTCGCTGTGGGAGGTCAACGAGGCCGCCAAGGCCGTCAGCGAGGCCGCCCACCCGGACGCCAACATCATCTTCGGCGCGATGGTCGATGCCAACCTCGGCGACCAGGTCTGGGTGACGGTCGTCGCGACCGGCTACTCCGACCGCGCCGTGCGCCACCCGCGCCGGCTCGATGAGCCGATCGGGGAGCCGCGCATCAGGCGCACCGCCGCGCCGCGCCCGCTCGCCGGTCGCGCGCCGAGCTCGCCGGCCTCGCTTGACGTGCCAGAGTTCGTCCCGCGCCACTAGGCGGAGCCCGGCGGTGCGCCCGCTCCCGCCGCGGCGTTTCCTCGCGCCGGCCTGCGCCGGCCTCGCCCTGGTGCTCGGCGCCTGCGGTGGTCCGGCGGCTGACCTCTTCGCGGTGGCCCGCAGCGGAACGGTCGCCGGCGCGGACGTGACGCTGATCCCAAGCGGCGACGGCACGGTCCGCTGTGACGGGCACCGCCACGAGCTCCCCGACCCGCTCGTGCTGACCGCCGAGAACCTCGCCGACGCGCTGACCACCCCGGCTTCCAAGGCCCTGCGGCTGCCCTCGGGCCCGCACCCGGTCTACACCTACGTCGTCGACACGCCGTCTGGCACCTTCAGCTACAGCGACGACTCACCGCACCAGAGCTCGACGCTCCGCCAGCTTCAGGCTTGGGTACTCAAGGTCGTGCGCAACGTCTGTTAGGGCCACCAGGTGGCTTTTCAGGGCCTCCGGCGCCAGGCGCCTGCGGCTGGATCGCTTCACCCGGCTGCGCGCTGGCGCCGCGCGGCGAGCGGGCCCTCAGCCGAAGCGAACCTTGCCGTTGGAACGCGCCCGGGCCTGCGCGCGATCGACGAACTCGAATCGCTTCAGGGCGGCCCGCATCAGCTGCGCGAGCAGCCGCAGCCGAGCGTTCTCGGAGCGCAACTCGAGCAGGCCCTGCTTGGCCTCGAGCCCGAAGTCGACGGTCGCCGCCATCTCGTAGGCGGTCATCGCCGCAAGGCGCTGCGCGTCGGGCTCGGCATCGGTTGCCTCGACCACGAGGGCGGCGTAGGCGTCGCGCGCGGCCGCCGTCGCGGCCTCGTCGGGCTCCTCGTCACGGTCGCCGAGGAACTCCACGGTGCCGGCGGGGTAGGCGAGGTCGTCCTGACGCTCGATCAGGCGAAACGGGCGGGTTCCCCTGGTGAGGATGTTGATCCGCCCGTCCTCCATCCGCTCGAGCACGCGCTCGATCGCCACGGCGCAGCCGATCGGCTTGAGCTCATCGTCGGAGAGCCAGACGATGCCCAGCTCGCGGTCGCGCTCGAGACATTCGGCGACCATCGTGCGGTAGCGGGCCTCGAAGATGTGCAGCGGCACATACTCGCTGGGGAGCGCCACGAGACCGAGCGGAAACAGCGGGAAGTCGCGCTCGATTGCCAAGCTCATGCGCCACGCCGCCGGCGCGCCGGGTGGCGGGAGTCCCCGCCGCGGTGCAGCGGCGGTTCCGGGCCGTTGGCGGACGCTCCCATTGCTTCATTATGAGCATGCGGCCGGGGCGCGCGCGCCCGTCCGGCGCGGGCGCGCGGCTCGCGCTGCGCGGGAGGTGCCCGCGCCGGCTGGCATGATCCCGGCGGCGATGGCGGATTCGGAGCTAGCCCGGCGTCTGCTTGGCGGTGACCGTCGCGCGCTCGCGCGCGCGATCACACTGGTGGCGGACGATGACCCGGCCGGCTGGGAGCTCGTGCGCGAGGTCTACCCGCACACCGCCGGGGCGAGGGTCGTGGGCTTCACGGGCCCCCCGGGTGCGGGCAAGTCGACTCTGATCGGAGCGCTTACGCGCCGCCGGCGCGCGCTTGGGCGACAGATCGGCGTGCTCTCGATCGACCCGACGTCGCCGTTCAGCGGCGGCGCGGTGCTGGGCGACCGGATCCGCCTGTCCGAGCACTTCCTCGACCCCGGTGTGTTCATCCGCTCGATGGCCACGCGCGGCGCGCTCGGCGGTCTCGCGGAGGCGGCGCTGCAGGCGACGCTGCTGATGGCGGCCGCGGGGCGCGAGGAGATCTTCCTCGAGACGGTCGGTGTGGGGCAGGCCGAGGTCGACATCGCCGGGCACGCCGACAGCATCGTGCTGGTCCTCGTGCCGGGCTCGGGCGACTCGGTGCAGGCGCTCAAGGCCGGCGTGATGGAGATCCCCGACGTGCTCGTCGTCAACAAGGCTGAGCACCCGCTGACCGACGTGCTCGTGCGCGAGTTGCGTGGCACGCTCTCGCTCGCGCCGGCGGACGGCTGGCAGGTCCCGATCGTGCGGACCGATGCGATCGCCGGCACCGGCGTCGAGGAGCTGGAGCGGGTCCTCGAAGCCCACCGCCTCGCGCTCGAGCAGGCCGGTACGCTCGCCGAGCGCCGGCGACGCAACCTGCGCAACGAGGTGATCGAGCTCGCCGGTGCTCGGCTGCGCCGCCGCCTGCGCGAGCGTCTCGCCGGCGATCAGAGCTTCGAGCGCCTGCTCGACGAGGTCGTCGCGCGCCGCCTTGACCCCGCCAGCGCTGCGGCATCGCTCATCGATCCGCCAGCCGCCTGACGAAACGCAGGCCCGACCAGGTCTCGTCGATCGCGCAGACCTTGTTGTCGACGAGACCGGTGGCGAGCAGCGTCTCGCGCACGACGCGGTCGTCGAGGTCGCTGTCGATCCCCGAGCTGCGCTTCGGCCACGCGATCCACAGGCCGCCGCGCGGTGCCAGCGCGGCGATCAACGCCTCGAGACGGCGCTCGAGCGTCGCCCGCGAGCCGGCGAACTGGACGATCACGTCGAAGCGGCCGCGCAGGCGGGTGTGGGGTGGGGGAACGTCGTCCAGGCGCGCCGTGAAGCCGGCGGGAGCGGCGAGCACCGCAACCCGCGTCGTCGCCGTGATGGCGAGCTTGGCGGCCAGCGGGGTGGCGGAGTAGCCGTGCCGGGGAGCGTCGGTCATTGGCCTGGGAAGGGGGGCTCAGCGCGGTCTTGGCGGCGGGGCGACGAAGCTGTCGGGGTCCGGGCCGATCCGCTCGCCGCGGTCGAGGCCGTCGATCGCGGCGACCTCCGCGGGCGTCAGCTCGAAGCCGAAGACGTCGAAGTTCTCCTCGATCCGGCGCGGGGTGACGGATTTCGGGATGACGATGTTGCCGATCTGCAGGTGCCAGCGCAGAACCACCTGCGCCGGCGTGCGCCCGTGCGCGGCGGCGACGCCCGCGATCACCGGATCGCCGAGCAACGCGCCTCGCGCCAGCGGGCTCCAGGCCTCGGTGGCGATGCCCAGCTGCGCGTGCAGCCGGCGGAGCTCGTGCTGCGCCATCCGCGGATGCAGCTCGATCTGGTTCACGGCCGGCGTCACACCGGTCTGTGCGAGCAGGCGCTCGAGGTGCGCCGGCTGGAAGTTCGAGGTGCCGATCGAGCGCACGAGGCCCTCGGCCTGCAGGTCGATGAACGCCCGCCACGTCTCGACATAGAGGTCCGTTGACGGCACCGGCCAGTGGATCAGGTACAGGTCGATCGGGCCGAGGTCGAGCCACTCGAGGCTCGCGTGGCAGGCCGCCTTGGCCTGCTCGTAGCCGTGACTGATGTTGGGGCACTTCGTCGTAACGACGATCTCTTCGCGATCGATACCCGACGCGCGTACGGCCTGGCCGACCGCGGTCTCGTTGCCGTAGTGGGTCGCCGTGTCGATGTGGCGGTACCCGGCCTCGAGCGCCCGCGAGACGGCCTGTGCCGTCTCAGGCGCAGGAACCAGGAAGACGCCGAACCCCAGCTGCGGGATGCGCGCTCCGTCGCGCAGCTCGATCTCCCCCACGCCGTCCGTCGCCATGGCGCCATCATCGCCTACCGGCGCCTGCGGCTGCCTTTTGGGCGCTACTGTCTTGGCCGATGCCGACGCTCGCCTACTACTGGAACGGAGCCGCGCACGTGCTGGTGGGGATCCTCGTGCTGCTCGTGTTCGTCGCAGCGATCACGGCGATGGTGGTGTTCGTGGCGCGGCTACTCGGAGCCGCCGGCCGCGGCGTCCTGCCCCCGGCCGGCTCCCCATCGCCGCCCCCCGCGGCGGCGCCCGCGCCGCACGAGACGCCCGTGGCCGCGCCCGCTGCGCCGGCCCCCTCCGCCCTCGAGATCCTGGCCCGGCGGCTGGCGAGCGGCGAGATCACTGTCGAGCAGTACGACGAGGTGCGCGCCAAGCTCGAGAGCTGAGCGCCCCTCAGCCGGCCGCGGCGCTCGCGCCGGCCAGCTCGACCAGCAGGCGCACGCCGTAGCCCGAGCCGCCGGTCTCGGCGTAGGGGCGGCCGAGGTTCCAGGCGGTGCCCGCGATGTCGAGGTGCGCCCACGGCGTCTCGCCGGCGAAGCGGCGCAGGAACTCCGCGGCGGTGATCGCGCCGGCCAGGCGCCCCCCGGGTGCGTTGTTGAGGTCGGCGAAGGTGCCCCTGACGAGCTTCGCGTACTCGGGATGCAGCGGCAGGCGCCAGGCCAGCTCGCCGGTGGTTTGCGCCGCCGCGGCCACCTGCGCGCACCACTCGTCGTTGTTGCTCAACAGCCCGGCGTGGCTGTGGCCGAGCGCGACCAGGCAGGCGCCGGTCAGCGTCGCGAGATCGATCAGGCGCTCGGCGCCCTCCGCGATCGCGTGGGCGATGCAGTCGGCGAGCACGAGGCGTCCCTCGGCGTCGGTGTTGTTGACCTCGACGCTGATGCCGGCGAGCGTGCGGACGACGTCGCCGGGCTTGACCGAGCGGCCACCGGGCATGTTCTCGGTCGCGCCGACGACGGCGATCAAGCGAACCGGCAGCGCGAGTCGCGCGATCGCGCCGACCGCCTCGATCACGGCCGCGCCGCCCGACATGTCGTACTTCATCTCCTCCAGGTGGTCCCCCGGCTTGAGCGAGATGCCGCCGGTGTCGAACGTCACCGCCTTGCCGATGAAGCCCAGTATCGGGCCGCTCGCGTGGGGCCCGTCGTAGCGCATCGTGATCAGCGCCGGCTCCTCGTAGCTGCCGGCGGCGACGGCTGCGAACGCGCCCATCCCGCGGGCGATGATCTCGGCCCGCCCCTCGACGCTGACGCTGACGTGCTTGAGCTCGTCTGCCAGCGCCTTCGCGCGGTTCGCGAGGTCCGTTGGCGTCATGTCGTTGGCGGGCGTGTCCTGGAGCGTCCGCGCGCCATTGGCCGCCTCGGCGAGCACCTGTGCGCGGGCCAGTGCCGCGGCGACGTCCGTGGGTGTGCTGAGGATCAGCTCCTCCAGCGCGGCCGGCCGCTCGGCGGGATCCTCTGGCGCCGCCTTGTAGCGATCGAAACGGTAGGAGGCGAGGATGGTGCCCTCGACGAGCGCTCCTGCCACCGCCTCGTCGGAGCCGTAGGGAAGCTCCCAGCAAAGTGACCTGGCTCCCAGCTGCGCGGCGCGCTGAGCCGCCCTGGCAGCGCCCATGCGCGCGAGCTCGGCGCTCCACTCCTCGCGCTTGCCGAGGCCCACGAGCAGCCAGCGCCGCGATTCCTCGTGCGCCACCGCGACCGAGCCGCCGGTGTGCTTGGCCTCGCCAGAGTCAAACAGCGCCTGCAGGCCCGCCAGGGCTGCCTGCTCCCCCTCGAAGACCCCGACGACGAGCGTGTCGGCTGCGGTTTCCGACGGTGGGTCGGCGGTGGCGTGGACCTGCATGCGACCGCGAGCATACAGCCAGCACCCGGGCCTCTCCCCATGCCCTCACGGCGCTGATCCGGGAACTCCCCGCGAACGTCTGGCGGCGGCGGATCAGCGCGGCTGCGGCGTCCTGCCCCCGGTGCGGGGGAGCGGGTGTGTCCTCGCCCCAGCGGGTGCAGGGCTCGCGAGCCCCGCACGCGGAGTTCTCCGATGAACTCTAAACTGTGGTTCGGCAAACGACCGATTGATTGGAGTTCGCGTGCCCAACACCGTGATTCTCGGCAGCGCCCGTACGCCGATCGGCAAGCTCGGCGGTGCGCTCGCGTCGCTGCCCGCGGCGGCGCTCGGAGGGATCGCGATCGCCGGCGCGCTGGAGCGCTCGGGTGTGGCGGGCGATCAGATCGAGCACGTGGTCATGGGTTCGGTGATCACCGCCGGCCAGGGACTCGTTCCATCCCGTCAGGCAGCGCACCTCGGCGGCATTCCGGTCAGCGTCAGCTCGGAGACGATCAACAAGGCCTGCGCCTCGGGGATGCGTGCCGTCTCGATGCTCGATCAGGCGATCCGCGCCGGCGACATCGATGTCGGACTCGGCGGCGGCATGGAGTCGATGTCCAGGGCTCCGTATCTGCTCGACGGCGCGCGCTTCGGGCTGCGGATGGGCGACGCGACAGTGCACGACGCGATGCTGCGCGACGGCCTCGAGAGCCCCTGGAGCGGCAAGCACATGGCGCAGGAGGCCACGGAGGTCGCGGCGGAACTCGAGATCACGCGAGCCGACATGGACCGCTGGGCGCTGCGCTCACACGAGCTGGCGATCGCGGCGATGGATGATGGCCGGATGGCGGAGGAGATCGTCGCGGTCAGCGTCCCGTCGCGCAAGGGGGATGTGCTCGTGGACTCCGACGAGGCGCCGCGGCGCGAAACGACGCTGGAGGCGCTCGCCGGCCTGCCGGCGATCTTCGTCAAAGACGGCAGCCACACCGCGGGCAACTCGCCCGGCGTCAACGACGGTGCCGCGGCGATCGTGCTCGCCAGCGAGTCGTGGGCGCAGGCCGCCGGCTGCGAGCCGCTGGCGACGATCGTCGCGACCGGGCGGGCCGCCGACGACTTTCCCTACCTCGCCCGCACGCCGGCGCTCGCCGCCGCCAAGGCGCTCGCCAAGGCTGGTCTGGAGGCCTCGGATATCGATCTGTGGGAGATCAACGAGGCCTTCGCATCCGTCACGCTGCATTCGAGCCGGATGCTCGGGATCGATTCCGACCGCGTGAATGTCAACGGTGGCGCGATCGCGCTCGGCCATCCGATCGGGGCCTCGGGCGCGCGTATCCTCGCCGCGCTCGTGCATGAACTGCGCCGTCGCGGCGGCGGTCTCGGCTGCGCCGCGATCTGCTCCGGCGGCGCCCAGGGCGACGCCGTCATCGTGCGGGTCTGAGCCGGCGCCGCTATACGATCCCCAGGCGCAGCCCAATGCATGTCCGAATCCTTGAGCCCAAAGATGATCCGTGTCGTCGTCGCCAAGCCAGGCCTCGACGGTCATGACCGCGGGGCGAAGATCATCGCGCGCGCGCTGCGCGATGCGGGCATGGAGGTCATCTACACCGGGCTTCACCAGACGCCCGAGCAGATCGTCGAGACCGTGATCCAGGAGGATGCCGACGCCGTCGGCCTGTCGATCCTCTCGGGGGCGCACATGACTTTGGTCCCGCGCATCGTCGATCTCCTGCGCGAGCAGGGGGCCGGCGACGTGCTGGTGATGGTTGGTGGGACGATCCCCGCCGATGACATACCGGCTCTGAAGGCGCTCGGCGTCGCTGAGGTCTTCACCCCGGGCGCCGCTGCCGCCTCCGCGATTGAGTTCATTCGCGCTGCCGTGGCGGCCACGGCATGAAAGCTCGGGCTGCCAAGCCGCCCGTCCGATTCGAAGGAGCGTTGCCTTGAAGATCTGTGTGTTGGTGAAGGAGGTGCCGGATGCCGCGGTGCGCAAGCGGCTGGATCCGGTGTCGGGGCGGCTGGATCGTGGTGGTGAGCGGACCTTGAATCCGTATGACACGCATGCGATCGAGGCGGCGATGGCGATTCGTGAAGGTGGCGTGGTCGAGGTCGGCGAGGTCGTGGCGGTGACGATGGGCCCTGAGGGTGCGGTCCGTGCGTTGCACAAGGCGGTCTCTTTGGGCGTGGATCGGTCCGTGCTGTTGTGCGATGACGTTCTCGCCGGGTCGGATGTGGCAGCGACCGGTTATGCGCTTGCGGCCGTGCTGGCGCGTGAGGCGCCGGACCTGGTGTTGCTGGGGCAGCAGTCCGATGATGGTGAGTGCTACACGGTTGGCGCGATCGTGGCCGACCATCTGGCGATGCCGTCGTTGACGCAGGTGATCAAACTCGACGTGCAGGCCGGGGATGGCGGCGTGGTGCTGCGCTGCGAGCGCCAGGCGGAGTACGGCTATGACACGGTCGAGGTCGCGTTGCCCGCGGTCGTGTCGGTTGGTGACGCGATCAACGAGCCGCGCTATCCGTCGTTGAAGGCGATCATGGGGGCGAAGAAGAAGCCGCTTGAGACGGTCGGCGCCGCCGAGTGCGGGATCGATGTCGGCCGGGTTGGCGGCGAGGGGTCGGCGGCGCGGTGGAGCGGTTCGAAGGAGCCGCCGCGCAAGCCGCCGGGCCTCTTGATCGAGGATGAGGACACCGAAGCGACCGTCGCGCAGATCGTTGCGTGGCTCGATGAGAGGAAGCTGATCTGATGGCCGACATCCTGGTTTACGCGCTGCATTACGACGGCGCGTTCAACAAGAACTCGCTGGGGGCGGTGTCCGAGGGTTCGCGGCTCGCGGCTGCGCTGGGCGGGCAGGCGCACGCAGTCGTGGTCGGTGACGGCGCGAGCGTTGAGTTGTGCGCGACCCTCGGCGGCTACGGCGCGGCGCGGGTTTATCGCGTGGCGGGACCAGAGGGGTTGGCGCAGCCGGTCGTTGACGCGATGGCGCAACTGGTTGGCGAGCGTGGCTTTGGCTACGCGCTGTTCGGCGGCGGGTTGTTGGGGTTTGAGATCGGAGCGGGCTTGGCGGCCCGGCTGGGTGCGGGGGTGGCGATGGAGGTCACGAGCGTGTCGGTGGCGGACGGGCGACTGGTCGCGGAGCGGCCGGTGCTTGGTGACTCGGCCATCTCGCAGATCGAGTTTCGCGGTGATCTGGGGATCGTGATCGGCCGCTTGAACGCATTTGAGATCTCGCCGCCGAGCGGGGAGGCTGCGCCGGTCGAGGACGTGGCGGTCGAGTTCTCCGCCTTCTCCACGCGGGCGCGGATGCTCAGCCGCGGTGAGCAGCGTGGCGAGGATGTGGACATCGAGGGCGCGGACATTCTCGTTGCGGGGGGTCGCGGGCTCGGCAAGGCGGAGAGCTTCGAGTTGTGCACCGAACTGGCGCGCGCGCTCGGTCCTGGCAGCGCGGTCGCGGCCACCCGCGCGGTCGTGGACGCGGGTTGGTACCCCTATGCGGGGCAGATCGGCCAGACCGGCAAGACGGTTGCGCCGAAGCTGTATTTCGCCGCCGGGATCTCGGGCGCGATCCAGCACAAGGTCGGGATGGCCGGTTCGGAGAACATCGTCGCGGTCAACAAGGACGCCAACGCGCCGATCTTCGAGTTCGCCGATCTCGGCATCGTCGGTGATCTCAACAAGATCCTGCCGAAGCTGACCGCCGCCCTTCTCGCGCGCCGGGAGGGCTGAGATGGGCGCGGGTCGTGGCGTGGTGCCGTCCGATTACCCGCCGGCGGTCGACTCGAGGGCAGAGTTCATCCGTCGCGAGATCGACGGCCCCGACGACCGCATCGACGTTGGTGTCGCGATCGTCGGTGGCGGCACGGCGGGCCTTGCGTGCGCGAACCGGCTGCTCGGCCTGCTGGCCGATGACCCCGAGACGATGGAGCGCCTGGGCGAGGTGCCGGTCGCGGTGATCGAGAAGGCGAAGGTCTGCGGCGGACACAGCCTGTCGGGCGCGGTGATGCGGCCGGGGCCGCTGCTTGAGCTGTTCCCCGACGTGAGCCGCGAGCAGTGGCGCAAGGAGGGCTTCGCGTTCGGGGAGGTGACGAAGGAGGCGGTGTACCTGCTGCCCAACCGTCGCAGCAGGCTGCGGATCCCGCCGCCGCCACCGTTTCGAAACCACGGCGCCGAGGTCGTCTCGGTCGCCGCGCTCGCGCGCTTTGCGCAAAAGCGGGCCGAGGACGCCGGCGCATATGTGCTGACCGAGACCGCGGCGAGTCAGCTGATCGTCGAAGACGGGCGTGTGCTCGGCCTGCGCTCGGGCGACAAGGGACGCGGCCGCGACGGCGAACCGCTCGCAAGCTTCGAGCCCGGCACCGACATCCGCGCCCAGGCAACGGTTCTCGCGGAGGGCAGCTGGGGGCATCTGACAGGCGCCGCCATCCGCGAGTTCGACCTCGGCGGCGACCGCGAGCCGCAGGTCTGGGAACTCGGTGTGAAGGAGGTCTGGAAGGTGCCGCGGCCGCTCGACCGCGTGATCCACACGATCGGGCCGTGGCCGCTCTCGCTGCGCCCCCGCTACGGCCAGATCGGCGGCAGCTGGATCTACCCGATGCGCGACGAACGGACCGGCGAGGACCTCGTCAGCATCGGCTTCGTGATCGATCTCGACTACGCCGACGCGACGACCTCAGCCCACGACCTGCTGCAGCTGTTCAAGACCCACCCGCTCGTGCAAGGCATCCTGGCGGGCGGCGAGCGCGTCAGCTGGGGCGCCAAGGCGCTCCCCGGCGGCGGCTGGTTCTCAATGCCCAAGCTCACGATGCCCGGCGCAGCGATCATCGGCGACGCCGGCGGCATGGTCGACACCGTCTCGCTCAAGGGGGTGCACCACGCGATCAACTCCGGCCGCCTCGCCGCCGACGCGATTTACGCCGCCCTCGCGCATTCGAGCGACAACTTCGACGCCTACGAGCAGACGCTCGAGCAATCCGCCACCGGCCGCGAGCTCTACCGCGTGCGCAACGCCCGCCAGCCATTCCAGAAAGGCTTCATCGCGGGCGCACCGCTCGTCAACCTCGCGATCGCGACCGCCGGCCGCCTACCCGCCGGGCGCCTCGCCTGGCACCGCAACCAGGACAAGCCCATGTTCATCGGGCGCACCGCGCGGCGCTACCCCAAGCCCGACGGCCGCTACACCTTCGACAAGCTCTCGTCCGTCTACATCAGCGGCAACCAGACGCGCGACAACGCACCCAACCACATCCGCGTTCGCCAGCACGTCCCACGCGAACTCGCCGAAACCTGGCGCTCGATGTGCCCCGCCGGCGTCTACGAAATCCCCCCCGACGCGCCGCAACACGGCGACATCGACATCATCGTCAACTACACCAACTGCATCCAATGCGGCGCCATCACCGCCAAGGGCGGCAGACTCACCACCCCGGAAGGCGGCAACGGACCCCACTACCAGAACCTGTGAGCCAGATCCGCCGCGCCGGCGCAACATTGGCGGCGCTACCGTGTTGATGTGGGCGTGATGACTCTGCTTCGCCGTTCTCTCGCGCCGCTGGCTTTAGTCGTGATCGCCTCGCTGGCGCTGATCGCCCCCGGCGTCGTCGCCGCCAAGGGAACGCCGATCGTGGTCGGCGGAACGACGGGGCCGACGGGCGCCACCGGCCCGGCCGGGCCGCCACAGATCCTGACCGCGAGCGTGACGGCCTGCCACAGCGACTCGCTGCAGGCGAACCGCTACGCGATCTTTGCCGCCCAGCTGACATCGGTCGCCGACACCCGGACGATGTCGGTCGAGTTCTCGCTCCAGGAGCGCAGCGCGAGCACCGGGGGCTTCGTCAACGTCACCGCCCCCGGCTTCGGCGTGTGGGTCGCCTCCCAGCCCGGCGTGGGGATCTACACCTACGACCACGAGGTGACCTCGCTACCCGCGCCGGCGGCGTTTCGTGTGCTCGTGCGCGCACGCTGGATCGACCGCCGCCGCCGCGTGATTCGCACTGAGCAGCTGATCTCGCCGGTCTGCCCGCAGCCGCAGCTCAGCGCAAATCTCGCGATCGGGACGCTGCGGCGCGCCGCCGGCGCCCACGCCGCGACCGAGGTCTACAGCGTCCAGGTTGTGAACACGGGAGCCGCGCCGGCCGCCGCCTTCCAGGTGTCGCTGACGGTCGGCGGCGTCGCCCTCGCTGACATCTCGGTGCCCGGCCTCGCCGCCGACAGCACGACGGTGGTCGCGTTCGACGGTCCCGCCTGTGCGGCCGGCTCGACGCTCGTCGCCACGGCCCTCCCGGGCGGACCGGACGCCGAGCCGGCGAATCCGGCGCGGGCCCGGACCTTCCCCTGCACGCGCTAGCGCCGGCCGGCCTGCGCCCGCCGGCGCCCGGCCGCTGCGGCCCCGCCGGCCGCCGATCGCGGCCCGCTACACTTCATCTGCGATGAAGACTGAGATCCATCCTGAATATGTGACCGCGGTCGTGCGCTGCACGTGCGGCAACGAGTTCGAGACCCGCTCCACCAAGCCGGAGCTGCGCGTCGAGATCTGCTCCAACTGCCACCCGTTCTACACGGGTCGCCAGAAGCTGATCGACACCGGTGGTCGCGTCGAGCGCTTCCAGCGCCGCGTCGCGCGCAGCCGGCCGCGCACCGCCGCGACCAAGTAGGTCACGCGCGTGGCTGCGCGCGGGCGCGATGCGCCCATAGGTGGACAGGCCGTGCTCGAGGGCGTGATGATGCGCGGCATTCGCACGTGGTCGGTGGCCGTTCGCGTTCCTAGCGCCGAACAGCTCGCCCGCGGCGAGCGCGAGATCCCAGCCGGCGTGATCGCGGTGGAGACCTTCCCGTTCTCCTCGGCGCTGCGCCGCCACCGGGTGCTGAGGCTGCCGCTGCTGCGTGGCGTCGTCGCCCTCGGCGGCTCGATGGCGATCGGCCTGCGGGCCCTGAACATCGCGGCCAACGCCCAGATCAACGGGGCGCCGGCGGAGCAGCGCCACCAGGACGGGGAGGCCGGGGGACGCGGCGACGCGCTCTCGGGCGTGGCCTGGGCGGGTGCGCTGGTCGTCTCGTTTGCCTTCGCGATCGGGCTGTTCTTCGTCGCGCCGGTCGGGCTGGTCAGCCTGATCAAGTCGCAGCTGCACTCATCGACGCTGTTCTGGCTGATCGAAGGCGTCGTGCGGACCGTCATCTTCCTGGGCTACCTGCTGGTGCTCTCGCGGCTGCGTGAGCTGCGTCGCGTGTTCGAATACCACGGCGCCGAGCACAAGGCGATCGCCTGCTATGAGGCCGGTGAGGAGCTGACGCCCGAAAACGCCGCCCGTTTCTCGCGCCTGCACCCGCGCTGCGGCACGAGCTTCTTGCTGGTCGTGATGATCGTCGCCATCTTCGTGTTCGCGCCGATCGGCCTGCCGGCGTGGTACTGGCTGATCGCGACGCGCATCCTCGGCGTGCCCGTGATCGCCGGCCTCTCCTTCGAGATCATCAAGCTCGCCGCCCGCAACCGCGACCACGCCTGGGTGCGGGTCGTCATGGCCCCGGGGCTTGCCCTGCAGCGCCTGACGACGCGTGAGCCCGACCACTCCCAGCTCGCCGTCGCGATCGCCGCCCTGCACGCGGTGCTGGACGTCGAGGCCGGCGATCAGCAGACCGCGGTGGACCTGATCGGCCTGGAGGTGGTCGCGTGATCGACGGCCTCGTGGCACAGGTCGAGGAGCGCTTCGCGGAGCTCGGCGCGCAGATGGTCGATCCGACCGTGATCGCCGATCGCCAGCGCAACGCCGAAGTCGGGCGCGCCTACAGCCAGCTCGAGCCTGCCGCCAAGCTCGCCGCGCAGTGGCGACACGCGCAGGACGACGCCGCCGGCGCCGAGGAACTGCTCGCCGACGGCACCGATGACGAGGAGCTGCGCGAGATGCTGGCGGGCGCGAGAGCGCGGATCGCGGAGCTCGAAGAGGAGATCCGGCTGGCGATGGTCTCGCGCGACCCCAACGACGACAAGCACGTGCTGGTGGAGATCCAGGGCGGCGCCGGCGGCGAGGAGGCCGGCCTGTGGGCGGGCGACGTGTACCGCATGCTGACCCGCTACGCCGAGCGGCTTGGCTACACCGTCGAGCCGCTCGAGCTGGGCGACGGGAAGTACACCTTCGCGATCAAGGGCGACGGCGCCTACTCGGTGTTCAAGTTCGAGGGCGGGACCCATCGCGTCCAGCGCGTGCCGACCACCGAGTCCCAGGGCCGGATTCACACCTCGACGGCGACCGTGGCAGTGCTGCCCGAGGCGGAGGAGGTGGATATCAGCGTCGATCCGGCCGATCTGACGGTCGACGTGTACCGCTCGAGCGGGCCGGGCGGCCAGTCGGTCAACACCACCGATTCCGCCGTGCGCGTCACGCACCGTCCGTCCGGCATCGTCGTCTCGATGCAGGACGAGAAGTCCCAGCTGCAGAACCGCGAGAAGGCGCTGCGCGTGCTGCGCGCGCGGCTCTACGAGCGGGCGCTCGCGGAGCAGCAGGCGGCGGTCGCCGCCGATCGCCGCTCGCAGGTGGGTACCGGCGAGCGGGCCGAGAAGATCCGCACCTACAACTACGCCGACCGCCGCGTCAAGGATCACCGGGTCAACCTGCTCCTGCACAACCTCGACGCGGTCCTCGCCGGGGAGCTCGATGAGCTGACCGCCGCGCTCGCGGCGGACGAGAAGCGCCGCCGGCTGGCGCAGCAGACCGAGGGATGACGCCGGCCCGCGCGGTCAGCGTGCGTGACGCGCTCGACGGCGCCGTCACGGCGATCGGCGCCGGCGGCTGCGCCAGCCCGCGCCTCGACGCCGAACTGCTCCTGGCCGACGCGCTGGCGACGACGCGCGAGCGCCTCCACATCGATCCCGACGCGCCGGTGGACGGCGCCGCCGTCCGTGCCTTCCAGTCGCACGTGCGCCGCCGGGCGGTGGACCGCGAACCCGTCGCCTACATCGTCGGGCGGCGTGCGTTCCGCCGTCTCGAGCTGGCCGTCGATGCTCGCGTGCTGGTCCCGCGCCCCGAGACGGAGCTCCTCGTCGAGCTGGCCCTCGCGCTGCCGGCTCGCGCGGGCGTACTCGACTGCTGCTGCGGCAGTGGCGCCATCGCGCTGGCGCTCAAGGACGAGCGCCCCGATCTTGAGCTGTGGGGCTCCGACATCGACCCGGACGCCCTGGCGGTCGCCGCCGCCAACGCGGCAAGGCTGGGTCTCGAGGTCACCTGGCGCCAGGCCGACCTGCTCGCCGGTCTCCCCGACGCCTTCGACGCGATCGTCGCCAATGCGCCCTACGTCGAGCGGGCGGCGATCGGAGCGCTCGAGCCGGAGATCTCCCGCCACGAGCCGCGCCACGCCCTCGACGGCGGCCGCAGCGGCCTCGAGCCGCTCGCCCGCCTGATCGAGCAGGCCTCCGCCACCGCCGCCGCGACGCTGATCCTGGAGCACGGCCAGGGCCAGGAGCACGACGTGGCCACGCTCTGCCGTGCCGGCGGCTACCCGCACATCACCCATCACCGCGATCTCGCGCAGACCGTTCGAGCGCTGCGCGCCGGCCGGTGAGCGCGGCGCCACCGCCGGGCGCCCGGCTGGCCGCCGTGATCGCCGAGGGCGCGATCGCGGTGATTCCGACCGACACCGTCTACGGCGTCTGCTGCGACGCGCAGAACGCGGCGGCCGCCAAGCGTCTGGCCGACCTCAAGGGCCGCTCGTCGGGCAAGCCCGCGGCCGTTGCCTTCTTCGCGCTCGAAGCGGCGCTCGCGGCGCTGCCGGAGCTCGGCGCGCGCACGCGAGCGGCGCTGTGCGCCCTGCTCCCCGGTCCGCTGACGCTGCTCGTGGCGAACCCCGCCCGGCGCTTTCCCTGTGCCGGCGGCGAGCTGCTCGGGGTGCGGGTGATCGATGCTCCGCTCGAGCCCGGCCGGGCGATCCTGCTGACCAGCGCCAACCTCGCCGGCGGCCGCGACGCGCGCACGCCGGCCGAGATCCCGGCGGAGATCCGCGCCGGTGCGGCGCTCGTGATCGATGGCGGGCGCCTGCCGGGCACGCCTTCGACGATCGTCGACCTGGGGGAGCTCGAATCGAGCGGGCGATGGCGCATCGTGCGTGATGGCGCCGTCACGAGCGCAGCTGTCCGCCACGCGCTGGTAGGCTCGTAGGCGAATGAGCGACGATCTCCCGGCAGACTTCTTCATGCGTCCGCTCGCGGAGGTCGATCCGCAGATCGCCGAGGCTGTGGCGCTCGAACTGGAGCGCCAGCAGGACACCCTGGAGCTGATCGCCTCGGAGAACTTCGTTCCCCGCGCCGTGCTCGAGTGTCAGGGCAGCGTCCTGACCAACAAGTACGCCGAGGGCTATCCGGGCGCGCGCTACTACGGCGGCTGCGAGTACATCGACGTCGTCGAGCAGTTGGCAATCGATCGCGCCAAAGATCTGTTCGGGGCCGAGCACGCCAACGTCCAGCCGCACTCGGGCGCGCAGGCCAACACGGCCGTCTATCACGCGCTGCTGACGCCCGGCGACACGATCATGGGTCTCTCGCTGGCCCATGGCGGACACCTGACGCACGGGATGAAGAAGAACGTGTCCGGCCGCCTTTACAACATCGTCGCCTACGAGGTCGACCGCGAGACGAGCGTGATCGACATGGACGAGGTTGCCCGGATCGCGCGCGAGCATCGCCCCAAGCTGCTGCTGGCGGGCTGGTCGGCCTACCCGCGCCAGCTCGACTTCGCGCGTTTCCGGGAGATCGCCGACGAGGTCGGCGCGCTGCTGATGGTGGACATGGCCCACTTCGCCGGCCTGGTGGCAGCGGGACTGCATCCGAGCCCGGTCGAAGCCGGCGCGGATGTGGTGACGACGACGACGCACAAGACGCTGTGCGGGCCCCGCGGCGGCGCGATCCTCTGCCAGCAGCGCTACGCCAAGGAGATCGACTCGGCGGTGTTCCCCGGGCAGCAGGGCGGTCCGCTGGAGCACGTGATCGCCGCCAAGGCGGTGGCGTTTCGAATCGCTGCCAGCGAGGGCTTTCGGGAGCGCCAGCGGCGCACGATCGACGGTGCGCGCGCGCTCGCGCAGTCGCTTTTGCAAGCCGGTCACGGGATCAACGTCCTCACCGGCGGCACCGACGTCCACCTCGTGCTCGTCGACCTGCGTGAGAGCGAGTGCAGCGGCCAGGACGCGGAGGACCGGCTGCATGCCATCCGCATCACGGTCAACCGCAACGCCGTGCCGTTCGATCCGCGGCCGCCGCGCGTGACCTCCGGTCTGCGCATCGGCTCGCCCGCGCTGACGACGCGCGGCCTGGCCCGCGAGGACTTCCTCGAGATCGGCGAGATCATCGGCGTGGCGCTCGGCCCTGACTTCGAAACCCGCCGCGGCGAGTTGCTCGATCGCGTCATCGCGATCGTTGATCGCTATCCGCTTTACGCAGAGCTGGCGGCTCCGGCGGCGGCATAGCACTCCGGCCGGCCCGGCGGCGCTCGTGGAGCTGCAAGCCGGCCGCCAGTTCCCGCGACTCTTTGACATCCCCTGCGGTCTTGTTCTAGACCTATGTCCGTGCTCGCAGGCAGATCTCGCGCGCTTCCGGTGCTGCCGGTGGTGCTGGCGCTCGTTTGGACGCTGACCGTCTCGGCTACAGCGGCGGCGGCACAGATCCCTTGGGTGACGATCTCTCCGCTCCCCGGCACCCAGGACGCCACGCCGACGACACAGATCAGCTTCCTTGGAGTGCGGGCCGCCGACGTCTCGCAGGTCGTCGTGGTGGGATCACAAAGCGGCCGGCACGCCGGCAGGCTTGAGGCCTATGCGACCGCGACCGGCGCAAGCTTCCTGCCCTACCGCGCTTTCAGCGTCGGCGAGCATGTGAGCGTGTCGGCGGTCGAGACGGTCGGCTCCGCTCATCGCACCATCAGCACTCACTTCACGATCGGCTCGCTCTACATCGTCACGCACAGCGGCGCGACCGGGGCCACCGGTGCGACGGGTGCGACCGGCGCGACCGGCGCCACGGGTGCGACCGGTGTCACCCAGAGCTTCCTGTCGGTGCCCACGATCCATCCGCCGGTCGTGACCGTGACGACGCCGGCCGCCGATCCCGCGCTGGGCGACGTTTTCATCACGCCGGCCCAGGGTTCGGTCCAGTCCGGGGCGATGATCGTCAACCCTGCCGGCCAGCTGGTCTGGTTCGCCCCCTCGCCACCGGGTGAGGAGTCGTTGGATCTGCGCGTCCAGGAGTACCTCGGCCAGAAGGTGCTGACCTACTGGCAGGGCGAGATAGCGCTCGGTCATGGGATCGACGGCGTGGGGGAGATCGACAACACCGCCTACAAGACGATCGCGCAGGTGCACGCCGGCAATGGCCTTTCAATGGACCTGCACGACTTCCTGCTGGAACCGGATGGCGTCGCCTGGATCACGATCTTCGAGCCGGTCTACATGAACCTGAGCGCCTACGGGGGCCCCGCCAACGGCGTGATCGAGGACTGCGTGATCCAGGAGATCGACGTGCGCACCGGGCTCGTGATGTTCGAGTGGCACGCGATCGGGCACGTGCCACTGACGAACTCCTACACCCGGGAGTCGCCCAGTCCTGGCAACGTCTGGGACTGGTTCCACCTCAACTCGATTGACGTCGAGCCCAACCAGAACATCCTGATCAGCTCCCGCAACACCTGGGCCGTCTACCAGATCGGCCACACCTTCGGGGAGGTCCTGTGGACCCTGGGCGGACGCCACAGCTCGTTCACGCTCGGCCCCAATGTGCGCTTCGCCTGGCAGCACGACGCGACCATGCTGTCCAACGGGTCGATCCTCCTCTTCGACAACGAGGACTCGCCGAGGATCGAAGCGCAGTCGCGGGGGATCGACATCGCGCTCAACGCCGCAAAGCGGACCGCGACGCTGGCGCACGAATACCTCGATCCGGGACACGACGTGCTCTCGCCGAGCCAGGGCGACGTGCAACTGCTCCCGAATGCCGACCAGCTCGTCGGCTGGGGCCAGATCGGCCTGGTGTCGGAAACCTCCCCGGCCGGGACGACGCTGACCTTCCAGATGAGTCTGCCGCCGCTGGTCCAGTCCTACCGCGATTTCCGCTTTCCCTGGAGTGCGGTGCCCGCCACCGCGCCGGCGCTCGTGGCGACCGCCGGCGCGAGCGCGGGCACCACCGCGATCGCCGCCAGCTGGAACGGGGCGACCGGGGTCGCCTACTGGCAGGTGCTCGCCGGTGCCGCGCCCTCGGGGCTGGCTCCGCTCGGCGCGGCGGTCGCCAGCAGCGGCTTCGAAACGCTGATCAGCGCTGCGACGAGCGCGCCGTATGTCGCGGTGCGAGCGATCGGGGCGGGCGGCGCCGTGCTTGGAACCTCGGCCGCCGTCGCCGTCGCGGCCGCGCCCGCCTGAGTGGGGGAGCGAGCGCAGGAGAGCCCGGCGGACCGCCGGGGCCCCGGCCGGCGTGCGATGCTTGCGCCGCGGCGATGAATCCCTCGGAGCTCGACGCGCTTTACGCGTTCCTGGCGGCGACTGCGATCGCCGTACTGCTGACGCCCTTCACGATGGCGCTCGCGCGCCGCGTCGGGGCCATCGATCAGCCGCGCGAGCGCGGGCTCTCGGACCGCGAGACACCGCGGCTCGGCGGTCTCGCGGTATTCGCGGCCGTGGCCGTCGTGGGGGAGATCTGGCTGCGCCGCGCCCTGCAGCGCACGGTGGTGCTCCTGCCGCACGGCGTCCACCACACGCACTTCGTGCGCTTCCCCTGGACCGGGATCCTCGCCGCCGGGGCGCTGATCACGCTCGTCGGCGCGCTCGACGACCGCTTCGACTTCCATCCCGCGGTCAAACTCGCCGGGCAGGTGGTTGCGGCGATCGTCGCGGTGCGCGGCGGCGTCAACGTGCCCTACATCACGCTTCCGTTCTTCGGCCATCTCGCGTTCCCGCAGGCCGGCCCGACCCTGACGGTGATCGGCCTTGTCGCGATGATGAACGTCGTCAACTTCTCCGACGGCGTCGACGGACTGGCCGCCGGGGTCTGCGCGATCGTCGCTGCCGCCTTCGCGATCATCGCCTTCAACCTGCTCCAGAACGCCGGCGGCGTGCTCGCCGCGATAACCGCCGGCGCGGCGCTCGGCTTCCTGTTTCACAACTTCCCGCCTGCGTCGAGCTTCATGGGCGACGCCGGCTCGAACCTGCTGGGACTGCTGATGGGCTGCGTGGCCGTCGAAGGCGAGCTGAAGACCTCGGCCGTCGTGGCCTTTGCGCTGCCGATGATCCTGCTCGCCGTCCCGTTCCTCGACACGACCTTCGTCGTGCTCAAGCGGCTCAAGTACCGCCGGCCGGTGTACGCGGCCGACCAGGAGCACCTGCACCACCGGATGGCGCGGATCGGCTACGGCGTGCGCCGCACCCTGCTCTTCTTCTACGGCTGGACACTGATGCTCGCCGGCCTCGCGCTCGCCCTGCGCTTCATCCCCTACTCGGACGGCCACGGTCACCTGCGGCTGGGCTGGGCGATCCTGGTCGCCGCGCTCGGGCTGATCGTCGCGGCCGCCAGCGTCTATCTGATCTATGTGCTCGAGATCTTTCGCTGGGTGACGCTCAGCCGCCTGCCCAAGCCGAAGCCGGACGCGGGCGCGACGCCCGTCGCGCGCGAGGCCGCAGATGGGGAGGGTTGAGCGCCGGGCGCCCCGGGGCATCCGGAACCGCCCGGCGCGTGTGCCAGAATGCGCCGTGCGTCGCGTGCACGATGACGACGCACAGAACCCGCGCGAGCGAACCGCGCGTTTGGCGCAACTTCTCGCATCACCGACGGTCTGGAGACTGATGTCGCGGATCACACGACCACTGCTGTGCCTGCTCGCCCTCGGGCTGGTGATCCCGCTCGCGTCTAGTGCCGCCCCGACCCCCGCGGCGCGGTCGGCCAAGACGACGCTCCACCCCGTGATCGGGATCGGTGACGACAAGGCCGACATGTTCAGCGATCCGCGCTTTCGCGCGCTGGGGATCAAGGCGGTCCGCTATGACATGTCGTGGGATGCGCTGTCGGTGACCTATCAGCGCCAGGAGGTCACGACGTGGATGGACGCCGCCAAGCGCGACGGTTTGAGCGTGCTGGTCACGATCGATCACTCCGACCGCGTCATCCACAAGAAGGTCAAGGTGAAGGGCAAGACTAAGACGGAGGCGTTCAGCCAGGTGCGTGTGCTGCCGACAGCGGCTCAGTACATCAGCGCTTTCAAGGCGTTCCGCAAGAAGTTCCCATGGGTGAAGGAGTTCGCGACCTGGGATGAGACCAACTACTACGGCGAGGCGACCTACGACAAGGAGTCGCTGGTCGCGTCCTACTATCGCGGGCTGCGCTCGGCCTGCTCCTCCTGCACGATCCTCGCGGCGGAGTTCCTGGACGTCCCGGCCCCCCACCAAGCGGTGTCGATGGCCAGCTGGGCGAATGCGTTCGTCAAGGCGCTCGGTTTCCAGCCGGGGTACTGGGGCCTCAACGACTACGAGGACGCAAACAACCTCACGACGACGAACACACGCTCGCTGCTGGCCGCGGTCCGCGGGAACATCTGGTTGGCGGAGACCGGCGGCATCGTCTCGCGCGAGCACGTGCCACGCGCCGCCTTCCCCCAGAACGCCAGCCACGCCGCGAAGGCCGACACGTTCGTGCTCGATACGATCGGCTCGCTGAGCCCGCGGATTCAGCGCGTCTACCTCTACGAGTGGGACGCGAAGACGGCGCACGACAGCTGGGACACGGCGCTGATCTCCTACAACGGCCTGCCGCGCCCCGGCTACGACGTCCTAGCGAACACGCTCGACGCGTGGGGGATCAAGCCGAATTGCAACATCTCGCGTGTGCCGCCGGCGTGCCCGAAGGTCAAGGCTGGACCGACCGGCACGACCGGACCGACCGGACCGACCACCACCGGCGGCGCAACGTCCTAGGCGCCGGGCGCACCGGGCGCGGCGCTGCGGCTGCGCAGCGCTCCGCGGCGGCAGCGCGCGAACCAGGCGCTGCGCGCTCCGCGCCGAGGACGCCGGGCACTAGCCTGAGGACAGCGGATTCTGGATCGCCAGGCGCATCGTCACGAGATACGCGCAGGCGATCAGCGTCGCGACCCGCAGCCTGCGGCTCGGGCTCAGCGACGCCGGTAGCAGCGCCCACAGGCCGTACCACGGGACCAGCCACACGGTCGCGGCGAGCAGCGCAAGCGTGGTCCAGCCGTAGGAGGTGAGCCAGTGCGCGCCGCGCCAGGTCCGCCAGAGTGTGGCTGCGAGCACGCCGCCGAAGATCGCGAGGAACACGATCCTGACTGCGAGTGCGAGCTGGCCGAGGCCCAGCAGTTGTGAGACCTCGGCAGGCACGCTGTGCCCGGCGACCTTCTCCTGCTGGGTGAGCAGCGCTCCCGCGAGCCCGAACAGGTGCGGCCCGAAAGCGATCAGCGCGATCGCGGCCACCACCAGCGCGGCGAGCGCCATGCCGGCGGCGGCGCGGCCGCGCCGGCGCGCACCGAGCAGCGCGAACGGCAGGGCCAGAGCCGCCGAGGCCTTGATCGCGCCGGCGGCGACGAGCGAGACGCCGCCGCGCAGCTCCGCTCCCGACAGGATGGCGAGCGCTCCGGCGGCAACGAGCATCCCGATCAACGCCTCGTTGTGGGCTCCGGGAATGGCGAATACGAGCAGCACGGGGTTCAGCCCGTAGAAGGCGATCGCCCCACGCCGCGAGCGCCCAAGGCGCGGCGCGGCGCGCCAGATCAAGGCGACGGTGGCGAGGCTGGCCAGCGCCGCGATGCTCTTGAACGCCCAAAGTGCGCCGGCGATGCCGAGCGGCACGAGTGCGTCGCTCAGCAGCGTGAACAGCGGCCCGTAGGGCGTCGTCAGCGTTGTCCAGCCGAGCAGGTGGTAGATCGCGTCGTTCGGCGCCGCGGCGGCGGTGTGGACGTAGGGGCTGAGTCCGTGGAGCACGTCCAGGCGCGCGAAACCGATGTAGCCGAAGACGTCGCCGGAGAACAGCGGCGGCGCGAGCGCCGCGGCGAGATGGGCGAGCACGATCGCGCCCCAGAGCCGCCGCGAGGAGATCGCCGAAGCGCAGCGCAGCGCGACCAGGTAGCAGGCGCAGATCGCCACGACCAGCAACTCGAGCCCGGTCGTCGAGATCGCCAGGCCGAGGCCGTGGAGTGGCCCCGCGAGCCAGGCGGGAAAGAAGTGCGGCCCGGCCTCGGCGACGGCGCTCGAGGTGGCCGAGGCGGTCGCGATCGCCAGCAGCGCCATCGCCGCGAGCAGGCCCGCGAGCGCCGCGCTGCCGGCGGCAGCAGTTCGCCGCTGCGCCCGCGCGGCGTTCCCCGCCGCGCCACTGCGGCGCCCGGAAGCGTCGCTTGAGCGGTGTTCGAGGCCCGGGCCGGGTTGCGGCAGTGTGCGGGTCGCCACGCCACCATCATCCCGGCTGCGCGACCCGGAGCGCGCCGCGGTCTGCGAGCGCCGGCCGGAGTTGGCGAGCAGGCGTGGCGCGCGAGGGCCCGCCGCGCCCCGGCCGGGCAGCGCGCCGGCGTGAATTTTCCTATCAAGTTCTTACGTTTCGCCGTTCGGAGCGCTAGAGTAGAGGCACCCGTCGGCCTGTACTTTCGCGCGGGTGAGCGGCATACGGCCGCCAAACATCGCTTTGCGTCTCCGCCGCCCACAACACGACCTGACGGTTCCGCGCGCCCCCGGGCCGCGCCGCGTTCTGATCCTCTCCGCCGACGTCGGCGAGGGACACGCCGCGGCCGCGCGTGCGCTCAAGCAGCAGCTCGAGTGCTGCGGCGAGCCGGTCGAGGCCGAGATCATCGACGGGCTCGCGGCGATGGGCGAGCGGCTGCGCTCGGCGGTCGAGGATGGCTACCGCACGCAGCTTCGCGTTTCGCCGCGCTCATACTCGCTCTACTACTGGATGCTCGAGCACCTGGCGCCGGTGCGCTTCATCACCAAGCAGGTCCTGTGCCGGCTGGGCGCCGGCTCACTTCGCGCCGAGATCCTGCGGCGCGATCCAGACGTGGTCGTCTCGACCTACCCGGCGATCACCGTGGTGCTCAGCCACCTGCGGCGCCGTCGGCTGCTCGACATCCCAACCGTCGCCACGATCACCGACATGACCGGTCTGTTCTTCTGGGCGCAGCGCGGGATCGACACCCATCTCGTCATGTACGACGCCTCGGTCCGAGCGGTCGAGCGCATCGCCGGTCGCGGCAGTGTCCAGATGGTCCAGCCGCTGATCGACGCCGAGTTCCTGGTGCCGCGCGAGCGAGGCGCGGCGCGCAAGGCACTCGGTCTGTGCGACGCGGGCCGCGTCGTCGTGGTCTCCGGTGGCGGCTGGGGCGTCGGCGACCTCGAGGGCGCCGTCGAGCAGCTGCTCGCACTGGCGGACACTACGGTGATCTGCCTCGCAGGGCGCAACGACGGCGCGCGGGCGCGGCTCTCGGAGCGCTTCGCGTCCGCCGCAGGCGTGCGCGTGCTCGGATTCACCGACCAGATGCCGGATCTGCTGGCGGCCGCGGACGTGCTCGTCCATTCGACCGGCGGTGTGACCTGCCTCGAGGCGATGGCGCGGGGCTGTCCCGTCGTGTCCTACGGTTTGCCGGTCGGCCACGCGAAGCTCAACACCCGGCTGATGGCACAGCACGAGCTGCTGCTGCTGGCCGAGGACCCGCGGGAGCTTGTCGAGAGCGTTGAGCGCGGTTGCCGTGAGGCTGCGCGGCCCCCGGCGGCGGTCTCGCGTGGGGCGGCGCTCGACGCGGCCTCGGCGGTGCTGACCGCGCACCGGCGGATCCGGCCGCTGGCGGCGTGGCGGATGCGCGTCGCACGCATCGGCGCCGCGGTGCTGATGTCCCTCGGGGTCGGCTTCTGGGTGATGTCGACCGACGAGGTGGCGGCGTTCGCGAGCGTGCTCGGGATCCACCCGGTCAAGACGCTCAAGACCGATCGACCTGCGGTTGATCTGCTCATCAGCGCGCCGGCGGGAACGCTCACGACCGTGGCCGCACGCCTCGGGCGCGACGGCCTGGAGGCCTCGATCGCCACGCCGGCGCCGCTTGCTGCGCGCACCATGCGCAGCCTGAGAGCGAACGGAGACGTGCCGATACCGACGCTCCGCCACGCTGGGCTGTTCGGCTGGATCCGCACGTCGAGCCGGCTGCGCCATGAGGCCCGCGCGCTCCATCTGCATCGCCACTTCTACTACCTCGAACCGCACAACCCGAGCCTCGGCGAGCTGTTGCTCGCCCGCGCCGCCGGCGGTCTGCCCGTCCGCGGATCGGTCTCGCTCAGCACGAAGGCCGAGCTTCCCGCCAGGCCGCTGCGGCCGGGGGACGTGGTCGTCGTGTCGCTGAACGGCTCGTCCGCCTCGCTGCGGGCGCTCGACCGCCTGGAGGCCCTGCTTCAGTCGGACGGGCTGATCGGGCTGCCGCTGCCCGCGCCTGCGGGCTGAGCGCGGGCGCCGCCGCCGAGCGCGAGCAGCGCCGGCGAGCGGGCGATCGTGATCGCGCCGGCCAGCAGCACCGCCAGACACCCCAGCAGCGGGATGCCGTCGAGCGGGGAGTCGATGAAGCTCGTGTGCAGCACGAGCGGCGCGAGGCCGATCGGCACGACCGTCTGCACGGCGAAGACGACCGGTGCGACGAGGATCGCCGGCCGTCGCTGGAGCGCGCTCATCTCGCAGGTGAGCCCGACGAGCGCCGCGGCCGCGGCCCCGGCCGCCCAGCTGATCGCCGTCCACCAGTGCCCGTTGTGGCCCGCGTCGGCGACGAACTGGTTGACCAGGCCGCTCCAGGCGAAGGCCAGACCCGCCCCGATCATCGTCGCGTTGGCGATCGGGCGCCCGGCAAGCTGGAGGATGAAGGGCGTGAACGCCGCGGCGCCCAGCAGCGCGAGGACCACGATGGTCGCGACCCCGTGCACGTGGCGCGTGTTGTGGCCGGGCGCGAGCGCGGCGATGCCGGCGACGCCGGCGATGATCGCGCCGACGGCGAGCAGTTCGCGCCGTCCCGGCGACTCTCCCAGCATCCGCTCGCCGACGAGCAGCAGCACGAGCAGCCCGGATGCGAGCGTCGGCTGGACCACGACCAGCCCGACGTAATTGAGCGCGAGGATCTGCAGCGGCCAGCCGAGCGCCGTCATCCCGGTGCCGAACAGCCAGCGGGCCCGGGTCATCAGATGCGTCAGCAGCGAAATCCGCAGCGCATGCTCAACGCCTGTGTCGCGAGCGTCCAGCGCCTGGACGGCGATCCCTAGGCTGTAGAGAGTCGAGGCGCCGGTCGCCAGCGCGATGCCGATGATCAACGAGACCATGACGAGCAGCGATCATCGCACCCAGGGCGCTCTGGGCGCGTGCGCGCTCGCCGCCTCGATCGTCAGCGGCGCCTACGCATTCCCGGCGCTCGCGGGGCTGGGTGCCCTGCGGCGTCTGCGCCCGCCGCTCGGGATCGCCGACCACACGCTCGACGGGCGGGGCTACGGACTCACCTTCGACGACGGGCCCCACTGCAAGGGCACGCCCGCCGTGCTCGAGGCGCTGGCGGCGCGCGGCGTGCGGGCAACCTTCTTCCTCGTCGGCGAGCAGGTCGCGCGCAACCCGTCGCTGGCGGCGGAGATCGTCGCGGCCGGGCACGGCATCGGCCTGCACTGCGACCGCCACCGCAACCAGCTGCGACTCGGGCCGCGCGCGGTGCGCGAGGACATCCTGCGGGGCGCCGCGCGCATCGAGGAGACGACCGGCGCGCCGATCCTGCGCTACCGCCCTCCGTACGGCATCTTCAACGCGGCCGCGCTCGCGCTGGTGCGCGCCAACGGCTGGCGCCCGCTGTTGTGGACGCATTGGGGCCGCGACTGGCAGGCGCGTGCGACACCCGATTCGATCTTCGCGACGCTGGTCGGAGCGGAGGTCGGCGAAGGCTCGGTGCTGCTGCTGCACGACGCCGACGACTACAGCGCCGAGGGCTCCTGGCGGCGCACCGCCGCGGCGCTGCCACGCGTGCTCGCGGAACTGGAGGGGCGCGGGATGGCCTGGTCGCTGGCGGTGTAGGAGGCCGCGGACGGGGGTGAGGACGCCTTCGGAGTCGCTCGGGAGCAGGCCGGGGATGTTGCGTTTTGTTACAAACTTGTTACAAAGTTCGCGCGCCGCTAAACTGGGTTTGCCGTCGGGCTTCCCTACCGCCCGGTTCCCACGGCCGGCCCGCATCGGGCCGCAGTCCGGGTATAGGGTGAGAAGCACGACGATGTCCGAACACGCCCACGCAGACGACAGACGCGGGGACCCCGGCCGCCGGCCGGGGCCGTACAGACGCGTCGGCGGGCGCCCTCGGGCGTGTACGCGGCGCCGCAGACGCGCGGCCTGGGCGCAGACGGCGGTGCTCCACGCGCGCCGTCGTCGCCCCGCCTGCTGATCTGCATCCGCTCGCTCGCACAATGCTCGCCCACGCAACAAGATCTGAGGACCGTTCGACCGCTTTGGCAGCGGACGCCGCGGCGAACCAGTCCGACGGCGGCAGCGACGACGCCGCCGCGGCCACCGCGCTCGCCTTCATCCGCTACCTCGACGTAGTGCTCGTCGTCGCGAGCACGCCATTCGTGCTGCTGGCGGGTCTGCCGGCGGCGGGCTTTGCGATCGGAGCGGTCACCTGGATAGCGACGCGCTTCGGCGTGGGCATCCTGGAGCAGCGCGCCTGGGGTGCCCGCGACATGCGCGTCCGCACGGCGCTGCACCTCGGGTCGATCCTCGGGCGGGTCTGGTTCGTGGCGCTCGCGGTGATCCTCGCGCGCTTCGCGATCGGCACCTCCGAGGGAATCGCCGCCGCCGTTGTGGTGCTCGCCGCCTACACGGTCGAGCTGGTGACGAAGATCACGCTGCGGCGGTCGATCACCGCCGGCCTGCGGAGAGCGTCGTGAGCACGAAGCGCAAGGTGTGGATCGGCGTCGGCATCTACCTCGTGGTGACGATCGCGATCATCGCCGCGGTCGGCTGGAAGGGCGTCAAGCACCCGAAGTACGCCCCCCAGAACGAGTTCAAGCTCACGAGCTGGGTCAATCTCGGCATCTTCTCGATCAACAAGGCCGTGCTCTACCTGTTCCTCGCCGCGATCCTGACCTGCGCGACGATGATCTACGTGGCCCGGCGCATGAAGCAGCGACCCAACCGCGTGCAGACCGCGGTCGAGTTCGTCTTCCAGGGCCTGCAGAACAACGTGGTCGGCGCGAACATGGACCGGCGGATGGCGGCCAAGTGGTTCCCCTTCATCGCCACGCTCGCCCTGTTCATCTTCTACTCGAACCTCGTCGGCTACATACCGCTGCCGACCTCGACCGAGACCTTCAACGTCTTCGGCCTGCACATCCCGACCTTCTCGCTGTACGCGGCGACTGCGAACCTCTCGATCC
>Ga0302319_10001220_pt1 | contig 57854 bp, 48 predicted proteins | sample Bog_T0_2_FD_203319 | JGI IMG/M metagenome (GOLD analysis project Ga0302319, IMG submission 203319) | Peat permafrost microbial communities from Stordalen Mire near Abisko, Sweden - Bog_T0_2 | ecosystem: Environmental > Terrestrial > Soil > Wetlands > Peat | place: Sweden: Abisko, Stordalen Mire...
ACACGGTCCATTCTAAGGGGCAAAGATGACGCCAGACGCCATGTACACGCATCTAATGCAGGCAAACGCGGCCACCGCGTGCGACCCTTTCGATGGGCATGTACTCGCGTGCGTCTTTACCGCCGCTGTAGATGAGTGCCGCGCCGGCGGTTCATTCACCGGCGCTCTCGGCATCAGTGGCTCAACACTCCGCCGCAATGTCGAGCGTTACTTTCCAGGAACATTGGAAGGCCTGGAAATGTTCAAGCTCGATGCCGAGCCGGCAGTTAATGAAGACGAGAAATGCTTGCGGGAGCTACTTTGGCGCTTCCGCACCGCATCGTCCCCAATCAATTCACTGTTGACCTTTCTTGTAGCTCGCCGAGCCACACGGCCGAACCATTTATGGCAGGATCTTGGACTGGCGAATCGAGGTGAGTTGTCCAGGCTCATGCTGCGTCACTTTGCTGCACTGGCGCGTCGCAACGATCAGGACATGAAGTGGAAGAAGTTCTTTTATCGAATGATCTGCCGCGACGATGGCTTCAGTCTGTGCGCTGCGCCATGCTGTTCTGAGTGTGGGGATTTCAATGCATGTTTTGGCAGTGAATCGGGCGAGAGCCTCCTGGCGCGGACGCGCTTCAGTGGTGAGGCTCCGCGGCTGATTGGTATCGAATCCTCATTCGCACAATGACCGGGAATCGACATGTCGCGAATACGACAAACCTCTCGCCTTTCCACCATGAGAAGGTCTAAGTATATTTATTCTCAGCAAATCCGATTGGCACACAACGTGCACTATATCCAGCAACGTCAGCTAAGGAGGGCACGATGATTCAATTGACTGATGCTGCGGCCGGTGCTTTGCACTCGGCAATCGCTACGGTTCCCAGATCGATTGCTGGACTGCGATTAATGGTGCGGTCAGGCGGTTGTGCAGGACTCGAATACGAGATGGGCCTGGTGGAAAACGCAGGACCGGAGGACATCTCCTGCGAGAGCCACGGAGTGAAGATACTGATCGATCCATCCTCCTTCGCGTTAATATCCGGCACTACGATTGATTTTATTGACAGTCAAGAGGGCACAGGCTTCTCGTTCGACAATCCCCATGCCAAATCCAAGGGTGGCTGCGGCAAATCATGCTGTTGATAGGCGTTGTCTGAGGAAACTCGCTATGACGGAAATGCTTGCACAAAAACCGTGGGTTTATCTGGACAACAACGCGACAACACGCACGGACCCGCGCGTTGTTGAGGCAATGCTTCCATTTCTTCGCGATGAGTTTGCAAATCCATCTTCGCTGCATGATCCAGGAGTAACTGCGAAAGATGCCGTACGCGCGGCGCGAGGCCAGGTTTCCGCGTTAATCGGAGCAGAACGCGATAGCGAGATCGTCTTTACTTCAGGCGGGAGCGAATCGAATAACACGGCGATCTTATCGGCTCTCGAAACACAGGGTGGGCGGAACGAGATTGTTACTTCAGCCGTTGAACACCCTTCCGTGCTTGCGTTGTGCGCGTACTTGGAGAGAACAGGAAGGGCAAAGGTTCATCGCATCCCGGTCGACGGCCGAGGGAACCTTATTCTCGATGCATATCGGAAGGCTCTAAGTGAGCGGACAGCTCTTGTCTCCATACAATGGGCCAACAACGAAACTGGAGTTATGTTTCCCATTGAGATGCTTGCATCCATGGCGCGCGCGTCTGGAGCCTTGTTTCACTGCGATGCTGTTCAGGCTGCGGGAAGAGTCGAAATCAAAGTAAAAGGAACTGAGATTGATGTGCTTTCGATCTCGGCGCATAAAATGCACGGCCCTAAGGGCATTGGCGCCCTTTACGTGCGCAACGGCATCAAGTTGGTGTCGCTTATTTATGGCGGCCGTCAGGAACGCGGAAGGCGCGCAGGAACGGAGAACACACCAGCAATCGTTGGCTTCGGGGTGGCAGCGAAGCTTGCAGCGCAGGAATTACAGCATGATATGCATCGGATCTCCTTGTTGCGCGAATACCTTGCAAGGGAGATTCTGCGCCTTGTTCCGACCGCCATTCGTATTGGAGACCGTCGTAACTGCCTACCCAACACACTTAACATTGCCTTTGAGAATATCGAGGCAGACTCGATTCTGCTCATGTTGAATCGTGAGTCAATTGCTGCATCCTCCGGATCGGCCTGCACGTCGGGTTCGCTCAATCCATCCCACGTGCTGACTGCGATGAAGATTCCATTCCGTCATCTGCGCGGATCGGTGCGCTTCTCGCTTTCGCGAGAAAACTCAGGCTCCGAAATGGGTCGAGTTATCGAAGTCGTTCAGCAAGCAGTACGCGATTTGCAAGCCGGCTCTGTTCCCATGGAGGCTGAGTATGTCTAATGTGTCTCGTGTAGTATTTAACGACTCGACGCTCAGAGATGGAGAGCAGGCGCCAGGAGTTGCATTCACTCTGGACGAGAAGCTGGCCATTGCCCTCGCGCTGGAAGACGCTGGTGTGGACGAGATAGAGGCGGGCACTCCAGCGATTGGAGAGAGGGAGATCGAGGAGATAGCGGCCATTCGTGGTGCATTGAGCAAGTCCGAGCCAATTGCCTGGTGTCGCATGACACGCGCGGATGTCGATGCCGCACGGAAGACCGGGTTGAAGCGGGTGAATCTCTCTATTCCGGTTTCCGATATTCAAATGCGGGCCAAGCTTAATATGGATCGCGCAGGCGTGCTGAATCGCATTCGTGATGTGATTGCCTATGCTGTCGATTGCGGATTGCGCGTGGCTATGGGAGGGGAAGACTCCAGTCGGGCCGACATGGATTTTCTGCTTCTCGCAGTGGAGGCAGCCGCAAGCACAGGCGCTCATCGCTTCCGTTACGCGGACACGCTCGGCAATATGGAGCCTTTTTCGGTGTGTGAAGCCTTTACAAGGCTTGGCCGTGCGACTGGCGTTGAGTTGGAGTTTCATGGCCACGATGACCTTGGTTTGGCCACGGCGAATACTCTGGCTGCAATTCGAGGGGGAGCAACTCATGCCAGCGTTTGTGTACTCGGCCTGGGAGAGCGCGCCGGCAATGCTGCTCTCGAAGAAGTTGCTGCGTGCCTGAATCGTTTCCATGAGGCCGGCAGCAGCGTGAATCTTTCGCAGTTGCCGCGACTTGCTGAAATCGTGGCCAGAGCGGCACTTCGTCCTATTCCGGTTGGGAAGGCGATCGTTGGCGCCAATGCCTTCACGCATGAATCAGGCATTCACGTCGATGGGCTACAGAAAGATCCAGCTACTTATGAAGCATTATCCCCGCGAACCTTCGGCCGTGTGCGTGAGATTGTTCTAGGAAAACACTCTGGACTGGCATCGATCGCGGGCGCGCTGCACTCCCTCGGACTCTCCACTGACAAAGTTCGGACGCAATCGGTGCTGGCTCAAGTTCGGCAGCGATCCATGCAGGCAAAGCGCGTAGTCAGCTCTGAAGAGTTGCTGGACTTTTACCGGCGAGCCGGCGGTGCCGCGATATCCAAACACACCCCACTGGAGATGAAATATGACTGTGCTTGAACAACTGACGAAGCTTTCCTCCGCCGAGGATTACTTTCGCTTTCTTGGCGTCCCCTATGACCCTGCGGTGCTGAATGTGGCACGCCTGCACATACTGCGTCGCATGGGAGACAATCTTCGCGAAGCCGGTATCGAGCCGGACGAAGAGAAAGCTCGCGCCTACTTCCGTGCGCATCTTGAGCGGGCGTATCAGGATTTTGTAAAGTCCACCCCTATCAAAGAACGCGTTTTCAAGGTCCACAAAGACGCGATCCGCTCGACAGTTTCGCCACTGGTGCGTCTGTCAATTCCCGGCAATGGCCCAGATGCTATTTAGGGTCAGGTTGATTGCGGTTTTGTTCGCCTTTGATTTCTGTTTCTTCATATCATCCTTATCACTTCGGCTTTAGCCTTCAGATAAATCATTCAGATTTGTTGCATCGCCTCGGCCACTGAATCGTAGGCGAGTGCGCAACAAGGACGACCGGGGTCTCGACGCCGGGAGCAGCCGACAAAAACATTACATTCAGGAGAATCTTCATGGCAGATCAAAAGGCACCTCAGATGCAGGCCACCCTGGGCCTTACCGGACTAACCAGCAATGCAATGGCCCTTATCGCCCCCGGCGCTTTTCTTTGGCTCACATTTGTAATCCAGGCCGGCACGGGCACCACTGCGCCAACCATGTGGCTAGGCATCTTTGCCGCCCTGCTGCTTTGTCTGGCCACGGCGGTCGCCTACGCGGAGATTTCCAAACTTTATCCCGGCACCGGCTCAAGCTACTACTACGCAGAGCAGGCGCTCCTATCGAAAGATAAGTTCTTCCAGTACGCGCGCGTCGCCAAGTTTATCGTCGGGTGGGGTTCGCATCTTTACTATTGGGTCTATCCGGGCGTGATGGTTGCTGTTACAGGCGTCTTTGTGGGCTATATCGTTGGCTTTCTCTATCCCAACTTCATGAGTGGCTCGAATCCTGGACTTATCTTCATGGCGCTGGTAGCGATTGCTTTCTCATTCTTTGTTGGCTGGATCGCATCGAAGGGCGCAGGTGCTTCCACTGCTGTCAACCTGGCTATCAACATCGTCCAGATTTCAGCGCTATTGGTCTTTAGTGTACTCGCCATCGGTTATCGCACAAGCCATGCTGCAGGTTCGCCGGCCTTCCAGTATGACGGACAAACACTGGCAACCTATAGCTACCAGTTCGCCACAGCCAAGGATGGCTCCATAGTCCGCGACGCCAGTGGCGCTCCAGCACCGCTGCTGGACGCGGCCGGCAAGCCGGTCCCATTCACCATCGGCTATCCCGAGAAGGACGCCAGCGGAAACTTCCTCACCCATACCTCTGCTGCCTCGGTTGTCGCGCCGCACAAGTTCAGCTATGTTTTCATCCAGGCTACGGTCGCCATTCTGATTTTGGTTGGATTTGAATCGGTAACTTCGATGGGAGGCGAGGCTAAGAACCCCACCAAGCATATTCCCATCGCTGTCATTTCCTCGCTGCTGATTCAGGGTCTGGTGTGCTATTTGATTGAGTATTTCTCTGCCAATTACTTTCTCAACTCTGGCTATACCATGCAAAGCGCAGTCACATCCGCAGCGCCTATCGGCGACATGATGATTATGGTCGGCGACGGGTTGCTGGGCCAGGGCCACGGCAAGTATTTCATGCTGGCAGAGGCCGTCACAGTCTTTCTGGCGCTGATCGGCACCACGTTGAGCTGTATGAACACCGGCGCTCGCGTAACCTACGCCATGGGCAAGGACGACGAGGCTCCCGAGCACTTCGGCATTCTCCACGCCGGGTCGCTCAGCCCCCGCAAGGCCATCTGGACGCTGGCCTGGATCTCCGCGTTTATCGGCGTCATTGCCGTCGTTCTGGTCTTTGGCGATGCAAGCGCGCCCTCTGACGCAGCCATTGCCGCGCTGCCCCACGGCATCTTTTCCAACTTCGGCTACCTCTCGCACGACCAGTTAGCCGCGATGCCTAACTCGCTGCTTACCATCACCCTCACCTCTAACTTCGGCACCTTTATCTTGTATGCGTTGAGCTGCGTACTTTGCATGATTGCCTACCACAGGCGCCATGACTACAGCGTAGTTCGCCACCTGCTCATCCCTGGCTTCGGGCTCCTGGCCAACGTTGTCTGCATGGCCTTCTACCTGATCAGTCCTGTCTTCGGCTTGGGTACTTTTAAGGAACCGCTGCTGGCACTGGGCATCTCCGGAGCCTGGGGCGTTTACGGAGCCATTTACTTCATTCGCTCCTCGAAGGCTAAAGGTAAGACTGTTTTGCTTACAGTCAAGTAACCCCAGCAATCAGAAACACAACCAATCAGCGCACCCCAGGTGGAAATTCTGCTCTATCTCGTTGGTAAGACGAGAACCGGATGACCCTCTGGGGTGTTCTACGCCAGTTACGCAGTTGCCCGCGCGGAAGACAGTGCCTGGAGGGCCGGACAAGAGAAGGAGTAAAGATTGCCGCCGCTGCACGAACAACAGCCAATTTCGACCAACAAGAGCGACACTCAAGAGACAGCCAGAAAGGCACTCGAAGGCAACCTTAGGCCCTCGGCGACAGGCGCTCCCGACCTCCTTCGGTGTCCAACACTCTATCCAAATGCCACAAGAGCATGTCCTGCCGCGCGAGCGGCTTAGTGCAAAGCTCCAAAGTGTTTTTCAAAGCGCCTCGGTGCAACCTGCAGCGATCAATGTACAAATGTTGAAGAGCACTTCGGCGTGTTGGGCGAGCGCTGGAGAGGCTTGGAAGTTCTGGAGTTATGGGAAATCTTTGTACGCGATTTGCACGCGAACCTGGCAATCGTGGAATTCTGGACTTTTCAGGCATTCTCAGTATCAGCAACTTGAGCGTTTTCAATCCTGATGTCGGGTTCGACTCCCGCCGCCCCAATGGCAAAATTGACGCGCAGTTTTGTACGTAATTTGTACGTTGCGCTCTTTGACCGACTTCCGTTTTGGGGGCAATCTCACCTGAAGAAGTGGGAGCCCGTCAGGGCGCTTTGCTCTGCACTCATGCCTACACTTCACCATGATTTTTAAGCCGGCAACAAGGTGGTTTCCTCTGACGGATACAATCCATCGACAAGGCCAGCTTTGAGGCATTGGAGAAAGGCTGGGTAACAACTGCGGGGATTTTAGTTCCGGGCTCGTGGTTCCCTGAGGTTCTGGGCTGGTCGCGTAACCATCCCAATGCCGATTTGGGCATACGGCTGGACCTCAACTCGGATTGGTCGAGTTACCGCTGGCGTCCCGTCTCCGCCTTGCAGAAAGGTTCTGGACTGACCGATCCCGGCGGATATCTGTCGACCAGCCAAGACTATGTGGCGCAGCACGCAACCCAGGCGGAAATGGAAGCGAGGCGCCGGGGAAGCTCAGAGTATCGAATGATTGAACTGCCGGATTCGCAAACCCGACGACAGAGGAGCCGCTAAATCGAGGGGTACGGGCAGAAGGACGGTTGCCCACGCTAACGGCCCGTAGTGAAATCCGACCTGCGTATTGTGCCAAAAAGCCTCTCCATTTTGCCAGCAGTACAGCACCGAAGCGGGAAGAACAAGAAGTACGCTCGCCAATGCGATCAAACGAGCGGCTCGACTTCTTGTCCAGGAGCCGAGAGCAGCAATGAAGAGCCCCGCTGCTCCCACCAGTGTCGCAATTAGAAATATCCCAGCGCCAAGGCCAATCTTTCCACCTCCGTCGCCGATGGCGAAGGCAAATCCGAAGACTTCAAATCCAGCGAAGCAAACACATGCAGCGAGCAGCAAAGCGTAGGCCAGCGAAACGACGATCTTTTGAGTCTGCTTCATACTGCACCTCAGCCCAACTGCTCAAATATACCCGCAGCTCCCATACCGCCGCCTACGCACATCGTCACCATGCCGTATCGGACCTGCCGCCGCCGCATTTCGCCAAGCAGTGTCGCGGTGAGTTTAGCGCCCGTGCAGCCCAGCGGATGCCCGAGCGCGATGGCGCCCCCATTCACGTTGATCCGCTCCGGATCGAGGCCCAGCACGCGAATCACCGCCAGCGCCTGCGCGGCGAAGGCCTCATTGAATTCGATCAGGCCAATCTCGTCCAAAGTGAGACCGGCCCTGCTGAGGGCTTTGGGAATGGCGCTGATGGGACCGATGCCCATCTCTTCCGGCAGGCAGCCCGTGGCGGCGTAAGCCACCAGGCGGGCCAGCGGGCGAATGCCCAGTTCCTTTGCCCGGCCGGCTTCCATCAGAACCACCGCGGCCGCGCCATCGGAGGTCTGCGAAGAGTTTCCCGCGGTCACCGTTCCTTGCGCATGGAAGGCGGGCCTCAATTTGGCCAGCGCCTCCGCCGAAGTGTCCGCACGCAGACCTTCGTCGGCGGCGAAGATGGTTTCCGTAATCACCGGCTTGCCCGCCTTCGCTCCGGGAACGGCAGTCGTCACCCTCACCGGGATCAGTTCCTCGCTGAACCGTCCGGCAGCCTGCGCGACCAGGGCTTTCTGATGGCTGGCCAACGCAAAAGCATCCTGATCTTCGCGCGAGACGCCATAGTGGCGGGCGACCCGCTCCGCGGTCAGTCCCATAGTCAGCAGCGCTGCGGGATAATGCTCGGCCAACCAGGGGTTGGGGCTTGGCTTGAGGCCGCCCATGGGCAGCATACTCATCGACTCCGCCCCGCCCGCCACCACCACCCGGTCGCCGCCGCCGCGGATGCGCAGATCGGCCAGCGCAATGGCCTCAAGGCCCGAGGAGCAAAGCCGGTTGACCGTGACGCCGGGAATCTCAACCGGTAGCTGGGCGCGCAGGGCAGCCATGCGGGCAATGTTCCAGCCCTGTTCGCCCTCCTGCTGAGCGCAGCCCAGGATCACGTCGTCGATCTCGGCTCTACTTAGTTCTGGAATCCTGTCCAAAGCCCCGCCCACGGCGAGTGCGGCCAGATCGTCCGGGCGGGTGGTGGAGAGAGCGCCTTTGGGTGCGCGGCCAACCGGCGTGCGAACGGCGCTGACGAGGACGGCTTCCGGCATGGGGCTTGCTCCTTAAAGTTCTGAGGCTCAGTCCTGCTTTGAAAGGGCACGGCTTTAGTCGTGCCGTAATTGCGACAAAGCCAACGCGGGCTTTAGCCCCTGAGGGATGTCTCTTCAATCCTCAGCATTCCCTCGGCGGCCAAAATCGAGAACTCGCTCATAGCCTTGTTGCGTTTGACGAAGAAACAGCTCATTCCGGCATCTCGACCAGAGTCCAGGCGCGCTTTGCATAAAAATGATAGACAGTGCGGCGTTCCACCACCGAATCGGCCAGTGCATCGTGATCCGCCAGGGCCGGGCGATGCTCCATCCCGGTCTGAGCCTCGCGAATTTGCGCCGGCGATGCGGGATCGATGCCCCAGTTGAATCCAAGCACACCGGTCGTGTCGTGCGCTTGCAAACGCTCGGTCTCAGGCGCCGAGGCTAGTACGACCGGCTGCGCGGGAACATCGGTAAAGAAGACCAGCAGCGAAACCTTCCCCTGCACCGAACACAGAACCGCCCAATCGGAGGACCCGGCGCGCTCCAGGCTGGCATGAACCACGTTCTCCGGATGATGAGCCGCGTAGGTTTGTGGAATCAGGCAGCCGCGCCGATTGAGCAGTTCTTGAACCGCCGCAGGCAACTCAGGAAACGAGCTGACCGGCAAACGGCGAATCAAATATGGAGTCGCGATGCCAGCGACAACGATCTGGCCCGACTCATCGAGTTGCGTCGATACCGGGTTTACCTGTTGAGCAGAAACCGATAGGGACATGAGCCCCATGCCAAACATTCCGGCTAACACGAACTTCCGCCAGCTTTCCATGCGACCTACTTCAGAGTCAAACCAAGTTGGACTGCGATTGCAGCCTCGACTCGCGACATATCCTCCGCCCCGAGAACTCCGAGCTTTTTGCCGAGCCTTTCTTTACTGACCGTCGTTAGCTGGTCGCCCATTGCCTTGCGCTCCTCACCTCTTAGGCGAACAATTGCTTCAGCGCGAAAGACACGAGCAGTTTTGGAGGTGATTGGGACGACCTGTACGCGATTCAAGGCCAAGTTTGCCGCGTTGTTCGACACGATAATTCCTGGGCGTGTCTTGCGCGTCTCCCCGCCCACGCTGGGATCGAAGTTGACCCAATAAACTTCGCTCCTTTCAATAGGCATCGCCGATCAACCCTTCAACCCACTCCAGCGCTTCGGCTTCGCGCTCCTGGTCAGCAGCCATTTGGCGGTACTCGTCCAGCAAAGACGCTTCCTCTTTCAGTCGCAGTTCCTCGACGCGGGCGCGAACAGCGTCGGCAATCTCTTCAGGTAAGATAAACCAGACAGGATGAGCGGTCGCTGTTGGCACTCCCATCTTGCTTTCCGTTTCGTCCCCGTTCCAGCGAATCCCAAGCCGCAGTTTATCCGCGTAGCGGAGCCTAGCCACCGACCAACTGTAATCGATTGGGCCAGTATCGAAGATGACCTCGAGGGAGTCTTTGTCTACTTTGCTCTTTGGAGAAATCACGGTTTTGGGGTCAATATACATCGTCTTTTCACCCTCCGCACCAACAATACGCTACGTACGTACGTATGTCAATTCCGCAGCGGCTTGCCGGTCTTCAGCGTATAGGCAATCCGCTCCTGCGTCTTGCGCTCACCGGCCAGCGATAGAAACGCCTCCCGCTCCAAGTCAAGCAGATACTGCTCGCTGACTGGCGTGCCCGCCGTCACCCGCCCGCCGGCCAGAATATATGCCGCCCAGCGGGCCACCTTTTGATCGTGCACCGAGGCGTAGCCAGCCTCGCCCATTAGAAAAGCGCCCATCTCCAGCGTGGCCAGCGCCGAGGCTCCCGGCGCGGGAATCTGCGTGCGCGGCTGCGGAGCGGTGTAGCCGGCTTCGGCCAGGGCCGCCACCTGAGCCTTGGCATCCAGTAGCAGCCGCTCGCGGTTCATGGTGATGCGGTCCGCCGCGCCCAACAAGCCCAGCGTCCGCGCCTCGGCGGCTGAAGTAGAAACCTTGGCCAGTGCGATGGTCTCAAACGTCCGCTTGAGCGCCGTCGCCAGTTCCGAAGACTGGGCAAATCGGGAAGGCGGATCTCGCGGATCGAGAGGCGCCAGGGCTACGGCGGAGTCCACAGCCCGCAGCAGCATCTCCTTGGTCCCGCCCCCGGCTGGAATCAGCCCCACCCCGGCCTCGACCAGGCCAATATAGGTCTCCGCGTGCGGCTGGCGGCGCGTGGCGTGCAGGCAAATCTCCGCCCCGCCACCCAGCGTAAGCCCAAAGGGCGCGGCCACCACCGGGCGCGGGCAAAGCTTGATGGCCGCCGTCATCTGCTGGAAGCCGTGAATCACCGCGGCCAGCTCCTCCCACTCGCCCTCCTGCGCAATCAGCAGCAGTTGCATCAGGTTGGCGCCTAGGCTGAAGTTCTCGCGGTCGCCGGTAATGACGAAGCCAGCAAAGTCGCGCACCGCATCGGAAGAGGGGTTGAGCACCGCGGAGATCAGTGCCAGCACGTCGCCGCCAATGGCGTTCTTCAGCGAGTGCAGCTCGATGCAGCCAATGCCGTCGCCCAGATCGACCAGCGAAGCGCCGGAGTTGCCCCGGACTACGCCCTTCGAAAGCCCTCCCGTCTGCCTGCCCGCCCGCCGGAAGTCCGCAACCTTTGCGTGACCGGGAACGGCGGCAACCGGCTCCAGCTTGCCTCTCTCCGGCTGAAAACACTCCCGGCCATCGTCCGTATACCAGGTCGGCAGCCCCGCTGCCAGCAGTTCCTCGATGCGTGGGCTTACCGGCAGTCCCAGCGCCTTCATGCGGCTGGCGGTCGCGGCTACTCCGGCCGCATCCAGCATCTCAAACGGTCCCAGCTCCCAGTTGAACCCAGCGCGCATGGCCTGATCAATCGAAGCCGCGTCGCCGGCCACCTCGCCAATGCGATCCGCCGCAAAGTTCCACAGCGAGGCCAGAAACGGCCACAAAAAAGCCGCAGCCTTATCCTTGGCCGGATCGTTCGCCAGCAAAAGCCGCAATCGTTCAGGAACAGTCGCGGCGTTTTTCGCCATCTCCAGCGCGGGCAGCGCCGGTTTAGCGGCCGGCCTGTACTCGAAGGTCGCCAGATCGAGTACCTGCCGCAATTCTTTTCCGTCGGCTGCGCGTGTCTTCTTATAAAAGCCCTGACCAGTTTTATCGCCCAGCCAGCCGCGCTTCATCATCTCCTCCAAAACGGGAAGAAACTTGCCCTGCGTCACACCCTCATGGAAATTCGCGGCTACATGCGCCAGAATGTCGATACCCACCATATCCGCCAACCGGAAGGTGCCCGTGCGCGGCCAGCCAATGGCCTGCCCGGTCAGCGCGTCCACGTCTTCAATGGTGAGCCCCTGCTCCTGCATCAGGGTTGCCGCCGTAAACATCACGGCCACTCCAACACGGTTGGCAATGAAGTTGGGCGTGTCGTTGGCAAACACCACCTGCTTGCTCAGCGCCTGATCGGCAAAGGCGGCAAAGGCAGCCACCACGCCGGGGTCGCTCTCCGCTGTGGGAATCACCTCCAGCAGCCTCATATAGCGCGGCGGATTGAAGAAGTGCGTCCCGAAAAAACGCTGCTTGTGTGCGGTCAGCCCCGCGGCAATCTGCGCAACCGGCAAGCCGGAGGTATTGGTGGTGAGCACGGCATGGGGCGCAAGATGGGGCACAGCGCGCGCCAGCAGGACCGTCTTGATGGCCAGATTCTCGGCCACGGCCTCTACCACCCAATCGCACTGGGCCAGTTTTGGCAGGTCGTCCTCAAAGTTGCCGGGAGTAATCAGCGCGGCCAAGGCAGGCTCATACAAGGCGGCGGGCTTGGCCTTGCCGAGAGCGTCGAGTGCCGCCAGCGCTAGCCTGTTTCTCGCGCCCTCGCCCGCCGGAACCAAGTCGAGCAGCAGCGTCGGGATTCCAGCGTTGGCCAGGTGCGCCGCAATGCGCGAGCCCATGGTTCCCGCGCCCAGCACAGCGGCGCGGCGAACGAGAAGCGGCGCGGTCTGCCCGGAAGCCGGTACTGGGTACGGGGAAGAGGTACTCATGCAGACCTCCTGCTTCGTATGGATCAACCGATTGAGGCTCGCTACACATTGCGGGACGGACAGGTCCCTGGTCGCAATAGTAGAAGAAGCAGCAGTGAGCTCCCAAACAAAACATAGACGAGAACGGCGGAGCCACCCAAGATGTGCAAAACAAACGCGTACAGACTGATCGACTGCGCAAGGGATAGCCTGGATACATTGGCCAAGATCCACCGGCCCAGCGGGGTCAATAATGGGACAGACTTTGGAGACCGAAGATGAACGTGCGCAATCAGTTGATGCCCCCAAAGCGCCAACGCACCGGAAACGATGGCGAGCAGCGCGAAGACCCACTGACCCACCGTGCCGATGGGACGCGCTTCGGGGTGTGTCACGCGACAGACTTCAACAATCAGCGGCACGGATACAGCGCCTGCAAATTGTAAGAAGCGCAGTAGGCGTTCGGGCGCACTCATTTAAATCTCCCTGCGTGCGTTGAACGGAGGAATCCAATCGCCGCGCGGAATCCCTTGAAGCATACGGAGGGTCAAGGGCCGGGGTCAAGGAAAGCGCCTGAACCGTCATGACCAGCCCGCGCTATAGCTTCCTTCGCAGATACTCAAACACAACATACCCGATCAGTCCCGAGATCAGGGCGATGGCGAAATTCGTCCCGGTAAAAATGTCGTGGAGAGCGAACGCCATGCTCTTCCCCGGTCCATTGGAGGCGGTAAACTCTCCCATCAGCAAATTGGAATAGAACAGAAAGACAATAAACCCAACCTCGATCACCGCCCGCAAGAGTGAGTTGAGTCGGCGGCGATTTCTCAGGCTTTGCACCATGGAGCCTCTATGGTACCAAGAATCGAGCGGGCACTCCATTATATTGCGATGGCCGCGACGGCGCCGCAGTATATGCCCCCGGCGCCCGCCGCAACAGCGAATGCAATCAGTATTCCTTGCGTTGCAGCACCAGCACCGATGCGCAGAGACAGATTCCTGCAAACACCAGGGACGCCACAATGGGAGCCCAGGGAAACGGCGCGGTAAGAGGATAGGAGATCAGGGTCATGCCGCGCAGCGGGCTGAGCCACGCGACGAAACCGATTTTTAACTGTAGCACAAGCACCATCATCCAGAAGAAGATCCCGGCATAGAGTTGCCACATCGTTGCGAGCAGGCATGAGATCAGCACCGACAAGGAATAGACAGCCATGGTGCAGACGATCGCGCGCGCAAGATACTCGATGGCTTGCAAAGGGTTCGCGCCTTCCGGCCGCTGCGAGAGAGTGTACCCCGCCATGACGGCAATCAGAACGTTGGTTAGCAGAGCGCCCAGTCCGGCCCGCACAAAGAGCAGCCGCCGGCGCGAAACAGGCAGGGATAGTGTGAACAGCATGGAACCATCGTTCCCCGGTGCCGGGCTATACGCAGTTTGACTGTTCACGCCAGAGCCAGCCAGAGAATTCGCCACAAAGAAAGACGTAAAAACGGAACCCAGGTGAATCGCCATCCAAATCCTCGACGCGGGTATTCCCGGATGCAGCCACAAACCGAAAAGGGGCATCCATAGAGGCGTGAGCCACACAAAAACGATCAATCCGACGAAAAGGCCAAAAATCCAGCGCGTTTCAAGCCAAGCCTTGTACCAGATCATTACTCCCCCCTCACATGATCCAGAAACAGTTCTTTCAGCGTCACAGACCGCACTTCCACCGAGATCGGCCCGAGTTCGCGCGCGCGGTCCACAAGAGCCTCCACATTCCCATGAGCCAGCAGCGACGCCGTGCGCCCGCGCTGGCTGAGATGATCGATCCCCGGCAGGCTGGCCAACTCACGCGGTGGCGTCCCTTCAAATACCAGAAGAACGCGCCGGTAGTCCGCCTTCAGATCGTCCAGCTCTCCATCGATCACCGCCTGCCCGCGGTCAATGATGCAGACGCGGTCGCAAATCTGCTCTACTTCCGCTAACTGGTGCGACGAAAAGAAGACCGTGGTTCCGTCGCTGGCGGCCAGGTCCGCAAGAATCTGTAGCACATCTTCCGTCATCGCCGGGTCCAGCCCGCTGGTAGGCTCATCCATGATCAGCAACTCCGCCCCGCGCGCCATAGCCAGCAGCAGCATTAACTGAGTTCTCATTCCCTTCGACAGCTTCGGCACAGCCTTCTTGCGCGGCAACTGGAAGAGATCGAGATACCTTTCCTCCAGATCCCGCCGCCACGCGGGAAAGAAGGCGCGCGTGAACCGTATCGTCTGGTCCACATTCATGAAGGCGTAGAGATCCTTGTCCTCGCTCACGAAGCCCAGGCGGCGCCGCGCGGCAATGGATGAGGCTTCCGAGTCGACCGGCTCGCCAAACAGCCGGATGCTTCCCGCATCCCGCCGCAGCATCCCCAGCAGAAGCTTCAGCGTGGTTGTCTTGCCGGCGCCATTGCGGCCCAGAAAGCCGCAAATCGATCCGCGTGGAACCTCCAGATGGAGGCTCTTCAAAGCTGGCTTGCCATCGTAACTCTTCGAAAGGCCGTCAGCGGCAATAATCATCTCGTTCAATTGCGCCTCCGTTCCGCAGTCCCGCCATCCTGCAACCGCGCAAGTTCATCTTCAAAAACGCGGCGAAGTTCTTCTTCAGACAAACCGAGTGCCAGGCCGCGTTCCATCGCCGGACGCAGCACTTCGCCCGCTTTACGTATTCCGGCAGCCTTCGCCGAAGACGCGCCCCGCTCCGCTACATAAGCTCCCGACCCATGCCGGACCTCGATGAACCCTTCATGCTCCAGTTCGCGGTAAGCCCTGGCCACCGTGTTGGGATTCATGGCCAGCTCCTCGGCAATCTTCCGGATCGTGGGCAATTGCTCGCTGCTGCGAATCGCCCCAGTCTCCACGGCGTGCTTGATCTGCTCCATCAGTTGCCGATAGATGGGCACGCCGGAAGCGAAGTTGATGCGCAGGTTCATCAAAGTGTATATTATACTAATACACTATACACATTACAGAATCAAGTCAAGCATCCCCCGGTTTGACCCCCTCCGGCCAAGGGAACTAGCTTGGAGGAGTGCGGAGGTTGCGTTTTTGCGCCTCTCGAACAAGGAGATTGGATGCAAAGAAGAATTTCTTCCCTGTTTTGGAAGGGGGCATTGGCGCTGCTGGCCGGGTCAATGGCTGTTACCAGCGCGCAAGCCCAGGATTTGAAGAGCTTCGAGCAGCGGATCACAACCAAGGTGCTGCCCAACGGTCTGACCCTCATCGTGTGCGAGCGGCCTGAGGCGCCCGTCTTCAGCTATTCCACCTTTATTGACGCCGGCGACGTAAACGACCCTTCGGGCGAGAGCGGCCTGGCGCACATGTTCGAGCACTTGGCCTTCAAGGGAACCAGCGAGATCGGCACCACCGATTACGCCGCCGAAAAGGTTGCCCTGGCCAAGGTGGAAGCAGCCAACAACGCCTACGAGGCCGAATACTTGAAGGCCGTAGGCCGTGACCCGCAAAAGCTGGTCGAGCTGAAAAAGGCTTTCATCGAGGCCCAGGCCGAGGCCCACAAATTCGTCATCCCCAACCAGTTCACGGATATAGCCGAACGCAACGGCGCCGAAGGCCTGAACGCCGAAACCAGCCTCGACGAGACCATGTACTTCTGGTCGATGCCTGAGAACCGGCTGGAACTATGGGCATGGCTTGAGAGCAGCCGCCTGTCCGATACCGTGCCCCGCGAGTTTTACAAAGAGCGCGATGTGGTCATCGAAGAGCGGCGTATGCGCACCGACTCCAACCCCGAGGGCCGCCTCTTCGAGCAGTTCCTGGCTACCGCCTACGTGGCCCACAACTATGGCCGCAGCGGCATCGGCTGGCCCAGCGAGGTCAGCCAGATCAACGCCACCGAGGCCATGGAGTTCCACAAGAAATACTATGTCGGGTCGAACATCGTGGTGTCGGTCGTCGGCGATGTCAAGGCTTCCGAGGCGCTGCCCATGCTGGAGCGCTACTTCAGCCATGTTCCCGCCGGGCCTAAACCGGAAGAGATGACCACCATCGAGCCAAAGCAGTTTGCCGAGAAGACGGTCGCGATTCGCGAGGCCACGCAGCCCATCTACGTCGAGGGCTACCACCGCCCGGATTACCACGACCCTAACGATGCGGTCTACGACGCTATCAGCGACATTCTGTCCAACGGACGCGTCTCGCGCCTCTATCGCAGCCTTGTGCGTGACCAGCAGATTGCCGCCGCGGCCGAGGGAGTCAGCCCCTATCCCGGCAACAAATATCCGGGGCTCTTCGTCTTCTTCGCGGTTCCCCTGCCGGGCCACACGCCGGCGGAGATGCGCGACGCCATCCACAAAGAGATTGCCCGGCTCAAGACCGCCGACGTGACCGACGACGAGCTGGCCATGTACAAGACCCGCACCCGCGCCGACCTGCTGCGCGGCCTGGCCGACAATCAAGGGCTGGCCAACTCCCTGGTCGAGTACCAGACCCGCTACGGCGACTGGCGCGAACTGTTCCGGCAGCTCGACCGCGTCGACAAGGTGACCAAGGCCGACATTCGCACCGTAGCCAATAAGGTGTTTGTAGACAGCAACCGCACCGAGGCCTCGATTGAAACCGCGCCGCCCGCGGCGACAGCAAAGAAAGACGGAGGCGCGCAATGAAGAGCCTGTCTGTAGAAACTGCATCCGAGGCGCTCCTGAGGTCTGGACAAGAACTCATTCGTGCGGTAGGTCAGGGCTTTAGCCTTGACAACAGTTCAGCAGAATCAAACCGTGCGGTAGGTCAGGGCTTTAGCCCTGACATTAAGTCAGCAGAATCAGACGGGGCTTTAGCCCCTGAGGCATGTCTTCCATTGAATAAGCCAATAACCCGCGTCTTCTCCGCAGCCTCCATGGCGGCTGCAATCTGCATCTCCCTGTTCGCGCCCATCACCCTCAACGCCCAGCAAAACAAGCCCTGGGAGAAAATCCCCATCCCCAAACTCCACGACTTCAAGCCCCAGCAGCCCAAGCGCATCGAGCTCAAAAATGGCATCGTAATCTTTCTCCAGGAAGATCATGAGCTGCCCTTCGTCTCAGGATCGGTGCTGATCCCCGGCGGTTCGCGCGACGAAGACCCCGCCAAGGCTGGTCTGGTGGGTCTCTATGGCGAAGCATGGCGGACCAGCGGCACAGCCAAAATCGACGGCGACGCCTTGGATGACTTGCTCGAGGCCAAGGCAGCGCACATCGAGACGGCAGGCGACGAAGACTCCACCGCGCTCTCCTGGGACTCGCTCAAAGGCGATGCGGACCAGGTATTTTCGCTTGCATTGGACTTGCTTCTTCATCCCAAGTTCAATGCTGAAAAGCTGGCGCTGGCCCAGCAGCAGGCAGCCACAGCCATCGTTCGCCGCAACGACGATGAGTCGGAGATCGCCAGCCGCGAAGCGGCCAAGCTGGTCTACGGAGCCAACAGTCCCTACACCCGCCAGCCCGAACTGGCCACCATCGGCGCGGTCACGGTGAACGATCTGAAGGCCTGGCACGACCGGACGATTGGCGGCAAGCTGATCGTCAGCATCAGCGGCGACTTCGACCCCGCGGCCATGGAAGCCAAGCTGCGCGCGGCCTTTGAATCCCTGCCGCCCGCAAAGCCCGCGCCGCCCCGCCACGACCTCTTTGCCGGCCCCACGCCGGGCGTCTCCTTTATCGACAAGGAAGACGTCAACCAGTCCAATGTTGAAATCGTGGGCCTCGGCACGGATCGCCACAATCCCGATATTCCCGCGATAGCCATGATGAACGAGATTCTCGGCGGCGGCTTTGCCAGCCGTCTCTTCCAAAAGGTGCGCACCGAGCTGGGCCTCGCCTATGCGGTGGGCGGCGGCATCAACTTCGCCTATGACCACCCGGCCACCTTCCGCGTGGTTGTGCTCACTAAGAGCGCCTCCACCGTAGATGCCACCAAGGCCGCTCTTGCTGAAATCGAAGGGCTCAACGCCAGGCCGTTCACGCAGGTCGAGCTTGACCGCGCCAAAGACAACATCCTCAACTCGTTCCTTTTCCGCTACGACACCAAAGACAAGGTGCTCGCCGAGCGGGTCAAGCTCGAGTTCTACGGCTATCCGGCAGACTATCTTGAGACCTACAAGATCGCTCTTGAAAAAGTAACTCTGGGCGATCTGGCCATGGTGTCAAAGAAGTATATCCATCCCGACAAACTCGCCCTGCTGGTAGTAGGCAACGGACCGGAAATCAAGCCAGGGCTTGAAGAACTGAAGCTAGGCCCGCCGCAACCCATCGACATCACCATCCCCATGCCCAAGCAGCCAGCGGCGGCGGAGCAGAAGCAGTAGAAGCAAGCCTGATTGAGGACAATGTTTCCCACATCTCAGAATCGAGATGTGGGGCACCCGGCTAGTCCGCTCCGCGCGCCCTCACTTTTGTCCATGGAACCGAACCGGAAATCTATGCGTATATTTTAAGCAGGGGTCTAAGGATAAGTTATGAATGGAGATCGCAGGCCCGCGCGACTGGCGGGTCTCTTCTATTTGTGTCTTACCATCGCCGGGATTTTCACACTTGTCATTGTTCCCGGTCGGACTATCGTCGCTGGAGACGCCGCCGCCACCGCAGCCAAGATTCTCGGCTCTGAATCGCTCTACCGTGCCGGAATTGCTGTCAGCATCTTCAATTCATTCCTGTTTCTCTTGCTGGCCGTCGCGCTCTATCGACTCTTCATGGAGGTTAACGCCTCGCTTGCCAAGTTGATGGTGATGCTCGTCCTGGTCCAGGTCCCGATGGCCGTCGGAGACGCCATGAACCAATTGGCCGCACTGCTTCTTCTCAAAGGAGAGCCGTACCTGGCAGTCTTCGACGCTGCGCAGAAGAACGCTCTTGCGATGCTGTTTCTGCAAATCAACGGCCAGGGCACAATCGCCAGTGAGCTTTTCTGGGGACTCTGGCTGGTACCGCTCGCTATCCTGGTCTATCGCTCGGGTTTCCTGCCGCGATTTCTGGGAATCTATCTCGCCGTGAACGCTCTTGCCTACGTTGCGCTCTGCGCCGTCGGATTGCTTTGGCCGCAGCATTTTGCCTTCGCCAACCGCTATTCGTTTCCCGCACTAATGGGTGAGCCCGCATTCACTCTCTGGCTCCTAGTCATGGGGGCCAAGCCCAGGCTTGCCATCTCGACGAAGGCCTGATCGTATTTTGGCTCGTTCATCGGGAGAGATTCGCGGAAGCACGGAAGCAAGCCAAATCCACGGAAGAGGCGCAGCGCCCCGAGTTCAAGGTCTGCAAGTATCCCGCCGACGCAATCATCACGGAGGAAGCGACATCGGCACCATTCACAAAGTGTGCGCAAATCCCGATTGCCCAATCCACCATGCCCGTAAAGAACGGCCCGCGACGGACGCGGCATTCAAGGCAGAGCAGGAGAAGCGCCGCCGCGAAGAAGGCCAAGGCAGCGTAGAGTCAAATCAGGGAACCTTGAATCAGAACGGGGTCCGGCGATGCCGGACCCCATTTTTACTGCTGGCGCCCGTCTTCCCGCCCTGTGATGTGCTGCCGCTTCGCGACAGGCTCGTTGGCCCGCCCAGACGGGCGTTGTCCGAGGATTCACTATCCCTGTGCGACTTTTCGGAATTTATATTTCTCAGAGGTGAAGTTCCGGCATTTCTCAGGTCTCAAAATCAAGATGTGGGTCACCTGCCATTCTTCCCTCCCTTTGCACTGCAGATTGAAATGAATCGACTCAGGCACGGGATTCCGCAGCCGCGTCCTTCGCCGTTTGTACGGCGTAAGCTTCTCGCTGAATCCACCGCTCCAGAATCGCGACGTGCTCCGCTTCTTCTTTGACGAATTCGTTTGCCATCGCAGCAATTTCGGGATCCTTTGTGGTTCCCCAGACGGAATAGTAAAAATCGAAGCCCCGGCGTTCGCCCTGCAACGCCGTTTTCAGGGCGTCCAGCCGCGACAGATCCGGATCGCCAGCCCAGAGAGCGTTTCTTTCGGGCGTGGCGTGATTGGGCCACACATAAGCGGGAGGAAAGTGAGCCGTGACGTCGATCGACCCGGCGCGGTCGCGTGCCTGTTGCAGATGTATCCGCGAGTAATGCGCCATATCCCTGAACAGCTTCGCTACTGCCTCGTTCCCGCACTCCTCCATCGCGGCCCCGAGCTCGTCATAGTGAATTGAAGAGTCTTCCTCCAGCCTGACGGCTAAGCCCAGGAACTGATCGAGATTCTTGATTTCAATGCCGCCCTTGTAGATCTTTGCAGCGGTCGAAAGATGAGGTCTTTGTACCGGCAGCGTCTGATCGCCCTCAAAGGACACCAGAATGTCTTCGTCCCGGACAAAACACAGGCATGCGAGCCGGTGGCGCGGGGGGATGTCATTCACCTCGGCATCCCGGATTTCCTCGGGGGTAATCTTGCCGAGTTGGCGGAGCATCTCTTTCTCTTTTTCGGTGAGTGAGACCGCGCATTTCACATTTTTTGCCAGATGTTCGACCGTAACCAAACACGATCCGCACTCTCCTTCCTGGCAGTCGAACGGGATGGGAATCTTGTGCGCGCGGGCTATCGCCAAAATCGTGCCGCGGTCTCCCGCGACGGCATATACCGTGAGGTCTTTCGCCATTACGGGCGAGGAAAAAGTGACGTTGGCCAAATCAAAACTCCGTTCTCGACTAGAATTAGCGGTCGCGTCATCGCGCGCCGCAATGTATATTTCAGACTTCACATTGCACACCGTGGGCCAGTCGGCAAAACCAAGAAATAAAAGGGCTTCGCAACGGTGTCCGCACGGTGTGGATAGGCTGCTTTCCGACAAAATCGACAATCATGTCCGCAAGTTCACAGATGATATGGCCGACGAACACCCACGATGAGGATTCATGTTGGCTTGTCACACTCGTGCTTCATGACTATGTTTGCCCAACGCATTGAAAAGTTAAAATTAGCCGAACTGAGTATCCGCTTGACTCAAGTGACGCCAAAATATTGTGGTCGGAAAATCGCACAACAAATGTCACAATGAATCAACTTGTTGCACGAAGATAACGCCGTCCAAATCCCTCCGTTCCACGCCTTAACCCAGTGAATTACAGGCGTTCTGAGGCGGCGATGGCCGAATATCAATGCGAAGGCGGGTGGCGCGCTCTAAGTTTCTTAGGGTTGCTGACGCTCCCTCTAACGTGGGTTTCCCATGTCTCGTCCGCCGCTGCGGATCAGACATGGGAGACCACAGACCTTGACTTATCTTCTACAGTTTGCGGCGCAAAGCGGGCGTAGCCCAGATCCCATCAGGAATAAATGAGGTTTCCGCGGTTGCCCAGGTTTCGTTTTTGAAAGCTGGCATTGCACTCTTGCTTTTAAAGCGTTGCGCGATGAATGTGCTCGACCTGCTTGCCGTAGCGTCCGCGCAGAGCGTTCCAGCGGATGGTGGCAATCTCTTCGAGCATGGTGAGGCCGTCTTTGAGATAGCTCATGCGTGTGCGCTCATCGTGGGCCCAGCTCACCGGCACCTCCACCACGCGGAGCCCGCGCTTGAGGGCGATAAACAGGATCTCCGGGTCGAATCCCCAGCGCTCGATGGTCTGGAGCTGGAAGACAGTCTGTGCGGCAGCACGGGTAAAAGCCTTGATGCCGCACTGCGTGTCGGCAAAGGGCAATCCCATCACGGCGCGTGTAACGGCGTTAAAGCAGCGGCCGAAAAACTGGCGGTAGAGAGGCTGCCTGTGGGTCTGGCGGCCGCTCTCTAGCCAGCGCGAACCAATAGCGATGTCCGCGCCCTGGGCGATGGCCGCAAACAGGCATTCTGCCTCTTCGATGGGCGCCGACAGGTCGGAGTCGGTGAACATGACCACCTCGCCCAGCGCTTGCAGCATCCCGGTGCGCACGCTGTAGCCCTTGCCACGATTGCCTGGATTCTCCATCAACCGAACCTCGGGCGCATAGCGGGCAAAAGCCCTGACCATCGCGGCGGTGGCGTCGCTGGAGCCATCGTTGACCACGATGACCTCCGCCTGCCAGCCGCGTTCGCGGATGCAGCCGACTACCGACTCCAGCGTCGCCGGAATACGGGCGCTCTCGTTGTAGGCCGGAATCACGATGCTGTAATGTGGATACTGCGTCACGGGAACGATCACCACCTGCCGGTGTTTTACCCTCCATCGGGCCTGGTTTCGAGGGAGAGGCTCTGGACATGATAACCCCGCCGGGCGGGCTGCCGTATTGAATCTCAGCAGCAGGGCATTTCAGCTCTTGGGTCGATGCGCAAAGGCCCGATTTTTCCACGAAGGGCTTCTTTTTCACGCTGTTAGAGCCAAAATCCGGTTATGCTGGGAACGGAGGCCTAGTGGCTATGACAAAAGCAGACCTGGTGGAGAAGGTGACCGGATTGGGCGATCTGACCCGCCGCGACGGAGAGGTCATTGTTGAGACCATCTTTGGGTCGGTGATCGGGGCACTGCAGGGTGGAGACAAGATTGAGATTCGCGGCTTCGGATCGTTCCGCATCCGGCAGCGCAATCCCCGCATCGGACGGAATCCCAAGACGGGCGAACGCGTCGAGGTTCCAGCCAAGCGTGTACCCTACTTTAAACCTTCAAAAGAGCTTCGCGATCTGGTCAATCCGGGCGAGGCGGCAAAGGCTTCCTGAGCTGGCGCCATGGGGATATGGGGGCTTCCGGCAGGCTCTACGAATACCATGCGGCTGCAAGGCTGAGAGAGACTTTCCCCGCTCCGAGTCCTGGCCAGGAACCCGCACTCGGAGAATACGCGGATGCCTATGCCGCAAGCCATGTCTGCCGAACAGCCGTCGCGGGGCTCTGTGTTGTGGTGGCGCAGGGCATTCACCAAGGCGGCATGGCCCTGGTGGGGCGTCTTTCTGGCGCTGCTGGCGGGTACGGCGCTTCGCCTACTCTTCATCCTGCGCTTTCCCGAGTTTGATTCAGATTCCGATGTCTACGGAACAATCGCCAAGAACCTGCTCCTCCATAATGCCTATGCGCTCGATAACCCATTCCGTTACACGCTGATCCGGCTGCCCGGCTATCCCATCTTCCTGGCGCTCATCTTCAAAATCTTCGGCATGGGCAATTTTGCCCCGGTCAGGCCCATCCAGATGGTCATCGACTTGGGCTCCTGCCTGCTGATCGGCGCATTCGTCCGCGATCATGCCTCGCGGCGCGCTGCCCTCTGGGCGCTGTGGCTGGCCGCTCTTTGCCCCTTTACCGCCAACGTCACATCGGTTCCGCTCACTGAAACCGATTCTATCTTTTGCGTGGCGCTGGGCCTTTTCGCCGGCGGGCGTCTCATCCAGCGCATCCGCGCACAAAGGCAGTTCCCCTGGGGCTGTCTCCTGCTCACCGCCGCGGCCCTCAGCTCAGCCATCCTGCTGCGGCCAGACGGCGGACTGCTCTCGGCCGTCATCGTTCCCGGCATCTGGGGTTATGGGCGGCGCAAAACCTCTCGCGCGTCGCTGTGGGCAGCGCTTGCCTGCTCTCTTCTCGTCGCTCTGCCCTTCATTCCCTGGACCCTCCGCAACTACCGCGTCTTTCACGTCTTCCAGCCGCTGGCCCCGCGCTTTGCCAACGATCCCAGCGAAAACCCCTTTCCCGGCTGGGTGCACTGGACCAAAACCTGGCTGGCCGAATACGTGTCGTCGCCGGATATCTACTGGAAAGGCGACGACCAGCCCATCGATATTCACCTGCTGCCCAGCCGCGCCTTCGATTCCGAGCAGGAATACAAGCAGACCGACAAGCTGCTCTTCGATTACAACGACCTTTGCTCCTTCAACCCGGATCTCGATGCCCGCTTCGCCGCCCTCGCCGATCAGCGCATCGAGCGCCATCCCTTCCGCTATTACGTGGTTCTGCCACTGGCCCGCGTGGCAGACATGTGGCTGCGCCCCCGCACCGAATACCTGTGGGACTATCTGCCCATCCGCTGGTGGGAGTGGCGCAAGCATCCAGCCGGCTCGCTGATCGCCTTCAGCTACGCATTGCTCAATGCCGCCCTGTTAGCCTTGGCTGCCATTGGCTTTCTCCGCCACCGCGTGCCCTTCGCGGTCATGCTGGGGGCCTACATCGTCCTCCGCTGCCTGCTCCTGGCAACCATAGAAAACGCCGAGCCCCGCTACACCCTCGAAGCCTTCCCCATCGTCCTCATCGCCGCCGCCTTGGCCATTGCCCCGCGCCCAAAAGTAGCGAGTGAGCCACTTTCCACATAGGCGAATCAGAAACGGCTTCGTTCCCCAACAAAACAGCATTTTTCGGGATCAATCCCGGTGATCTCGCGTAAATAGGGTGTCGATGAGCGAGTTGGGCAGGTACCATCCCCCGGCAATCTGGCCGACGAAGCCGGATTTGAAACGCGCTAAGGATCCGATGTTATCGCTCATCATCATTGATAGGCCTCCCGCCGGTCCTGCACGACAGGGTGATTGCATCAAGCAGCGGTCACGATTGGTTCAGCAGTTCCTTATGCACCAGTTCGCAAAGCTTCAATGTCAGCGGATTGCTTATTCCGTAGTAGACAAACTGGCCGTCCTTCTGGCGTTTGATAAGCCCCGCCGATGCCAGCAGCGAAAGATGCTTCGATATGTTTGATTGCGTCGCCCCCGTCGCGGCTACAATCTCGCTGACCGCCAGCGCTCTGGCACAGAGCGCCTGCAGAATCTTCAGGCGCATGGGCTCGCCCAGCAGGCGGAATTGTTCCGCCACTTTCTCCAGTTCGGCGTCGGTCAGATCTCGGGCAGTCTTGGAAGTTGACATATATCACCACGTGTTCATATAATCACATATAGATATGATCGAGATCAAGTCCAAATCCTCTCTTCCGCCGAACTCTCAGCGTTTCTCAGCGCCGGCAACACTCATGAGTTGCTGGATGTCCGCATGCCTTCAGAGTATGCCAGTGCGCATGTGCCGGGCGCAACATTGGTCCCACTCAACGAGTTGAAAATCGAAGCCTTTCTCGAGCAGCACAAGCCGGGGACGCCCATCTTCGTCCTTTGCCAGGCAGGCGCTCGGGCCGCAAAAGCCATCGAGCAATTCGAGCGTGCCGGATGTGGCGACTGCGTCTTGGTCGAGGGCGGAACGCAGGCCTGGATCGACGCTGGACTTCCAGTCCACCGCGGCGCCAGCAACGTACTCCCGATCATGAGGCAGGTTCAAATTGTCGTCGGCTCGATTTCAGCCAGCGGCGCGTTTCTGGCAATCGCTGTGAATCCCTGGTTCGCAGTGCTGCCGCTCTTCCTCGGTTGTGGACTCCTCTTCGCCGGCATCACCGGTGCCTGCGGAATGGCTCTGATGCTTGCCAAGATGCCCTGGAACCGTGGGCAGAACAGTTGCTCTCATTGCTGTAATCAGGAGTAAGGCATGAATACTGCACGCAGGATCGTGATTGTCGGCGGCGTGGCAGGCGGCGCTTCTGCCGCTGCCCGAGCAAGGCGCGTCGATGAATCCGCTGAGATTCACATCTTCGAGCGCGGCCCGTACATCTCCTTTGCTAATTGCGGCCTGCCCTACTACATCGCGGGCGAAATCGAGGACCGCTCAAAGCTCCTGATCATGACACCGCAGAAGATGTGGGCTCGCTCGCGTGTCCGCGCCCACGTGAACCACGAGGTTCTCTCCATTGACCGGTCTGGCAAAACGGTCCGGGTTCGTCGTGGCGACGGCTCCGAAGAAAATTTCCCCTATGACAGGCTCATCCTGAGCCAGGGGGCGAGGCCCATCGTGCCCCCGATCCCCGGCGCAGACCTGCCCAACGTCTTCACCCTGCGCGACGTCCCCGACATGGATCGCATCATCGCGTTCCTTGACGAACGCCGGCCAAGGACAGCCGCCATCATTGGTGGCGGGTTTATCGGCCTCGAGATGGCCGAGGCCTTCCATCGCCGCGGTATGCGCGTTACCGTGATCGAGAAACTCCCTCAAATCCTGCCGCTGCTCGACCGCGATATGGCACTACATCTGCAGAACTGTGTTCTCGGCAAAGATTTCGACATTATGACCGGCGCGGAAGCGAAAACCTTCAGCCCGGAGGGCGTGGAACTGGCCGATGGCGCGTTCATCCCTGCGGAGCTAATCCTGCTCAGCGTGGGCGTTCGCGCCGAGGTTGACCTGGCCAAACACGCCGGGCTTGAAATCGGAGTCACCGGCGGTGTCAGGGTCAATGGCCGCATGGAGTCTTCCGAACCGGACATCTACGCTGTGGGCGATGCCGCTGAAACCACCCATATGCTCACCGGGGCGCGCACACGCATTCCACTGGCCGGCCCTGCCAACCGCCAGGGCCGCATCGCGGGAGCCAACGCGGCAGGCGGACGCTTCCTCTATCCCGGTGCCCTTGGAACTTCAATTGTCCGTGTTCTGCACATGACCGCCGGATTCACGGGTCTCAACAGTGCGCAGGCTGCCAAGGCCGGATTCAGCTTCTTCACCAGCGTCACCATTGATCCAAACCACGCCGGCTACTATCCCGGATCAAGTCCCATGACGATCAAGATCGTTGCCGAAGATGGAACTGGGCGCCTGCTCGGCGCGCAGATCGTGGGCGAAGACGGCGTGGACAAGCGGACCGACGTCCTTGCCACTGCAATCGCTGGGAGAATGACAGTGTTCGATCTCGAGAGCCTCGACCTGGCCTACTCACCGCCGTTCGGGTCGGCCAATGATCCGGTCAACACCGCCGGATTTGTTGCCGATCACATTGCGCGCGGCGATGTGGCAACCATCTCACCCGAGGATTGGAAGCCGAAAGGCGAATTCCTTCTCGATGTGCGCGAAACCGGCGAAGTGGCCGATTCCGGATTACTTCAGAATGCAGTGCATATTCCACTGGGCGAACTCCGCGATAGGCTCGGCGAGCTCCCGCGCGATCGGAAAATTCTTGTCTACTGCCAGAAGGGTCAGCGCGGCTATCTCGCCGCCTGTGCGCTGAAGGGCAGCGGCTTCGAAAATGTCGCAAATCTTCGCGGCGGCTTCGCGGCGGCAAGGCTCAACGGCTTCTGATTCCCGTTCAGCGACGGAATCGGAATACAAGGTCTCACTTCATCCAATTGCTGCAGGCCTCTGTTTCCAGAAACGATCAATTCACTCACCGATGCTGATTTCTCCTCAAAAGTCGCCCAGTTTTCATCGATTCGCCCGCGCGGGAATGTCATCTTGCCTCCAACATCCCTATCCCTACCGCGCTATGAAAACGACGCGGCGGATATGTGCCAAGGGCGAAGGACAACGCAAGCCCCCAATCCTTTGCTGAAACCTACCCTCCACCCGCACATACTGGCTGACAGCAGTCTAGAAAGTGACGTGAACCGCCAACTGTGCGCTGCGCGGCCCGCCGCCGCCTAGGTACGGGTTGCCGCTGCCCACATCCGGCGTCGCAGTGGTCTGGATAAACTGCGATCCGTTCGTGTTCAGGTAGTCGATGCCAAATCCCGGCAACAACGGGTTGCTGAAGTTGGGGTGATTGAAGATGTTGAAGAAATCGCCGCGAAGTTCCATCGTCACCTTTTCGGTCAGGTGCGATGTCTTGGTCAGCGAGAAGTCGAAATTCGTATAGCTCGGCGCATTGAAGGCGTTGCGGCCCTCGCTGCCTGGATGCCACCCGCTGACGCAGTTTCCTGAACTATCCACGTTGCAAGGCGCGGCGAACGCGGCCACGTTCAGCAGGTTGGTGCCGCCTGTGCCCGCGTAGGGATTGCCGACGATGTCGGGCCGTCCGAAGTACTCGCCGCTACCGTTGAAATCGCCCTCAAAGAGATAACTCACCGTGTAGGGCTGGCCGGTGGCAAAGTTGAACATGCCGTCAAGCGCCCAGCCGTTGGCGATCCACTTGGCTTGCTGGAACTTGGGAAGATTGTAGGTCCAGTACCACTGCACGCGATGCCGCACGTCGAAGTTGGAACTGGCGCGGTCGCCGCGAGGATTGAAGCTGTTGTCGGGTTGGGACGCGTTGGGAACAAAATCCAGGCCGTCGCTCGCATCGTCAATCGAGTGCGCCCAGGTGTAATTCAGCGTGGACGTCACTCCACGCCAGTTCTGCACCTTCACCGTGGCTTGCGCGGAATTGTAGTTGGAGAGCGCGCTGGTTTCGATCTGGTTGACATAGTAAAGCGGGATGTCTACGTACGAACCAACCGAGTAAGACGGGAAGCACTGTTCGCCATAGCTGATCGACTGGCCGTTTCCGCAACTGTCCTTGCTGCCCGCAACATTGTTGAACTGGTTGAGATCGCGGAAGTGGAAGAGGTGGCGTCCTTGCGATCCCACGTAGCCGATCTGGACGGCGACCTTCTTTGCGACCTGCGATTCGATGTTGAGGTTGTAGGAGCCATACCTCGGCGTCACAAGTTTCTGGTCAACCGTGAATACGCTGCTTGGCGTATAGTCGCCGAAGATCGGGGTGCCCGCGGTAATCGTCGAGACGACCGGCGATGCGAAGCCGATGCCATTGAATGCCGGCCCGGCCTCGCCGGCATTGGTGTTGTAGGCCTGGTTGCCCACGAAAAAGTCCTGCGATGGCCCATCGTAGTAGATGCCGCCGCCGACCCGAATGACCAGCTTGCCGTTGCCCATCAGATCGTCGGCAAGGCTCAGGCGCGGCGCAAAGTCAGTCCAATCCTTCGGATAGAGCGACGCCGGCCCGCCGGTGGCTCCCACGGTTTGAAGCCCGCCGGTTTTCACGTCGAAGATGCTGAATGCTTTGTTCTCCGCGCCGATCACGCCGTAGTAGTCCCAGCGCAAGCCATAGTTGAGCGTAATCCGGTTGCTCAGACGCCAGGAATCCAGCAGGTAGGCTCCGCTGCCGCTCTGGTAGGAGTAGCGCTTGCCATCGCCGTCGGCGGAGGAGCCGCCGTCAATGGCGCCTGCCAGAAAATCGTCGAGGCTGTTGAAGACCAGCTTGCCGCGATGCCCTGAATCGATGAAGCTGTTGATGAACGTCCGCCGCCATTCGACACCGGCCTTGTAACTATGCCTGCCCTTGGTCAGCGATACGTTTCCGAAGAGCTGATAGTTGGTGTCGACGCGGCCGCGCGAGTCGCTGGCTGTGGCGCCGATGGGGCTGTAACCGCTGATGGAGATCGTTGGCAAGCCCAGGTCGCGCGTGCTGTAGCCCGGCGGAAGCGTGTTCAGGCCAAAGGCCGTGTTCGGATTGAAGCCTGTGTCCTGCGGGATGAACTGCTGTAGGAAGCGGTTGTACCCGCCGCGAAGCTCGAAGATCAGGTTCGACTTTGGAACGGAAGTATAGGAGAGCGAAACGAGATTGACGTGCGTCGGCGTCGAGGTGTTGAACCCCGGCGCGCTGCTGCCCGTATAAAGCATGCCTAACGGAAAGCTCTGCATGCCGTGGCTGTAGAAGTAGCGTCCGGTCAACAGGTCGCCGGCGCTGAACAGGTGAAGATGCTGGTCAGCCTTGACGATGAGATTGTCGCTATTGTTGCTGAACGGCGTAGTGAACGTTTCGTTGCCGTCGCCCGTGGCCGGCAATACGCCCCAAGGCTTGCTGTTCAGCAAGCTCTGGATTACCGGATTGATGGTATTGCCGCCGGCTTTATAGGCGTTGATGTCCGCCTGGACCGGCACGGTGCCCTGCTGAGGCAAGCCGCCGTTCTCTCGCTGCCCCTCATAGGAAACCAGCCAAAACGACTTATCCTTCACGATCGGGCCATCGGCCGAACCGCCAAACTGATGGTTGGTGAACGAGTTCTTCGGCTGAGCTGCGGTATTGAAGTAGTTGCGCGCGCTCATCGCTCCGTCGCGGAAGTATTCAAAGGCGCTGCCGTGAATCCCATTGGTGCCGCTCTTGGTGACGATGTTGACGGTCGCTCCCGAGCTGCGGCCAAACTCAGCCGCCGGGCTGCCGGTCACGGGAATCTCGGCCAGCGCGTCAACAGGAAGAATGGTCGAAGGGCAGCCCCACACGCCCGCCTGGTTAATCGACGGCAGGTTGCGATAGCCATCGTTCATGTCGGTGCCGTCGAGCAGATAGTTGTTCGAGCGGCCGCGATTCCCATCCAGGCTGAACAGCCCATACGAGCCTGCCGATTCGGTCGATCCCACAGGATCGCTGCTCGAGCCTGGAACCAGTTCCAGCAGCTTGGTAAAGTCGCGCCCGTTCACCGGCAGCTCAGCGGCCTCGTTGGCTTCGATTGTGCCGCCGGTTGTGTTGGAACTCGTTTCCACCAGTGGGACATCGGCGTTCACCTCCACCACTTCCTGCACAGCCCCGGCGTCAAGCTTCGCGTCGGCGCGTGTCGGCGACCCCACGCTCACCGGAATCTGCGTCAGCGTCATGGTGCGAAAGCCCTGCTTCTCCACCGTTACGCTGTAGGTGCCCAGCGGCAGTTCCGAGGCCACATACTCGCCCCGGTCATTGGCTGCTACCGTGCGCGACAAGCCGGTGGCCGTGCTGAAGACCTTTACCTGCGCCCCAGCCACAGCCGCGCCAGTCGAGTCCGTAATGGTGCCCTGGATGCTCCCCCGAAAGGTCTGCGCCACGGCAGTTGGCGCGCAAACGAAGACTAGAAAAGCAAAGAACGCGGAAATCGCGCATGTAAAGGCGATCGAGCAGCTTCTCACGAGGCGGCACTCCTTCAAATTTAACTGCGGAATTGATCGGATCATAACACGTGCGGCGAATATCCGAGATAAGGATCACATAAGGAATCGCCCCATCTCATGCCCGCGATCACACGTTTTTTTTCATGGTTGGGTTGGATCTCAGCCGCTGAGGCTGTCAGGTTCCAGCGGCCGCGGTTAGGGCCGTATCCCGATCACAGCCATCATGCGGCCCGCGTGGCCCTGTGAGCCGCGATGAGAGAAGAACAACTCCCGCTGGCAGCTTGTGCAGCCGCCGATGACTTTGATTGATTTGGCGTTGAGCCCCGCATCCAGCAACTGGCGGCGGTTGGCCTCCACCAGATCCAGATGCAGGCTGGGGCCGATGGGGGAATGGCCGGGCGCGCGCTGGGTGAGAAACAGCATGGGATACTTGGTTCGCACCGGATCGGTATCGTAGACCTCGCGGAAAAGATCGTTGAAATAAGCGAACTGGGACTCGAAGCTGGAGAGCACTTCATCGCCGACGGCGTAGCAGCAAGCGCCGATGCCGGGACCGATTGCGGCAATTAAATCCTCGGGCCGGGAACCGAACTCAAGCCTCATGCGGCCCACGCCGCCTTCCACAATGCGCTTCACGGTTCCCCGCCAGCCCGCATGGAAAGCCGCAACCACCCTCCGCTTGCGGTCGGCCACCAGCACCGGAATGCAATCGGCTGTCTGCACCGCCAGCAGCAAGCCGGGCTCATCGGTCATCATGCCGTCAGCTTTGCACGGGTTTTCGCGGCTTGCATCCTGGGCGGTGGCGCAACGGACAACGCTCGAATGGATCTGGCGCAGAGTGATGAGAGGCGTCGCCCGATTTCCGGTGACCGCCTCGGCCAATAGTTGGCGGTTCCGGGCCACTGTTTCGCAATCGTCGGCCGCCGTGAAGCCCAAATTCAACTCGCCGGGCGCGTCGTCCGGGCAGTAAGCGCGGCTCTCCCCGCCTTTGCGGGTGCTGAAGCCGTGCCAGAGCCAGGGCGTCCGCTGCCAACCGGGCGCTGCCAGCCAATGAACGCCGTTACGAGCTACGCGGGGAATGGGCGCTGGCCTGGACAGATCCTCCGGCGCGGCTCGTTCAAAGCGGACACGCAGCGTGACGCCAGCGGCCTTGCCGCGCAGGCTGCGAACCAGGCCCGCCTGCCGGAAGAGCGCGTCGATCCCCTCAACGTCCGGGGTGCGATCGGTGTTTGGCGTGGAAGAAGACGACATCTGACTTCGATTTTAACCGGCGCGGCAATACCTAGGGCCGCCGGCGGTAGTGTCCTAAAGATTAGGTTGCTGTGTTGGTAGCGGGCCAGTCCAGATTTATCGCCTACCAGATCGGCCAAAAATGAATGTCAAGCAGCTTAACGCAAGCGCTATACTTCGTTCCACCATTTTGGACCAATAGTCGGCAGAATCGGGTGTCGGGCTTTTAGAGGCCATGTATCCAGAAAGGTAAGCCCCAAAGATTCCAGCGAACGCGGCGATTCCCGCAATGGCGATGGGGGCGCTTTTCTCACCACCAAACCATCGGCCCATGCGCCCCAAGTCTGAGTCATGAAGCGCTTCCTTGTGACGGTTATTTTCAACCGTGATTCGGTGTTGCTGCAATGCGGCATCCGCAAGAGCAGCATTAAGCTCGGGATCATTAGAATCCGTTTTTGTGATGGCGCCTTTGGCTTTATCGCGATCAGATTCCATACAAGAATGACAGGCGAGCTCGAATCGCAGGAACAGACACAGCAAAGAGTCTCGACAACTCGGAGGGGGGTAGAGTGTCGTAATACTGATCCATCATGAAACGAGGCATGAGAAGATTAGCCGCAAATGCATCGGCCTCCTTCTCTCGGAAATCCCGATTCTGATCCTTAGGGTTGCGTAGAAGTACCTGGTACTCAGAGGATCGAGCCCATTCTTCATGCAGCACCTTATGGCCCATCTCATGTGCAATTGTGAATGTTTGCCGGAGAGGGAATTCTTCTCGATTTACTACAATCGCATTATCTTCGCTGTCGTAAAAGCCAGATATGCGCTCGCTTTCGTCCGGTCGAAACGTGGCAAACCTGACGGGGACATTCAGAATTTCTTGCGCAATCTCAATGGGATTCACCGGAGGGTCAACGATGCCGCATTGGTTCAACAGATTGATCGCCTCGCGCTCCGCACGCCGATAGTTGGGCTTCATAATATCCGGAGCTAACGCCATAGAGGCCATCGATTTCCTCCTTTCAAAAAGCGAACATATGAAGAATATTATCGCCTTGCAGAGTAAGAATACCATTATCAGGGGCGTTTTTTCCACACATTTCCAATATTCAGTGGAAAAACAAGCCCACAATTAAACGGCCTTATGATATAGGCACTTTCACCACTCGCTCATCTCGGCTCATGAATCCAATGTAGAACGAGTTCTTTTAGAGGGGCGGAGTGATGAGCATGTGGGCCTACCTTCCGGTAGGCCCGCTCGAGAGGCATGATTGGGAGGGGGGGGTCTGGGGGGATTTTGGGAAGAGGTCCATAGCGGACCTTCAAAAGGGGATGGATACCTTTCGTGGATGGGACAACATCGGGGAAGCCTCTGCTTGTTAAATAATGAGATGCGCCAATTCTAAAAAAGTTGCGCGTCTTGTGAAATTTGATATCCGGGCAGGGTTTACCCGCCGGTTTGCCTTCCGCGGAGACACCCTCTCTCCCTTTTTTTGCGCCCCGCCGCGATTTGCGGTCCACTTTCGGCAGGCGCTGGCAGACACGGTTGGAGTTTCTTTGTGCGTTTGGCCTCAGATCGGAGAAGAAACGGAAAATCTTGGTTCAAATCAGCCGATATATTCCTCACGAGAATAGCTCGGAATGACAGTTGCCATGCCCATCGCTCAAAAAGCGTCAGGTAGGCGTAAGATTGCAAGCGTCTGCTGCTCAAGGCAGAAATGAGCAACTGATGGGTTCTGTAATCGAACGCCGCGCACCTCCACAGGCGCAGGAAGGGCTGGGACAATCCATTGAAATCGACCATCCAGCGTTCCCTCGCTTGTCCGGGTCCTCGGTTGGCGATTCTCTTGTGTGCGGCCTTCTTCCTGGCTGGACCAGTTTTTGCCTGTATTGCGGCGTGGGCTCAGTCCACCGGTCAACCGATGGCTCCCTTGCGCACCATCACAACCGCTAGTGAGGTGCATAGCCTCTCCAGCAGTGAAGCGGCACGCGCCTATCCTGTCCGCCTTCGCGCGATAGTCACCTACCACGATCAGAATCCCAGGGACGGAAACGGCGCAATGTTTGTTCAGGATGCGACCGGAAGTGTCTTTGTCAAAATTACCCACCTCGCGATCGCGGCCCTGACGCCAGGAACGCTGATTGACCTGATAGGCGTCAGCAATGCCGGCGAGTTTGCCCCCATCGTTGCTCAGCCTCAAATCAAGGTAGTTGGATTCTCAGGCCTGCCGAAAAACCCTCACCATCCAAGCATGGCGCGCCTGTCGTCTGGTCTGGAAGACGGCCAGTGGGTAGAGGTCGAAGGAGTTGTTCATACATTCATGGTGGACGACCGTCACGTCTACCTGCGACTGTCCATGGCGGACGGGACGATTTCGATTCTCTTGATGAAGGAGGCAGGCGCCAATTACTCTGCACTGATCGACGCAAGAGTTCGCATCCCCGGTAACCCAGGTCCTCTGTTTGATCTGAACCGCCGGCAAATGATCGGCGCCTACATTCACAGCCCCAATCTTGCCTCGATCCAGGTTTTGACCCCCGCGCAGGCAGACCCCTTCCAGTTGCCCACGATTCCCGTATACAGATTGCTGCAGTGGGACCTGGCGCCGTTGCTGGCTCACCGGGTGCATGTGCGTGGAAGAGTGACTCTCCAGTGGCCCGGAGCGTCGGTATGCGTGTGGGACGCCCCAGAGGGGATATGCGCGCAAACCGGCCAAGCCACGCAGCTGCACAACGGCGATTTGATCGATCTTGTGGGATTCGCCAGTGCGGACGGTAGTGCGCCGGTGCTTGCGGATGCGATGTTTAAAATCGCCGGTTCCGGATCAGCCGTACCCGTGCCCGCCGCACCGGTAACGGCGGAAGATGTCCTGAAGGAAGGGTATGAATCCCGGCTCATCCAGATCGATGGCCAACTGGTCTCGCGGGATTTGTCCGCTCCCGACACCACGCTGCTGCTCTCCTCGGGAAAATCAATCTTTAAGGCAATCCTTCCCAAGGGATTGGGCGATGCCGAGAGCACCGCATGGAAGACCGGAAGCGTTTTGCGCATCACGGGAATCTGTTCCGTCCAGCTCGATGAGCAGCGGAGCGTGCTGGACATAGGAACCGCCGTGCCGAAATCGTTTAAGGTTCTGATGCGTTCCCCCGCGGATGTCATTGTCACCCAAAAACCTTCCTGGTGGACGCCTGTGCATGCCGTTATTGTGCTGACTATGGCGCTTACCGGCACACTGCTTGTGCTGGGTTGGGTGATGGTTCTCAGGAAGCGCATCCGCGAAAGCGAAGAGCGATTCCGCCACATGGCTCAGCACGACACCTTGACGGGACTGGCGACCCGGCTAGTACTTCACGACCGGCTGGGTGTCGCCTTGGAATCCGCCAGGCGTCATCGCAGCGGGCTGGCGCTTCTCATGTTGGATGTAGACAAATTCAAGCTCATCAACGATACGTTTGGCCACAACGCCGGCGACGAGGTCTTGCGCGTCACGGCTCATCGCATGATTGAAACCGTGCGCAAGAGCGATACGGTGGCCAGAATGGGAGGCGATGAGTTCGTCGTGCTGCTGACCGATCTGAGCGATCCAAAAGCAGCCGAGAGCATTGCCGCAAAAATTGTGGCCAATCTATCGGTTCCAGTCCCCTTTGCGGGGAGCGAACTGCCTGTTTCAGTAAGTGTTGGGGTTTGCTCTGCATCGGCGGGAGAGCTGGATGCGGATCTCTTGTTGAGGAATGTGGATGCGGCCCTTTACCGCGCCAAGCAGAAGGGGCGAAACCGCTTCGAGGTCTTTACGCCCGAGATTGTCCCGGTCTGAGCGATCGTCGCCGAGAATGTAAGGTTTGGGTGCCCCCCCCTCGCCACGTTCTTGTTTTTGTGGCTAGGGTGGGATGGCAGGATATCTGCATTACCGCAACAATAAAAATGCTCAAAGCGAGCGATCGTCGCCGAATGCGGTCTCAGACCGGTCGCGCTTGCTTCTCCACAAAATGAGTAATCAAGCCGACAGGCAGCAAGCGAACCAGGAATGAAGTGACCTTGCCGCTGAGGGATGGGAGAATCGTCCGCTGCCCGCGGGCCAGGGCGGCAATGGCCAGACGAGCCACATCCTGGGCCGGCTGCGTGGCTCTGCCCTTGAATGCGCCTGCGCGGGCAACATCAAAGAACTCGCTCTCCGTTGACCCTGGACACAGCGCCGTTACCTTGACGCCGAAGCGGGCCACCTCAGCAGCCAGGCCGAGGGCAAAAAAGCGATCGAAGGCCTTGGTGGCCGCATAGGTGGTCAGGTAGGGCACCGGCTGGAAGCTGGCCGTCGAGGCCAGCACCAGCACCCAGCCCCCGCGGCGCTTGACCATATCCGGGACAAACAGCCGCGCTAGGCGCACCACGGCCTCGCAGTTCACGCGAACCTGACTCAGCTCCTGCTCGATATTGTTTTCAACGAAAGCGCCGTATTGGCCCAGGCCCGCATTCTCGATGAGAATGTCTACAATCAGGCCCACGCCCGCGGTCGCGGCAAATATCTGCTCGGGCGCTGCCGGGTCGTTCAGGTCCGCCACCACGATGCGCACTTCGGTTCCCTGGGCTGCAAACTCGGCGGCCAGTGCCTCAAGCCGGTCTCTGCGCCGCGCCGTGAGAATGAGCTTTGCGCCATGACGCGCCAATTCACGCGCCAAAGCTACGCCAATGCCCGCGCTTGCGCCAGTCACCAGCGCCCATTTGCCGTTGAAGTCCTGTGTGTTTGCCATCGCCCGACCATCATAACGAATCAGGCATCGCTTTGCGGAGCCGAACCTTGAATCCAACCTGAAGGCTCATCGCAGGACAGCCGCCGCTAGCGAATCCCTTTCGCGTTGAGATACGGCCCGTACACCATGTCTGCGCCCTGAATGTGATTGTCAAGCCAGCTCTGGAACCCGCTGAGAATCTCCGAAGACATGATGGGGGACGAGGCGCTTCTGAAGTGTGCCTGCCAATCCAAAATCGCTTTCATCGTCTCATCGTGCTCACGTTTGTGTTCGGCGGCGCCGGGGAAACCGGCTTTGGCCATGAGATCCTCTTCCCTGGCGAAATGAGCTTTGACGGAATCCATCACGCGATCGATGATTGCGTTGATCGCATCCCGGCTCTGGCCAGCCGCGACTGCCTCATCCATCTCATTCAGCAGGGCGACCAGCTCTTTGTGGTCATCGTCCAACCCACAGACGCCCACACTCATCGTTTCGTTCCAGATCATTTCCGTCATGTGCTGTGTGTTCCTTTCCGAACCGACCGCTCTGCCGGGAGGCCAGCGGTGACGATAGTGCGCAGATTGGCTCCGTTCTTCAACCGCGGGCGCGGGCTCTCCCGTGTCTCTCTTTGAGAGAGACTATCGGCAGGCGTGGAAAGAACATGAATCGCGAGGGACGCTTTAGGGAACCTTTGCATCAGCCGTGATTGTGTCAGTCGTCCCAAGAGGGAATGCCGGCTTCGCAAATGGACCGATGGGGTCTCCCTATGCCGCCGGACAAGGTTGAAAGGAGGACCAGTCGATCTGCCGATGGAACTCTTCATCCGGCGGAGAGACCGTCTTGAACGTAAAAGCAAACTGGGTTGGGCCATGCGCTTCGAGGTGCGCGAGCCTCATTTTGGCTTCGTCAACGCCCGGAATGTGCCCAGCGGGCACCCACCATAAGGCAGTGTAGACGCCGGCAAAGCGCTCGAACCAAACCTGCCGCTGGCGAAGCATCTCTGCATGTGCCGTTTTGAAAACGTAGTGGCGAAGATCCTCTGCCGTTTCCCACACCGACATATTGAAGAGGATGCGGTCATCGTCATAGGGGCGCAGATACGTGGCGTTACCGTCGCTTGTTTGAAGACGCCAAACGAATCCGGGACTCGAGTCGGCAAGAGCATTGATATCGTCAAGCTTTGCGGCAAATCCAGCCATCACAGGGTCTTCGAGTTGACCTTTCATGCGGCCGATATTCACCTGGGCTATTTGATACTTCCTCATCCTCTGCTCCTTTGACCGTCTAGCCTTCGATTATGAGCCAGCGGCTAACAAATCGCCTTCAAACTCCTCGTTCAGCCAGCTTGAAAACGCCTGGAACTCCTCGTCGCGGCCCAGAAAGTCGTGGACCATCTCGCGTCCAGGCTTCGACCCGCCTTGTTCCAGAACCGTCTTGCGGTAGCGGCTGCCCGCATCGCAGCCCAGCAGGTCGGCGCGATCGAACTGCGCAAAGAAGTCCAGCGCGATCACCTTATCGAAGGCATAGGTGTAGTAGTTCGACGAGTAGCCGATGAGGTGGCCAAAGCTCGCGTACATACGGTTGCCTTCAAGCCATGTCCAGGGTTGCAGGCTTTCATACAGCCGCTTGGTGGTGCTGTCCAGGTCGAGTTCGGCGGGGTCCTGGTCGTGCAGGTCGAGCGAGAGGGTGGTGTAGTAAAGCTGCGAACGAACCCAGTCTGCGCGGCCAAATGCACCCGCCAGCTTCATCTTCGCGATGGCTTCAGAGGGCAGCGTTTCCCCGGTTTGGTAGTGCTTTGCAAAGGCCTGGAGCAGCTTTTCGTCGCGGAAGAACTCTTCCAGCATCTGCGAGGGAACCTCGATGAAGTCGCCCTCAGTGGCGAAGCCCGACAGGCCTACCCACTCGGTTTGCCCGCCCAGAATGGCATGCATCAGGTGGCCGAATTCATGGAAATAGGTCACCACATCGCTGTATTGCAGCAGTCCTGGGTCATCGCCGCTGCTGTCGGGGAAGTTGCAGATCAGCGCTGCTTCTGGCAATACGCGGCCGCGTACGCCAGTGACAATGGGCGCGGCGGAAAACCACTTGTCCTTACCTTCGCGGGGATGCATGTCGAGGTAGAAACGGCCAACCTTCTCGCCGCCGTCAAAGACATCGAAGACCGAAACGGCGGGGTGCCATGCCGTGGCGTCAGCTGGGCGGAATTCGATTTTGAACAGCCGGGCCGCGGTCTCAAGCACACCCGCCTCCACCTGGGCATAGGGGAAGTAGGGGCGCACGGACTGCGAGTCGAAGTCGAAGGCCGAGCGGCGGAACTGCTCATACCACCAGGCGCGGCTGGTAGTGTCGATGGCCGCCAGCTCCGGCTGACGTTCCCGTGCAAACTTCAGAATCAGTTCGAGCTCTCTGCGCGCGCCCGCGCGGCTGGCCTCGTCCAGCTTGGCGAGAAATACGCGCGCGTTGGCGGCCGAGCCCATCATCTGGTCGGCGGTGGCCAGATCGGCCCAGCTTCGAAAGCCAAGCACCGTGGCGATCTCCTGGCGCGTCGCCAGCAGGTCCAGAAGAATCCGCTTGTTAGCCGGGTAGGCGCGCGTGTTATACGCCAGGAACATGCGTTCCCGCAGTGCGGGGTTGGTGGCAAAAGTCATCACCGGCTGCATGTCGGGCGGGTCGGTCGTCAGTGCAATGCGGCCTTCCGCATCCGTATGCCGGGCAATGTAATCGGCGGGCAGCCCCTCCAGCTCATCCGGCGTGGCTTCGATGGTCTTTCCGCCCTCCTGGATATTGCGGCTAAAGTCGAGCGAGAGTTGGGTAGCCTTCTCGTGCAGGGCATGCAGGCGCTCACGGGTGGCCTGATCCTTGTCCACGCCAGACAGGCGGTAACCCAGCACAGTGCGCTGCACAAAATGCTGTGTGGCCGCGCTTGCGCCCTCCAGGTCGATGGCGACAAGAGCCTCATAGACAGCCCGGTTCAAGCTCAGGGCGCTGCCTGCAATGGCCACGCGCTGGGCCTCAAGCTGGGCCTGATCGCGAACCGCCTTATCGGCGGCAACGGAGTTGAGCACCCCAGCCTGCGCGCCTGCCAGGTTGAGCTGCTCGATCGCGGCGTCGTAGAGGCGCAACGAATTCGCCGGAGTGCGGGCGCCTTCCACGGCAAGCAAAGCGGCCAGCGCCGCCTCATGCGCGGCAAGGCGTGCGCCAACCCAGGCCGCCAGCGCCTCGGCAGACGCGGCCCCACCCGTTTCCCATACGTGAAAGTCTTCCGTTGCGGTATCTGCGACAGGGTTGTGAACAGGCATCGGGTAAAACTCCTCAGTGTTCTAGGTTGCCACATTGGGCCGGCATTTGCAGAACCGCCCTTGTCGGTCGCCGTCAAATATGTTGCAAGCTTCAAGCGCGCTTGAGACATAGGCGCGTGCGTCTCGCCCGGATTCCTACGGATTCGGCACAGTCTCCTCCGCCTCCGCGGAACGGGCGCTTTCATGGCCGCCCTGATCGATGGCGGTCGCTGCGTAGCGGTAGCTGCGACCGGGCTGGACGTGCGCATCGTGGAAAGCCGGGCCGTTGAGCGGCTGCGCTGGCGAGATGCGCTGCCAGCTCTCGCTGCCCTCCCGCCTGTAGACGGCGTAACCGGCCAGATCGGCCTCAGTATTCGGCTGCCAGCTCAAGTCGATGGCGGCCTCGGCTCCTGCGCCTGTGGCCACCGCAGCCAGCCCCGTGGGCTCGGCAGGCGGAAAAACATCCTTAGCCTCGACACGAACAGGTTCGGAGAGCGGACCAGCCAGCTGCAGAGTCAGATTCTCGGTCTCAGCGTTCCCCGCCTTCTCGGCTAGAGTAACGCGCAGGATGCGCTGGGCGCGGTACTCATAGGTATTGCCAAAGTGAATCGTCTTGTCCAGCGCCCGGCCATTGGCGTTGGCGTCAACCAGCAGACTCTGCTCCAGCGGCTCAGGCGGCTGGGCAAGCAGACCTTGCTGCGCCGTGGGCGTCACCTCCGGCGCGGGCGTCAGCAGCTTGCGATGCAGCCGTATCGAAACTTGCGGCGCTCCGTCGGAAGCCCCAGGCGTCCAGCGCACGACGATCCCGTCCTTGCGCGCCTCCGCCGTCAGGTTGGCTACGCCGGCTGGCGCCTCCCCGGCAAGCACCGTGGCGGCATTGGACAGCCCCGCCGAGCGGCCATTGCGGTTGGTCAGCTCCACAAAATAGGCGAGTTTGCGCGGCGCTCCAGCGGCCAGCTCCGAAGGAAGCGTCTCTGTAAAGGCTCCATCGGCTCCGGGAGCGACTTCCAGGCCGTTGGTTACCAATGCGCAAGCGCCGTCCACCACTTCCTTGCGGCAAACGCGCACCGCGACATTGCCCTTCAAAAGCAGCTTGTCCGTATTCTTCTTGGGCATGGTCCAGGCAAGCGAAATCCGATTGCCGGCGCGGACCGCGGAGAGGTCAGTGACCGGGGCTGGCAGCTTGAGCGAGGGTGGCATCGGTGCCCCCGGCGTACCGCAGCCAGTGCATACCAGCCCGATTGCCAGCGCGGAGGGCAGCGCCGTTCGTACCCATCTGTGTGCCGTTCTCATCGCCCTCTTAGTTTACTGGAGCGCACGGGGTAAGCACGCAGGAAAGCAATCGGCCTGAGCGCCTGAGCGCCTGCGCGATTGCGTTGCCTGTCTCAATGCGCAATCGGGCGCTGCTCTTGCTGACGGCGAAGCTTGCGGGCGCGATATAGCCGATAGGCCAGATGAATAGCAACGAACATGCGCATGCCGCAGTGCCGGCAGCGCACCGGGTATTGCAAAACAAGCAGCCGGGCAACGTCCGTCAGGCGCAGCTTCGAAGTACGAAATTTCGTCGCGTCACAATGGTTGCATTTCAATGTCAGGCCCCAGCTTTGGGAAAGAGACTGATGATCCGGCGGGGATAAAACGGGAACTGCTCCGTCACCGGTATGTCATGCACATTCGCAGTGACTCTAAGTTAGCACAAGGTTGGATTCAATTCGACAGGAAACCTGCCGAAGCAATCGCGCAAAGATGCTTTGCTGCCGCGCCGGCTTACCGAGTTGCCCCGCAAACGCACAGTTTGTACCCCTGCGCGGAGTGATTTTCCTGGCTGCAAACATATTGCGGCCAAACCAGCCCTAGCAAAGGGGAAGCCTTGCCCGCAATAAAGTAGCGGATGTAGGCTCGGCTGGCTTCAGTCCGCGCACTCGCGTCGGCCTGGAACCCCGCGATCAGCTTTTCCACGGATGACGCCGAGAAATCGGCCTCGCCGTATGTCTGCGCGTAGTCATACTCTTCCTTCCATGCGGTATCCACGCCGGTTTGGTTGGTCGCCGTGAACACTCGATAGTCCAGCAGCGCCGCGGAAGCAGGATCGACGCGAGCCACGGTAAACGACGGAGCGTTCCCATCGATCGGCGAAATAGACGCCACCATTTTGACCGCAACGCTCTTCGCGAAAGCGCTCTTCCCTGTTTTTGAACTGTCGCCACTGTCCTCCGCTTTCAGAATCCGCGCCTCGTCCATGTGTGTGTGCGCAAAAATGCCAAGCACGACTACGTCGCTGAAATCGGCTATTTCGTCCGCCATCTTTTCAGAGGAAAGAAACATCTCCGGTTTCTGCCCGCCGCACACATCGCGCATTTTCGTGACCGTTCCATGCAGATCCACTCCCGGCGGAATATGGCCCATTACCCAGATCTTCTCCTTGTTCAGGCGGGCATCGGCCAACTGCTGCCGCAGCCAGGCAAGCTGCGCATCCGCTCCCGAAGAATCTTTCTTGCCCGCGCAGGTTGTGTACTTGCTCGACATGAACAGATCGTTCAACACCAAGAGCCGCGCCTTGCCCACTGGCGCAGGCAAGGGTATGCTGTAATATCCGGCCGCCGCAAACGTCTCCAGCGCGCCTTGCTTTTCTGGCGCGGGGAAGTTCCGTGTGAACTCCTTTCCGCTCTCGGCCAGGAAGTCGCTGCGCGCATCGATCTGGTAGTCGCCGCAGTCCGAGTCGTTGTTGCCCAGCGCCGCATAGACGGGCACGCCGGGCAGCGCGCTGCCCAACTCCCCCAGCACAAATGTCAGAGTCTTTTCTACAAATGCGCGGTAGTCACCGGGCGCGGCATGGGGAAAGAGCGCGTCAAATTTGCAGGGAAAGGCGTGCGCAATCAGATCGCCGCTGACGGTAACGAATTTCGCCCCGGCCGCATGAAGGTGCGCAGCCTGCAAACTGGACTCAAACAGCGCGTAGGACGTGTCTTCTCCGCGTGTGCGGCAGGCCTGCCGCAGCGCCGCGAAACGCTGCTCGCGATCCGTGGACAGCGGCGCGGCCAGAATCTTCTTCCACTCGCTCGCCGGGGCAGCGACCAGTTGCGGAGCTTTGCCGGGATCCCAGAACGGCTCGAAATGTATATCGCTCAGGAAAAGCACGGGAATCGATTCCTTGCCTGACTTTGCAGCTTGCTGGGCGACCGGCGCAGCACGCCCACTTGTTGCCGCTCCAGCATTGCCCTGCGCAACCATCCTGCCGCACGGCAACAGCAAGCACGACATCAAAGCACACTCCCCCACAACGGCGCGCAAGCCGTTCACCGATCGATTTGCCCTTCGATTTCCCGTCATTCCCGCTCCTTGGCGCTGCCGCTCAACGTGGACTCGCCGTCCCATCGAGAATACCCGACCCGAGTTTCCAGGTCGGTAGATAAAGAATCAATTTTTGATTTGCACAGCGAGACCGACAATTGGCCCGCCCACCATCCTTGCAGCTTGAGGTTTCATTCCGGAACTCACGCACTGTTCTTCCCTTATCGAGAACCCTCTCCGGTTATCGCCGTGAAATTCCTCGCGGTTCAAGCCCGGATGCGCGATATGCTCCAGCCATGCAGCAAACTGCGGCAACCGCTCCCTCCCCCACACCTAGCAGTTTCGCGAGTCTGCTGGCTTCTCTTGCCGCGCCCGCCTCTGCTGCATCGGACCGCTTGCAACCCTCGAGCGATCACGAACTGGCCGACGACGGACTTGCCGACGATTACGCCACGCTGAGTTATGAGCGTGCGTTGTCCACCCACGCGCGCTACCGTTCCTCCAGCCCCTCCCCGGACGCAGTCGATTTGCCTCTCCCCAACCCCGTCGATCCAGAGCCAATCCGCACCCGCGAGGCGTTTCCCATCGCTGCCCCCTCGGCCACTTCAACAGCAACTCCGCAAGCGGCCTCAGCTTCAAAGGCAGACTGGCAACAGGAGAACCCCCAGGACCTGCCCACTGCGCTTGATCGGAATCTGAAATCCGCCAGCATCACCATCCGTCTGAGCCAGGCGGAGTGCGCGCAACTGCGTACACGCGCGGCCGAAGCTGGGCTCACCGTCTCAGCCTACTTGCGCTCCTGCACCTTTGAGGCTGAGTCGCTGCGCGCGCTGGTCAAAGACACCATGGCCCAGTTGCGTTCCGACCCCGCCAACGGGGATCGCGCCTCCGCAAATAAGCCCGTAGTTAACCCTGTCTTCAACAGGCGGTCCCGTCGCTCCCTGCGACCGTGGTGGGCGCGATTCTGGCCGCGCGCGCAGGCCAGCCATAGCATCGCGCAAGACTGATTACTCCACTTCAAGCACCAGGCACTTCAGATATTCCGTCTCCGGCAGGCCCAGTACCACCGGATGATCGAGAGCTGCGCCGCGCCGCTCCAGCAGACGCACGCGCCGGCCGGCATCGGCGGCAGCCGAAGCTACTGCGCCCTCCAGCTCCGCCCACCCCACATGGTGCGAGCAGGAGCAAGTGACCAGAAGGCCACTGGGACGCAGCATCTTCAAGGCGCGCAGGTTCAGCTCTTTATAGCCACGCAGCGCCCCCTCCACCGCCCGCTGGGTTTTGGCAAAGGCCGGCGGATCGAGCACGATGGTATCGAATTTCTCGCCCGCGTCCGACCAGTCGCGCAGAATCTGAAACGCGTCGCCCTCAACCCAATCCACTTCGGCGGTGAGTTGAGCAAGATTGGCTTTGAGGTTGCGCTCAGCCACCTCGAGCGAGGCGCGCGCTGCGTCAATGCCCGTCACCTGGCCGCAGACCTGGGCAAGATGTAGGGCAAAGCCGCCCTGGTAGCAGCAAACGTCCAACGCCCGGCGGGCTCCCAGCCGCTTCGCCCACGCGGCGGCAGCGGCATAGTTGTACCGCTGGTCAAGAAACGCACCTGTCTTCTGTCCCGCATTGGCATCGTACTGGAAAACCAGCCCGTTGAGCCGGAATTGCGTGCTGCCGGACGGGCTCGTACCATCCACGACAAAGAGCGGCTCGGAACTGGCCGCGGCCAACCCCTCCAGTTCGCGCATGCGCGGATCGGGCCGCTCCAAAATCGCCGCTGGCGCAAGCTCCTCGCGCAGAACGCGCATGCATGCCGCTCGCACCGCCGCCGAGTCCAGTCCCTTGGCCAACAGTTGCAAAATCACCAGATCGCCGTACTTGTCGGCCACCAGCCCCGGCAACTCGTCGGCCTCGCTGAAACACAACCGGCATGCGTTGGTCCGCTCGTCGAGCAGCGGTCGCCGCCGCCCTATCGCCCTCCGCAGTCTCGCCGCCAGCAACACCAGCCATCCGGCCTCGTCCACGGCCTCGCGCGAGATCAGCCGCAGCGCAATCTGCGATGCGGGGCTGTAAAGCGCAGTGCCCAGCAGGATTCCCCGGCTGTCTGCCACCGGCAGCAGCGCGGGAGCCTCGCCGCTCTTGGGCAATTCAATCGACTCAATGTCCGAGGCATAAACCCAAAGCGACCCGCTCCGCAGCCGGTCGGCAGCGCGGCGGTTAATCAATGCACCCTGGCCGCGCGCAGCATGAGAGTTCGCGCCAATCCGCGCAGGCGCAACCGTGGAGGGGGCAGCCTTAGGCGCCGACTTTGTGGCCCCAGGCCGTGAAATACGCGGTTTCATCATGGACTCTCTTTCTCCTGAGCGTGCTCCAAAAGCCGGCTTTGCATCAGTGGTCCGCCGGCGTTACCGAGTTTCGCAGCCTCTTTGGCCTCTTCCTGCCCTGACATTCAGAGGGCAAGCAATCCGAGGCTTTCGACTCCCAGGCAGAGTTCTGCGTCCGTGAGCCGTACCGCGCGGACTGTGTGTTCTGTCCTGCCGCGCTTCTTGTTTCTGCGTTCAGAACACAATCCGCGAATGAACGTGAATCGCGGTGAATAGGCTATCGGTGCTGCATCCCAAATTCCGTGAGATCCAGCCCGCTGCGCGCCCGCGCATTGCGCGGGTCGCAAGCCAGCACGGCGCGAAACTGCCTTAGCGCAGCCGGATAGTTGCCATCCGCCCGGCTTCGCTCTGCCTGCTCAAGCATTCTAGGCAGCAGGTTCGAGTCAAGATCGCAGTTGCCAACTACGGGTTTGGCCTGCTTATCCTGCTTGTCCTGATTGCTCTGAGCTTTTGCGCTGTCGGCTGCCGTTGGGTTGCTTTGGGTAGCTTCGTCGTGTTTGCGATCCCTCTGGGGCTTTGCCGGCAGCGCGGGCGCAGCACTTGTGGCCGGGGCCGGGCTTGCCGCCTGCCCTGGCGGCGGCTGGCTGATGCTTGAGGCGGGTGCGGTGACCGAAGCAGCCGGCTGCGCTGCGACAGCCACCGGTTTCTCCGCCCCTTTATGCGAGACGGCGAAGACCACGATCAGAACAAGCAGGATCGCTGCAGCAATGCCAGCGCCGATCAGCAAGCCTGGCTTGCCGCGCCGGCTCGCAGCCGAAGAACCGGGATCTAAATCGCCAGACTCTAAAGCGTTCAAATCGACAGCTTCCGGCTCCGCGGCAACCGGCAAAGCGCGCAAACCACGATCCGTTCCGAAAGGCGCGGGAGGTGCGGCAGGGGCAGTTGGCGCCGGGACTGGCGCCGCGGATGGCGCCGGTGCCTCAACCTCCAAACCATGCAGTTTGATTAGTTGCGAGAGTGCTTCCTCGTCCGAGGAACTACTCGACGCCGCTTCACCAGCACGCCAGAGTACTTCGCTCAGGCCAGAGTCAGCAGCCGCTTGCAAGGGAAGGCCGGGCAGATCCTGCAACAGCTCGGCGGCCTTCGGCGTGAGCAGAATCTGCCCTGCCGTGGCCTTCTCCAGCGGGAGCAGGACAGAACTGTCAGACGCCAGCGCTGGCAAATCTGCCGCGGAATGAACCAAGATGGCGGCAGCCGTGCCGGCGAATCGGTCCGCTTCAGCAAATCCCGTGAGCGCCCATTGCAGCCGGCGAGCAGTCAGGAGTGCGGGCGTAACTCCAGAAAAAGCAGCCACCAGAACCTTGCCGTCCGCAGTGGTTGCAACTCCGGCTCCAGCCTGCCCAGCTTCTCCAGTTTGTCCGGCCGCAATCAGATCCAGCGTCAGACAAACGGCTGCATCGGTTCCGTGCCAGGACAACTCGGCAGACGGTGAGGTTCCACTGGCCCTCCATAGACGGATCGAGAGCGCCGCGCCGGCGGAGGATGAACTCCCGCCCGCCAAGGCAGTCGCCTGCGTCGCGGATGGGTCAGATCGTCTGGATTGCTCGATGGCGGCCATTTTTCCCGATGATGCAACCATGCGGGCTTCGGCTTGCCGGTCCGCAAAAATCATTGCACCCCTATGGAGGAGGATGGTAGTTTAACAGACGTAGCGAACTCGGGTGAAGTGGGTTCGCGGTTTGCCGGTGTGGTCCCCCCATTGCGCTGGTTATTCTCGGGTAAATTGCCGCGCAGAGGCATTTCGTAAGCAGTTACATGAACGGCAGACCGGTCAAGCTGCCCGGTTCGATAAAGTCTCGGGGATTTCATGGCATTTTTCGTTGTTATGCAGCAAGCAAGATCGCGTCGTAGACTCCATTTGAAGACCATCGCATGGGTGCTGCTTGGGCTGGGCTGCTATGCGCCGTCTGCCATGGCAAAACCTGTTTCCCTTATAGCCATCGAACTCTACGATGCGCCTTCGGGCGCAGCCTATCTGCAACTCTCAGACCTGCTCGTCAATGGCAAGTTCGAGATGCGCGGTTGCGCTACATTCGAGCCGCCCATCGACAAATCGGCCTATGGCAAGATGGGCAAAGTGACCCTCGCGCCGGGCGGAGTTCTCGAGCGCGGAGCCGACGGTGTATTGCGGTATAGCGTGGGCCAGGGTCAAGCCCAATGCGTAGCCCCCGACAATGTAAAGTTCGACCACAATGCGACGTATTCGTTGTCGGAGCTTGCCGACCGGGCTGCTTTGACAGGTACGCCGATCACTCCCTCCGTCCTGGGAGCCGGTGGCTTGCCGCCCTTGAAGAAGGGCGTAAAGCTGGTCTTTCTCGCTGCGCCGGACCTCGAACTTGCCGAGTTTTTGCGCGCGCAAAGGGCAGGTGACATCGCCGGATGGGTGGGCTATCTTGCGAAATACCCGGCTTCGTCCCACAACTCCGATGCAAAGCTCGCCTTGGCATCGCTGTACGTCGCGGCGGGCGAGGCATCTCTCGCCACTTACCGCAAGTCGGAGGCCTCGGCGTCGCCCTCCTATAGCGATTTGAAAGATGCCAAGGCTCAGGCCGATAAAGCCAAGTCCACATACCCCAGCCTCGACCAGACAACCAAGCTCGCGGGTGAAATCCGCGGCAAGCTCACGATGATCGTCGAGAACGGCCGCACCGAGTTGTCTGCCTATCAGGCTGCATGGAAGGCCCATGCGCCCGGCTATGTTCACTTGCAGAATGCCCGGAAGCTGAGCGACGCCGTGAGCGGAATCGACCCCGGATTTCCGGCAGGCCAGGCGCTTGTTGGCGATGTATTGCAGGCCAGCAACGCCTTTGACAGCGCGCTTCGCTCGGCGGAATCGGCTGTAGTCGCCAAACAAATGGACCAGGCACTGGAGGCTATCGCTCCCTTGCGCGCATTCAAGGATGAGGAGCCCCGCGTGGCCGCGGTCATCGATGCCGCTTACGCCTACTACATGCAATTGGGCAAGCAGTTTGGCGATGCGGGCGATTGGCCAAGCGCCATCAAGCAATATCAAAAAGCCGTCGGCGCAAAAGACATTGCGGAGGCGCAGGACGCCTTAAGCGAGGCCCACAAGCAACTGGTTATCGTCGAGGACAAAGCCGCCGCGGCAAAAGCGCTGGCCAGCAGCCAGGACTACGAGCAGCAGAAGGACATCATCAACGCGTTTGAAGTGCTATATAACCTGCCCCCCAATCAGCAGGCGCTGGTAGCAGCCGACATCCAAAGATTGCAAGCGAACTACGTCCTGGCAGCGGTCCGCGCGGCCAAGGATCTGCAAAAGGCCCACGATCCTATCCGAGGCTTGACCGATGAGATTGGAATCGAGAAAGCCTACGCTTACCTCGAGCGCGCTTATGAACTGAGCAAGGTCGATTCCTATCAGGACACGATGGTGCTCCTTGGCGACGATTTAAGCGGGTACTTCGTGGAGCAGGCAAAACGCTACCTCGATAAGCCTTCCGGATCGGGAACCGAGCTGGGCTGGAACTATCTTGTCGAGTCGCTTCTCTACAAGCCTTCCAATCAGGCGGCGCACGATGCCAAGGTTGCGGCGTCTCCGGCTCATGCCATGCACTCCAAGTTGTCGATCCGCGTTCAGTTCCGAGACCAGACTTCGCAGCGCGACAGCAGCGGCTTTATCCCCCAGTTGGAGGACGCGATCATTACCGGGCTGGAAGCGCCCACGCTCAAGGCCGTGCGATTCGGGGAATCCACGGGTGGCGTGGAGCCTGATTTCCAACTGGCCGGGGATGTGCTTGAACATCAGATCGTCGAGACCCCTAGTATCGAGGCACGAGAGTCGAAGTACCGGGCGGGCACGCGCGACGATCCCAGCGAGGCTTGGAACAAGGCCAATCGGGCCTACGAAGCGGCCATGCGCCAACTAGCAACCGACCAGTCGGCGCTGCAAGGGGCTGAGGCAAAGGGCAAGAAGCACGATATCAACGACGTGAATGCCAAGATAGCCGCGGACCAGAAGGCAGTGGCGGATGCCCAGATGCTGGCCGATTCTTTGCCCAAAACCGTCACTACGGACGTGATTCGTCCCTACCAGTACGTCCGCAAGACGATCGATGTCAAGAACACCATCAAGCTTCAGTTTCGCATCGGCGAGACGCTGAGCGGGCAGATGGGTGAGCCGATCATCATCGAAAAAGCAGACCCCAAACAGTTCGTGATGTTGGAAGATGTGAAGGCGGACGACACTGAGGGAGTCAAGCTGGGCGGGAACTCGCCCAACACCAGGGAACTGCAAACAGCGCTGGAAAACGGCGCGCGCGATGAGCTGGTACAAAAAGTGCGGTTGAAGGTGCAGGATTTGCCGAGGGAGGTCTATGATGCCGGCAAGTCCAGGGAGCAGGAAGAAAACGTGGATGGAGCTGGCGAATACTACCTTCGGTATCTGAGCTGCACCACGGAAAATGGATCGGCCGAGCGGCGTCACGCCAAGGAGTTCCTGGCCGAGAAGTTCAATATGAGGCCAGCTGGCGACGCCCAGTAGACTCGGCTGCGCTTGTTGCAATGTGCGTTAAGCCGTGTTCGGGCATGCTGGCATCTCCAGGCGCCGCTACAGACGATATAGAGGCAGAGCGACAGAGTGGATACACCCGACAACAAGCCGGCGAGCGCGCTGACCAGGATCGGCAAGTACGACATCGTAGGCGTACTCGGGCGCGGCGGCATGGGTGTGGTCTACCGCGCCATTGACAGCCACCTCGGACGCGAAGTCGCAATCAAAACTCTGACCGAGGGCATCAAGAGCGATTCAGACATGCTCGCCCGCTTTTACGATGAAGGCCGCAAAACGGGCAGCTTCAAGCATCCCAATATCGTCACCGTCTTTGAACTTGGCGACGACAAGGGTATTCCCTACATCGTAATGGAATTGGTCGACGGCGATCCGCTGGATAAGCTGATTGGCTCCGAAGAGAAGCTTTCGCTGGTCGAACGCCTGAAAATTATTGAAGCAGTTTGTTCCGCGCTCGGCTATGCCCATCGTCATAATGTCGTCCATCGCGACGTAAAGCCGGCCAATATCTACGTGCAGCCCGACGGGAGGGTCAAGCTGCTGGATTTCGGGATAGCGCGCCTCGAGGAGAAAAAGAGCCAGGATCTCAGCCTCACCCGCCCCGGCCACATCATCGGCACCGTCCCCTACATGGCGCCGGAGCGGCTGCGCGACAAGCCATTGGACCGCCGTTCCGACATCTTCGCCGCCGGTGTCGTTCTTTATCAGCTGGTCTCCGGTGAACTCCCGTTTACCGGCGATGAAGTTGCTCTGATGCAGAGAATTCTCAATGAGCCGCACCCAGCGTTGAGCACAAAGTGCAAGGTTTGTCCGCCATCCCTTGACGCCATTGTGGATCGGGCGCTGGCCAAGTCTCCTGACGACCGTTACTCCACCGCCGACGAGATGGCCGCGGATCTAACCACTACGATTGCGGAGATCCAGGAGGAACAGGCGCAGGAGCTGCTGCCCGAGGCCAAGCGGCTGATCGAAGCGAACGATCTTTTGCGTGCCCGCGCCGCGCTTCAACAGTTGCTGAAGATACAAAGCAAGCACCCTGAGGCCCGCGAGCTGCTGGCGGGTATTCAGCGGCAGCTGAGCCTGCGCCTGCGCGAGGAGCGTATCCAGCAAGTCAAGCAGCAGGCCGAAGGGCTGCTTGACGAGAAGGAATTCGATAAGAGTCTTGCGGTTCTCGACGAGGGCCTGGAGCTGGATGCCGGGAACCAGGAACTGATCAAGCTGCGGCAGCGGGTGGAAAAGGCAAAAGAGAAGCAGGAGCGCATTCGCGAGTTTTTGCGACAGGCCGATGCCTCTCGCCGCGAAGGCGATTATCAGGCGGCCATTTCCGCCGTCCGCAAGGCGCTGAAAGTCGACAAGTCAAACTCCAAGGGCATGGCGCTCGTCAACCTCCTCACCAAGGAAGCGCAAGAGGCGGAAAGGCGGGCCGAGGTCAAAGCGCTTCTTCAGGCTGCCCGTGGCGAACTGAGCGCCCGCCATTTCAAGGAAGCCATGGATGTTCTGCAAAAGGCGGAACAGGTTGACCCAACCAATCCCGAACTACAGCTTCTGCTTGGCGACGCCAATTCCGGCTTGGAGCAGATGCGGCGCAAGGAGTTGGTTGCGCGGCTTGAGAGCGAGGCGTTTGCGGCGGCCGGTTTTGAGCAGCTTCAGCAATGCGCCCGGTCGATTCAGGAAGCCATGGCTTCCATGCCCCTGGATTCGGCGCTGATCCGCCTCAACGCGCAGGTTGACCGGCAGATCAAGGAGCATGAGAATCGCCGCTTCGTGGACGAGACGGTTCAGGCCTGCCGCGACCTTCGTCCCAGGGAAGCGTTGATGGTTGTGCAGAAGGCCCGGCAGCGCCTTCCCGGCGAAGAACGGCTGCAAGAGCTGGAAAAGCTGCTTGCAGATCGGGTCAAGCGTCAAACCGTCGAGGAACGCCAGGAAGAATATCTCTCCCAGGCCCGCGAGGCGCTCAAGAGCGCCCGGTATGGCGATGCTGTTCACATCCTGGAAGGCTGCCAGGCCGACGGCATCGCAACCGACGAGATTCGTTCGCTGCTCGAGTTTGCTCATCATGAAGAAGCTGAGCATCGCAATGAGACCCTCATGCGCGCCCGGGTTGCGCAGGCGCAGACGCTCATCGCCGCATCGGCCTACGAGGAAGCGATCGCGTTTTTGGATGAGGCGCTCCGGCAGAACGACGATACTGCTCTGCGCTTTCTTCACGATCAGGCATTGGAGGGCCGCGAGTCGCTCAAGAAGCAGGTAGAAGCAGCGTTGGCAAATGCATCCAGGCTCGCGCGGGATGGCAAGCATGCTGAGGCCATACAGTTTCTAGAGGCGCTTCCGCCCACAGTCCGCCGATCGCTGCGAGTCCAGGCGGCCGAGTCCGCGCTCAGGGATGAGCAGCTTCAGGCGATCTTCCGCACCATCGGCCGAGCCTACACCGTTCTTGACACCGACCTGCCGGCAGGCGACCACACGATCCGGCGTGTCGCGGCAGCTTTAGGCAATTCCGCCTTCGCCGGATCGGTTGCACAGACTTTCCGGGGAAGGATGCGCGCGTTTGCCGACCGCACGGTTGCAGAGTTGACAGGCAAGTACAAGGTGATGATTCGCAATGGCGACAAGGCCGGAGCCGGCGAGCTGGCCAGGCAGGCCGCCGGGATTGTAGCCTATGCTGGCCCGCAGGTGAAGTCCGGCTGGGAAAGCCTAGTGAATCAGCCGGAGAAGACGACCCAGCGTGGGCGCGCGCGCAAATAAGAAACACGTCAGATCAAATCAACCGTTGCTCGCAACCATCACCGGCCTCACAAATCCGCCAACTTGCGAACCCGCTATCCCCGCGCAGCGGGGGCTAACTTGCTGCCTTTGTTTTAAAGCGTGGCCGCAACCAGCCCAGCACATTGTTGACATGCCAACCAATCAAGCTGGCATAGCCAAAACCAGGACACATGTGACGTTGTCCTGGCCTCCGCGCTGCTTCGCCATATGGATCAGGTTGGCACATGCTGTGTCGAAGGTCGAGGCTGCAAGGATGGCCGCTATTTCGTCCTCGACAAAATAGCGGGTCAGCCCGTCCGTCGCCAAAAGCACGCCGATACCGGGTTTCAGATCGACAGAGTAGAAATCCGGTTGCACCTCGGCGCCTACGCCGACAGCGCGGGTAATCACAGACTCCATGCCGCGCAAGTCCGCCAGGTGGGCATTTTCAATGGTCAGCGTACCGTTGCGAATGAGTTCATTCACGTAGGAGTGATCGACGGTGAGCTGCGCGACCTTGTCGTCCTGGAGAATGTAGGCGCGGCTGTCGCCCACGTTGCCCAGGATCAGCTTCTCTCCATCCAGCGCGGCAACCACCACCGTGGTTCCCATGCCTCTGTTTTCCGGGATCTGCCCGCTCTCCCAAACGTCCAGATTCGCGGCGTTAATGGCAAGCAGCAGCCTGCTGCTCACCGGGAGCGCGGAAGCAGCCGAGTCCGCATAACTCTTCAAGATGGCCGCCACCGTTCGCGAGCTGGCGACTTCGCCGCTGGCCATTCCCCCCATGCCGTCGCAGATCACATAAATCCCCAGCGATTCATCGTAACCGTAGAAGTCTTCGTTGTTCTTGCGCACGCAGCCAACATCAGTAAGCGCCGAGACCGCAATGCGCATCGCCGGCTCGCCAGCGTCCACGGCAGAAGGCTCGGCAGGGCTGTTCACCTGCTCGCCTGCAAGCGCCGAATCCACAGCCCCCTGCGGCTCTGTCGTTTCATGCGCAGGCGTCTGCTCAGCTTCGGCTGGAGCCACTGCTTCGTCCCGCTGCTCCGCCGAGGGTGTGCTGGAGGTCGATAGCTCGTTTGCAGGTTCTTCGTTCATAGTCCAGTCTCGGATCTTCCAAAGGGATTCGCTTGTCCCACCCAATGCGCGCCCAGTGCGATTAGTTTCCCACAACTCAGCGAGCTACGTTTGCCACACAGTGGAATCCTTTCATGAATTCCGGGTTCAGCAGCAGCGCCCCTGGGCCTGAGGCGTCAAACAGCACAATCTCAGGCGCTTGATTGTTGAAGCTGAAGAAGAACTTCAGCCGGTTAGGTGCGATCTGCGGAGCGGCGAATCCAAAGTGGAAGACCGACCACGGTCCGGTCATGAGCGGCGCTGTGTTCTTCTGCGTAGCCAGCGTGATCTTGCTGGAGGGCTGCGAGACCCAGTGGAACGTGGCCGACTGTCCGCCCGTATTGATCTGCTTGCCGTCGATGTTGAGCACGGCATCGGCAACTCCCGGCGCTTTTACCTCACTGAGCGTAAAGTCCAGAGAAGCCTGGTTTCCGCCGCCCCCATACAGGCTGGAAGAAATCTTCTGCCCGTGCGTGAGAAAAGCGAGGAACGCGGGATTGATGTGAACCGTTGAACCGGGCGCTACAGTGAACTGGCCGCCCTGTTGCGCCACCAATGCGTGCATGGATGCGGTGAATTGAGCGAACGATCCCGATCCCGGCGCGAACACCTGCGCCACCTCCTCAGGAGAAGCCTCGCTCGACGATTGCGGATTGAAGGGGAACTTCTCAAGCACCGGAGCAATCTGCGCGCAGAAGCTCTTGGCCCCTCCGCCAGCGGCGTTGGCAGGCGCTTGTGCAGCCAGGTTCTTGATGGACTCGATGGGCGCTTCGAGCAGATTGAAGCTGACCTTATCCATGCTTCCCGCCGGGTCGGGGACGAAGCCGTTGCGCAGGCTCTCCGCGGCCTGCTCGGCGGTAATGGCTGCCTGCGTCACCGGCGCGGCAGCGGTGGGGTCGTTGGCACTGGTGGGGTTGAGCGAAAGATTCTTGACCACGCCCTCAAGCGCCTGCAGCGACTGGATGTAACCCTGGTTTGAAGAACCAATCAGCCGATTGTCCGGGTTGGAAGGTGGAACAACTGCCTGCGGCGCTTGGAACGCGGTCGAAATCTCCGGCGCGGCAACCCCTGTGTTGGCTGAAATCAGCGAGAAAAGCTCCAGCAGCGCTGAGGTGTTCGAGTCCAGCGCGCCCAGCTTGTTCCCGGCGTCGGCAAAGTTCTTGTAAGGAATGAACTGCGCCTTGCTCAGGTAAGTCCGCCAGGCTTGCAGGTAGTCGGCAAAGTACGCATCCTTCAACTGCCCTGAGAGCACGACCCGGTCAATCGGCGGCCCAGACGACGGACCAAGCACCCATTCTTCCCCGCGGAAATACGGGTCGGGGTGCAGGATTGCGTCCTGCATAAAGGCGAAGCCATCCTTGGCAAACGCTCCTTGCACCACATACCCATCGATGATGTACTGCGAAGAGCCGGGGAACTTTCCATTGAAGTTCAACGACGGAACCTTGCGGTTGGCCGCTGACAGCATGCTTTGGTAAACGTGCTGGAATCCCTGGAAGCCATTCAGATACGCGCGCGCCCCGGCGATCACAACATCGTTGCGCGGTGCGCCAGCCTGCCCCATGCAGGACGACGGCTCTGTCAGCAGGCTTGCATAGAACTGGAACTGCGTTTGCGCCAGACTGGCCACATCGGGAGCCGGCGTGGCGCTGCCCGCCCATTCTGCCAGCAACACCGTGGGCAGAAAGTCGATCGTGTCCTGCGCGGAGTCGGGGTCCGGATTCGAGACCGTGATGATGTACGCCTTCAGCGGCCTGTACGTCGCGCTATAGTCTGAGTCAGGCGCTGGAGTAACCGGCACGCCACGAAGCTTGGCGAGAATCCTCTCCTGTGTCGGGGCCAGCAGCAGACTGCGGAATTTGCTCGAATAGGCCTGGCAGGCCACGGGATAAAGAGCATCGCCGCGATACAGCCCAAAGCGATCCATCAGAGGCGGCCCATCCTTGCGATATTGCCCCAGTTCATCCAGGATGGCTCTGAGCTGTTCCAGATTCGCAAGGTCGGCTGACGAAGCGAATGCGCCCGCTGAAACCGGCGTCACAGGCACGGCAGCCGCTTCGGCCACTCTCTTTTCCAGGCTGCGGTTGTGGAAGAACGAAATCGTCGTCAGCGTGAGCGCAATCAGAAATACCGCGCTCACGCAGATGAGAAGGAAGCACTTCAGGAAGCTGGTTCGGGTACTTGCGCGGCTGGCCTCAAGCGCAGACTTGTCGGCAAGCAGGATCTTCGAGAACAAGTGGGGCAGAAAAACCCACTGCGCAACCTTGCGCGTGCCGCCTCGCCGGGGTTGCTGCGTCGGCGCCTGCTGCTCGAGGGACGCGAGTGAGAAAATGCGCGTAGCCCCGGCATTGACTGGAGCGGCGGCCTGCGGCTGCGCAGGGCCAATCTCCAGAACGTCTTCGACAATGTGGGCGCGCATCCCGGCAAAGAAAAATCCCCGCAGGAACGGGTTGACGCCGATCTGGCTGGGCCGTGCAATCTCCGCAAGGAACGAAACGATGCCGGCGCGCAGCTTACGCAGATCGCGGGGAAACTCATAAGCCCGCGCCAACTCCTGCAGTTCGCCGCCTCGCGACAGCACATCCAGACGGAACTCCGACAACGCGTAAACAAGCTGGTCAAATCGAGACCCGATCAGCCCAGAGGCCTGCTCCATGTAAATCCCTGTACCGGAGTCGAGTGAGGACAGCAGCGTGCCGATCGGCAGCTTCACCTCCTCGTCCGAAAGCCGGTTCACATACTCGGCAAAAGGCGTTACGTTGTCCAGCTTGGTAAACAGCACATAGACGGGCAGCGAAATGCCCAGCGTCTGCGAGACCTGGCGCAGGCGCTCATTCAAGGTTTGCGCCAGCGCGCGAATCTGCTCGGAGGTATTGGGAGCAAGGATGCGCTCAATGCTCACGCAGACCACAACGGACCGCGCCGGCAGGCGGCTATCGCCAAAGACCGAGCCAAGCCGCGCGGGAATCGTGGCCTTCAGCAACCTCACCCAAAGCGGCGGCTGACGCAGCAGCGCGCCCCCGGCTTCCACGAGGACGTAGTTGCCGGCCAGCCACACATTGGCTAGCTGCGTGGGAACGACCGCTCCATCGCGATAGACGTTTCCAGCGATCAACTCCGGTTCCAGCCCGGACTGTAGCACCGTCTGCGTCTTGGCCGAGTTCTCGTCACCAACCACATAAATCAGCGGCAGCGCCGCAAGGGATTTCGCCCCCGCCCGCCCAGCCTGGCGAATGCGAGCATCCGCATCGCGCAGCAAAGCGCTCAGATTGATTGCGTCCGGTGTATCGGGGCCGCTCGATTGTCCTGAGGCTTTGCTCACTTTGTGCATATACCAAAGAATGAAGATCGTCGCCAGTGCGCCCAGCAGGCCCAGAATCCCGCAGAAAAGCGCCAGCCTCATGCCTTCAAAGTGCAGCGCAAACCCCAGCCAGATCACCAGGGCCAGATAGACCAGAAAGATCAGTATCCCAATCAGGATGCGCTTC
>Ga0302319_10001221_pt1 | contig 57849 bp, 48 predicted proteins | sample Bog_T0_2_FD_203319 | JGI IMG/M metagenome (GOLD analysis project Ga0302319, IMG submission 203319) | Peat permafrost microbial communities from Stordalen Mire near Abisko, Sweden - Bog_T0_2 | ecosystem: Environmental > Terrestrial > Soil > Wetlands > Peat | place: Sweden: Abisko, Stordalen Mire...
CTTCCCGCCGCCCCCTTCCGGAGCGACTCCTGGTAAGGAGCCGCTTCCGGCCTAGGGAAGCTCGTAGACCTCGCCGAGGGCCTCACCCGTCCCGTTGCTGGCGCTCGTCACCTGGAAGGTGTACTGGCCCGGGGGCAGGTTGGCGATCAGCGCGGTGTCTGGGCTGAGGGCGGCGAGCGAGAAGGCTCCCACCGTCGTGTCGGTGCCGGTGATGTCGGCGGCCGTGATGGTCGGCTGGTCGGCGCCGGTCACATCCTGGTTGCCCCAGGCGAAGTTCTGCGCGACCAGGTTTCCATTGATGTCGAAGACGCTGAGCACCGGGTCCGAGATGGCGTCGCTCACCTGGTAGGCGGAGAGGCCGGGGCCGATGCCGCGGATCAGGACGCTCTTCGTGCTCGAGCCCGAGATCACGAAGCCGCCGATCAGGGCGCCCGCGCCCGGGCTCACCGTTCCCCTGGCCGAGATGTTGATGAGCCGGTTCGTGGCCGTGAGCGGCGACGGGCTGGCGTCATAGACCTCGGCGAGGACGATGCCTCCCTTTCCGGCCTGGTCGAACACGTGCATCGTGTAGGCGCCGGGGGCGAGCGTGATCTCGAGGGCCGCGTCCGCGCTGCCACTGCGCAGGCCGAAGGCTCCGACAGCCTGGAACGCGGTCGCGAGGGAGGCTGAGTCAGCCCAGCCCGTGTTGGTCGCGACGAGCTTGCTCGTCGCGTCGTAGATCTGGATCTCGGGGGCCGCCATCAGGTTCGTGACACCGAAGCTCGAGAGCCCGGGGCCGACGGCCCGCAGGACGAGGGGCTTCGAGCCCGTGCCCGAGACCACGAATCCGGCGATCAGGATTTGGCTGCCGCCGAGCTCGGCGCGCGAGGAGAGGTTGAGGAGCCGGTTGGCGGCCGAGGTGCCCGCCGCGGCGAAGCGCGTGCTGCCCGGCGAGCCGATCGAGATCGAGAGCGTCGAGACCGTCGTGCCGCCGTTGTTGCCGACCGTGACCGTCACGGCATAGGTGCCCGCGGTAGTCGGCGTGCCGGAGATGACGCCCGTCGAGGAGTTGATCGTGAGCCCCGGGGGAAGACCCGTGGCCGAGAACGTCTTCGGCGACCCCGTCGCGGTCACGGTGAAGTTGAACGTGCTGCCCGTGCTGCCGTTGGCGATCGAGGCCGAGTTGACGGTCGAGGTCGCCTGCGAGTTCGAGAGGAAGAGCGACTGCACGAGCCCCGAGGAGCTGTTCTCGGACGAGGGCACTATGCCGGTGGTGCGCACGTAGAAGACCGTCGCGCCCGAGGGGGCGAGGCCGGAAATCGTCCATGTCATGCCATCGGTGGTCGTGCCCGTCCCGACAGTCGACCAGGTGGAGCCGTCAAGCGACTCCTCGAAGAGGGCGGTGGAGATCGACGGCGCGGAGCCGCTGCGTGTCCAGGTGAGGGTCGACTGGTCGGTGCTGGCACCGAAGCTCTCGATGACCGGCGTCGGGGCCGCGAACCGCGCGATGTCGGAGCGGGCGATGCCGCCTGCCGAGGTGAAGGCGCCGCCAAGGATCACCTTGCCGTCGGCCTGGACCGCCACCGCGTTGACGACGCCGTTGGTCGAGGGCGTGAACGTCGTGTCAACCGTGCCGTTGGAGAGGATGCGGGCCGCGTAGGGGACCTTCTGCGCGGCGATGCTCGTGAAGGAGCCGGACACGTACAGGCTTCCGTCCACCTGGACCGTGACCGCGCGGACGGTGGCGTTCGGGTTCGGGCTGAAGGTCGTGTCCAACGTGCCGTCCACGTTGAGGCGGGCGAGGTTCGACTCGGGCTGGCCGTTGACGCTCGTGAACGTGCCGCCGAGGACGATCTGGCCGTTTGGCTGGATCGCCACCGCGTAGACGGGGCCGTTGATGGACGGGGCAAAGGAGGCCTCGGGCGTGCCGGAGGGCTCAAGGCGCGTCACGTAGGCCGTGCCGAGCCCGCCGACGCTCGTGAACGTGCCGCCGATGACGATCTCGCCGTCCTGCTGGAGGGCCGCGGCCTCGACTGTGCCGTTCGTCGAGGTGCTGAAGCTCGTGTCGAGCGTGCCGTCCACGTTCAGGCGTGCCAGGTTGCTCACCGTGGCGCCGCCGATGCTCGTGAACGAGCCGCCGACCAGTGTCTTTCCATCGGACCTCGGGGTCAGGGCGTAGACGGGACCGTTCGGGTGCCCGACATAGGAGGAGTCGAACGTTCCGTCGGAGTTGAGGCGGCCGAGGTTGGACGATGGGTTGCCTTGGATTGTGTTGAAGTTTCCGCCGATCAGGACGGCGCCGCCGACCTCGACGGCCGTGAAGTTGCCGCCGACGAAGAGGGAGCCGTCTGAGAGAATGTCGACCGTGTCGACCGTGCCGTTCAGGCCGGGGTCAAACGAGGGGTCGAGCGTCCCGTCCGCATTGATGCGGGCGATGTGGAAGCGGTTCGCGGGGAAGCCCGTCTGGTTCGGCTGCAGCGTGCTGAAGGCTCCGGCTGCGACGATCTGGCCGTTCGGCTCCAGGGCCAGGAACGTGATCGCGCTGTTGGGGGTCGGCTTGAAGGTCGTGTCGACCGTGGCGTCGGTGTTGATGCGGGCGAGGTAGTTCACGGGAACCACGGGGCCGACGGTCGATCCCGTGACGCCCTCGTTGACCTCGAAGTTGCCGAAGTCGCCGCCCACGATGTATTTCCCATCGGCCTGAACGAGGATCGAGCTCACCGGGGCGTTCGGCTGCGGGTAGAATGAGGTGTCGACCGTGCCGTCGGCGTTCAGGCGCCCGAAGTAGTTCACGTTGTAGACGGTCGTTCCGGCGTTCGGGGTGATGGTCGTGAACGCGCCGCCGATAAGGATCTTGCCGCTCGCGAGGACGTTGATCGCGTAGACCGGGCTGTTAAGGTCGGGGTTGAACGTCTTGTCGATCGAGCCGTCCGTGTTGATCCTGGCCAGGAAGTTGAAGGCCGCCGTCGAGGTCGCGCCGGTCGGCGTCAGCATCGTGAAGTCGCCGCCGGCCAGGATCTGGCCGTTCGGCAGGAGGGCGAGGCTGAGGATCTGGAGGTTCGGCTGCGGGGCGAAGGTCGTGTCCAGCGTGCCGTCGGTGTTCAGGCGCGCGAGGTACTGCTCGCTCGTGCCATCGATGGTGGAGAAGCCGCCGCCGATCACGATCTTGCCGTCGGGCTGGATGACGATCGCGCTTACGATGGCGTTCGGGGTCGGGGTGAATGTGGTGTCCACGGAGCCATCGACATTGAGGCGAATGAGGTTCTGGGAGTTGGTGACGCCGTTGAAGTCCGAGAAGAGTCCGCCGACGATGATCTTGCCGTCGGCCTGCTGGGCCGAGCACACGACCTCGCCGCTTGTCGAGGCGGAGTAGGAGTGGCGGACCGTGCCATTCGGCTCGAGCCAGACGCCCGAGTTGGAAGGGGTCTGCGTTGCCGCGCCGAGGGGCTCGACCATGATCGCGTTCACGGGGCCGTCGACGGCCGCGTTGTAGGTCGTGTCCGGCGTGGCGTCCGGGTTGAACCGCGCGACGTTGGCCCCCGGTCCGCCGCCGAGGGCGGCGAACTGGCCGGCGACCACGAACTGGCCGTTGGGCTGCACGGCCAGGGCGCTCACCTGGCCGTTGGCCGCGGTGGTGGCGCCCGCCGAGAACGTGGGCACCAGCGCGCCGGCGGACGTGACGATCGCCACGTGGTTGGCGTAGGTGAGGGTGGAGGAGCCGGCCGGCTGGATGGTCGTGAAGGCGCCCGTCAGCAGGATGTTGCCGTTGGAGAGAAGGGTCGTCCCGTTGACCAGGTCGTTCACGTTCGGGTCAAAGCTCGTGTCGAGGGAGCCGTCCGTATGGACGCGCCCGACGTGGTTGCGGATGGTGCCGGTCGACCCGCCGTTCTGCGCGAACGAGGTGAAGGTGCCTCCGACCAGCATGTCGCCATTGGACTGGAGCGCCAGGGACAGGACGTCCGAGCTCGGGTCGGGGAAGAAGGTCGTGTCGAGCGTGCCGTCGGTATTGAGGCGCGCCAAGTGGTTGATGTAGATTGGGACCGTCGCGTTCGTGCCGGCGGCCGGGACGGTGATGGTGTAGCCACCGACCGTGATCGTCGTCGCCGTGCCGGTCTTGCCCGTCTGCGGGATGACTCCGGTGAACGAGCCGCCGATCAGGACCTTGTTGTCGCTCTGGATGGCGATGGCGTAGACGGGGTTGTTGGCCTCGGGGTCGAACGCCGAGGGGTCGATGGCGCCTGTCGGGAGCAGGCGCGCGACGTAGCTGCGGGTGGCGCCCGCGATCGTCGTGAAGCCGCCGCCAACCACCATCCTGCCGTCGCTCTGGAACGCGATCGCGTAGACGCCGCCGCTGGGGCTCGGGTTGAAGGTCGTGTCGAGGCTTCCGTCGGTGTTGATGCGTGCGAAGTAGTTGACCGCGTAGGAGCTCGCCGAGCCGTTGGGAGTAAGGGCGCTGAAGCCGCCGCTGATCAGAATCCTACCGTCCGACTGGATGGCGATCGTCGTGATGTTGGCGTTCGGGTTGGGGTTGAACGCGCCGTCGATCGTGCCGTCGGTGTTCAGGCGCACCATGTAGTTGCGCACCAGGCCGTCGACCTCGCTGAACGAGCCGCCGACCAGGTACTTGCCGTCAGACTGGACCGTGATCGCCTGTACGGGGCCGTTGAAGGTCGGCGCAAAGGTCGTGTCCAGCGTCCCGTCGGCATTGAGGCGGGCAAAGAAGCTCTGGCTTAGGCCGCCGACCGAGAGGAAGGTGCCGCCGACCAGGAACTGGCCGTTCGACAGGGGCGCCGAGGCATAGACCGTGCCCGACGTGTCGGGTGCGAACGTAGCGTCCGGGACGCCGTAGGTCGAGACGCGTGCGATGTAGTTGCGCGTGACCGAGGTCGAGGAGTCGAGCGGGTTGAGAGCCGTGAAGAAGCCGCCAAGGATGACGTTGCCGTCGGTCTGGACCGCGATCGAGTTGATCGCCTGGTTGGGCTGGGGTACGAACGAGCTGTCCAGCGTGCCGTTCGGATTCACGCGGGCCACGTAGCTGACGGCGCTGGCCGAGAGGGCCGTGATCGGGAACACCGAGGTGAATATTCCACCGATCAGGAGCTTGCCGTCCGGCTGGAGCGCCAGGGCGCTCACGTAGGAGAGGGGGTTGATGATGTAGGTGTTGTCGAGGGAGCCGTCGGAATTGAGGCGGGCGACGAAGTCGACCTGGTTGGTGGTCGAGGCGCCGTTGGGCTGCACCGTCACGAACTGGCCGCCCATGACGATCTGGCCGTTCGGCAGGACGAGGATCGCCATGACGCTCCCGTTGGGCTCGGGGTCGAAGGAGGTGTCGACGCTGCCATCCGTGTTCAGGCGGGCCATGCAGCTGCGGGCGATCGCCGAGGACGCGCCGTTTGGCGTGAATGTCGCGAAGCCGCCGCCGACGAGGATCTGGCCATTGGCCTGCACCGCCAGGGAGAGGACGGTCTTGTCGGAGTTGGGGTCGAAGGTGGTGTCCAGCGAGCCGTCGGAATTGAGGCGCGCTATGTGGTTGCGGGTCGTGCCGCCGATGCTGGTGAATGCTCCGCCGACCAGGACCTTCCCATCGCCCTGGACCGCGACCGCGTACACGACCCCGTTCGCGTTAGGGTTGAAGTTGGCGTCCAGCGAGCCGTCAGCGTTAAGACGCGCAATGGAGTTTCGGACGGCGGAGGTGGTGCCGTTGCCCATGCTCGTGAAGTTGCCGCCGACCAGGATCTGTCCGTTTGGCTCAAGCGCCATGGCCCTGACAATGCCGTTGGCCTGGGCCTGGAAGCCGGAGTCCGCCGAGCCGTCATGGTTCAGGCGCGCGATGAAGTTGGCCGCCACCGGGGAGACGCCGAATGGGCTCAGTTGTGTAAAGTAACCGCCCATCAATACCTTGCCATCTGGCTGGACCATGACGACGCTCACGGTTCCGTTGGCGTTCGGATTGAATCCGTCTATCGGCGTTGTGGCCGAAAAGGCGGTTGAGAATGCCCCCAGGGAGCTCAGTAGCGCTAGACCCGCGAAAAGTATGCCTGACGAGCGGGTTTTGGGGGTCGATATAAATGCCATGAAGGTAATGCTGCTTACAGGGAAAACGAACAAATGCAATGCCGGGAAGCGTAGGCCGACCGGGGGAGATTTTTAGTCTCCGGCGAGCTTCAAAAGGTTCCGGAAAAGGGGTGGCGGGGCGCCGATTTGGGATTCGGCAGGCCGACTTGCAAAAGGAGCTCCCCATGACCAGCTTCCGGTGCCATGAAACCCAAGCTTCTCACGCTCCTCGCGCTCCCACTAGCCCTCGTCATGTCCAACACCGCCAAAGCTGAGCTCAAGGTGGGCGACAGCGCCCCCGAGATCACCGCCACGACTGATGCCGGATCGAGCATCACCTTCTCCGACGTCTACTCGAAGCAACCCTACACCCTGGTTTACTTCTATCCCAAGGCCGACACGCCCGGCTGCACCGCCCAGAACTGCTCGCTCCGCGACGGCTACGAGGCCCTGACTGCCAAGGGTGTCGCTGTCATCGGCGTCAGCCACGACGACGTGGCCGCCCAGAAGGCCTTCAAGGAAAAGTACCACCTTCCCTTCACGCTCGTCGCCGACCCGGACGACAAGGTCATCGGCTCCTTCGGCGTCCCGACCTACCCGGGCGGCATGGCCCACCGGTCGGCTTACCTGATCAAGGGCGGCAAGATCATCTACACGGACTACAAGGGAACGACCAGCACTCAGGCAAAGGCCATCATGGACGTGCTGGCCACGGACAAGAGCTAGAGCTCGTCGTCCGGAGCCTGCGGCAGGGCCGCAGCCGCCGGGTCCGCGAGGACCCGGCGAAGCCACTCGGTAATCAGCGGGTCCCTGAGTTGCCCCTCGGCGGGCCACCTGCCCGCCACGAGGTCGATGACCCGCAGCGCCCGGTCCGCGCCGCGCACGAAGTTGCGGGCGTGCAGGTCGGCAACGAGGTAGGGCTCGCCCCGCACAAAGAGGAGCCGCGGGTGGTCCCGGTCGGCCCGCAGGAACCGGGACGGGATCTCGATCAGGCCCGCCGGCAGGTCGCCCGACATGTCCTCGCCCTGGGGCAGCGTCTCCCCGCGCGCCTGCTTCGCGACCAGGATCCCGTCCGGCGTCACGGCCACGACCTCGGTCGCCATGCCCCCCAGGGACAGGATGATGAGGAGCTTCTCCAGGAGCCCCCGGTAGTCGCCGAGGCGCGCCTCGGCGCTTAGGAGGGTCTCGCTGCCGCGCTGGAAGCCGAACTCGCTGCCGATCCTCTTGTCCTCGCGCGGGCGGTAGAACTTGTAGACCGAGCCGTCCGAGGCGGCCTCGAAGGCCCAGGCTTCGACGCCGACCCCGATCTGCCTGAGGAGCGGGTTGGCCTCCTCCATCGGGTTGCCGTCACCGGTCGTGAATCCGAAGTCGGAGAGGGGCTTGAGCGGCAGGGTCGCCCTGAACCTCCGGATCGCGTCGCCCAGGGCCGCCCATTCCGGGCCGGCCGCCTCAAGCAGACTTACTTCGTCTTCCGCAAGGAGGACGAGATCGCGATCCGTATCTGCTCTGAGATCGCATTGGGCTGCCGCTTCGCCAAGTCGAGCGAGCGCTTCCAGTCGTCGCTCGTGATCGTCCTGAATAGCGGCTCTGCGTGCGCCGTCCGGGAGGACGGCTCCGCTGATGCTTGTGGGTTGTCCGGTGAAGGCATCTTCCATTTGTCCGCCATGCGCGAAAAGTCCGCCTGCTCAGATACAAACGCAACGCCGGCTTGCCGACAAGTTATTCGCACGCACTACGGCGCCGGCTTCGCGGGCTCCGGCAGCTTCGGTGCGACGATCACCTTGTCGACCCGCCGCCTGTCCATCTCCGCGACCTCGAAGCGCCAGTCGGACCACTCGAAGTGGTCGCCGACCGCGGGGATGCGCCCGAACTGCGTGACAACGAAGCCGCCCGCCGTGCGGTACTCGGCCTCCGCCTCGTTCGGCATCGCCCTCTCGATACCGAGCACCGACTTGAAATCGGCGAGCGGCATCGTCGCGTCGACGAGCCACGAGCCGTCGTCGCGCTTCTTTGCACCCGCCTGGTTGCGCTGCCCGGGCTCCGGCAGGTCGCCAACGATGGCCTCGAAGACGTCGATCAGGGTCACCATGCCCTGCACGGCGCCGAACTCGTCGGAAACGATCGCGGTGTGGCGCCCGGTCTTCTTGAACTGCTCCAGGAGGTGGATGGCCGTCATGCCCTCAGGGGCGATGAGCGGCGGCACGAGGAGGTTCTTGAGCGCGGTGGGAAGCCCGATCGCGGAGTGCGCCCAGAGCGCCTTCACGGAGACCATGCCGACCACCTTGTCACGATTCTTCTGATACACCGGGAAGTAGGAGTGGCCGCTCGTCACGATCTTCCTCCAGCTGGTCTCCTCGTTGTCGTCGATGTTGAGGAAGACGATCTTGGAGCGCGGCGTCATGATCGCCGTGATGCGCAGGTTATCGAGCGAGAGGACGCCCTCGACCATCTCCTTCTTCGCCCGCTTGAAGACGCCGGCGTGCAGCCCGCGCTCGACGAGGGCCCTCACGTCCTCGTCGCCGACCATCTCCGTGATGGGCCGGGCCCTGAAGCCGAAGGCCGAGGCGAGGCCCTCGCTCGCGGCGCCGAGGAGCGCCGAGATCGGGCCCACGACGCGCGAGAGCATCCTCATCGGCGGCGCGAGGAGCGCGGCCGCGCGCTCGGGGTGGGCCAGCGCGATCCTCTTCGGCAGCAACTCCCCGAAGAGGAGCATCACGCAGCTTACAAAGAGGGTGCCGGCCACGAGGCCCGTGCCCTCGGCCCAGGGGGCGAGCGCCGGCCACTTGGAGAAGAGGGAGGAGAACTCGTCGGCGGCGGAGGCCACGAGCGCCACGCCCGCCGTCACGCAGGTGAGGGTGAGCCAGAACTGCACGAGCCCTAGGAAGCGGCCGGGGTGCTCAGCGATCGGAAGGGCGGCCTTCGCCCCGGAGCTCCCGGCCTCGGCCATCTCGTCGAGCTTCGCGGTGCGTGCGGACACGAACGCCGTCTCGGCGGCCGTCAGGAGTCCGTTCGCGAGTATGAGTAGCCCGAGGATCAGCAGCTCGGCGGCGGCGTTCGGCATGTAATCGCCCCACATTGAGAATAATGCCCCGCGATGCAATCCCTGCCGGGGCCGCGTGGCGCAAAACGATTGGCATTCCCGCGCGTCAACCCATCCTGTGGGCATGCTCCATGTCAGAGACCTAAGGAAGGCCTTCACGGGGCCCGACGGCGCCGTGGTGGAGGTCGTGAACATCCCGAGCTTCTCCCTGGCGGCGGGCGAGGAGCGTGCGCTCCGCGGCGAGAGCGGCTGCGGCAAGACGACGTTCCTGAACCTGGTCTCCGGCATACTCGCGGCCGACTCGGGCTCCGTCCTCATCGATGGGTCGGACATGGCCAGGCTTGCGGAGCCCGCGCGGGACCGCCTGCGCGCCGAGAAGCTGGGCTACATTTTCCAGACGTTCAACCTGCTGCAGGGCTTCACGGTCCTGGAGAACGTGATCCTCGGAATGAGCTTCTCGGACAAGGGCGCGGACCCGGACAGGGCCAGGGACCTTCTGGCGCGGGTGGGCCTCGGCCACCGCCTCTCCCACTTCCCACGCCAGCTCTCGACCGGCCAGCAGCAGAGGGTTGCCGTCGCCCGGGCGCTCGCCAACCGCCCGGCGCTCGTCCTGGCCGACGAGCCGACCGGGAACCTGGACCCCAGGAACGCGCGCGAGTCCCTCGCCCTGATACGCGAGGCCTGCCGCGAGAACGGCGCCGCGCTCCTCCTCGTGAGCCACGACGAGGCGGTGCTGGCGCAGTTCGGCAGGGTCATGGACTTCACCTCGCTCAATGCGGCCCTGGCCGCCCGCTCGCCGTGACGCTTCCGCTCATCGTCTACCGCAGCCTGAGGCAGCATCTCTTCTCCACGCTCATCACGGCGGGCAGCCTGGCCTTGGCCGGGGGTCTCCTCATGAGCGTCTGGATGACGAAGGCGCAGGCGCAGAAGTCATTCCTGAGGACGACGACGGCGTTCGACGCCGTCCTCGGTGCCCGAGGCTCGAAGCTCCAGCTTGTCCTCAACGCGATCTTCCACCTCGAGGCCTCGCCAGGGAACCTCTCATGGCAGGACTACGAGTTCATCAAGCGCCATCCGGCGGTCCAGGTCGCGATACCGATCGCGGTCGGCGACAACCTGCGCGGCTACCGGATCGTCGGCACGATCCCGGCGCTGTTCACGGACGTCGAGTACGCGCCGGGCAAGAGGTACTCGGTCGGGCCGGGAGGGCGGCTCTTCTCCCCAGACGCCAAGGAGGCCGTGGTCGGCAGCTTCGCGGCCGGCAAGCTCGGGCTCAGGATAGGCGACACGTTCCACCCATTCCACGGCCTCGCCTACAACCCCAACGAGCAGCACACGGACCTCTTCACGGTCGTCGGCATCATGGAGCCGACGGGCACGCCGCTCGACCGCGTCGTCCTGATTCCGATAGAGGGCGTGCAGAAGATGAGCGGCCACGACCCGCGGGCGGCGACAGACATCAGCGCCGTCCTCATCAAGCTGCGCTCGTCGACGGCCGGCTTCATGCTGGACATCATGATCAACAAGCAGGGCAACCGGCTCACCTTTGCCTATCCCGTGGGCGCGATCCTGGCGGACCTCTTCAGCAAGATAAGCTGGTTTGACCAGGTACTGGCGCTGATCGCGTACCTGGTGGCCCTTGTCGCCGCGGCCTCTGTCCTCGCGAGCATCTACAACTCGATGAACTCCAGGAAGCGCGACATCGCGATCCTCAGGGCGCTGGGCGCAAGGCGGCGCCTCATCTTCGGCGCCGTGGTGGCGGAATCCGCCTGCATCGGCGCCCTGGGCGCCGTCGCAGGCTTCGCGGTCTACGCCGTCCTCTTCTCGGTCGTCTCGGGCATCATCCGGGCCCAGACCGGTGTCGTGCTCTCCCTGGCGGAGTTCCACCCGGTGCTCTGGATAGCACCCGTGGCGCTCGTCGCCCTCTGCGCCCTGGGTGGCATCATCCCGGCCATCAAGGCCTACCGCCTGCCGGTGGCCGAGAACATCGCCCCGGTCTCCTAGTTTTGGCTGCCCGGGGGCCAGACGCATTCGGCCCTTTGACGAATCGGGGGCATGTGATAGGGTTAGGGCGTGAAGAAGCTGTTCCTCCTCGTCCTTGCGGTCCTGCCGGTGCTCGCGCTTGCGACGCCGTCGCAGATCGTGATCCCCGAGCCGGAGGTCGACAGCGGCTACCTGAAGCTCGGCTTCGACAGGCTATCGAGCTACAAGTTCATCGCCCCGGAGTTTGACCCGGTCGCCAACCCGAAGGCCACGCCGCCGAGCGGCGAGGAGCAGATCCCGCCGATCGTCAAGGGATGGAACGGCAAGAAGGCGATCATTACCGGCTTCATGCTCCCGACCAAGCTGGACAACGGAAAGGCCGTGGAATTCCTGCTGATGGCCAACCAGATGGCCTGCTGCTACGGCACGGTGCCGAACATGAACGACTGGGTGATCGTGAAGAGCCCGAAGGGCGTGCCGGTGACGCAGGATGTCCCGATCTCCTTCAGGGGCATGTTCAAGGTCAGCGCCACTTTCGAGAGCGGCTACATGACGGGCATCTACGAGCTGGAGGCCGAGGGCCCCGGCCAGGTGGCGGAATAGGCCCCCGGGCCTAGCGCGAGATATCGCACTGCTGGAGAACCTTGAACCCGCGCTGGGACAGGGACTGCGCCGCGGTTTCCTGGTCCTCCGCGCTGATGGCAAGCGCCGACCTGTCGAGCGGCCTCTTGATGAAGCTGTAGACGTAATGTGTATTGATCTCGGCCTCCAGGAGCGCCGCGAGGACGCCCTGGAGCTCGGACTCGTCTCCTAGCTCCACGGCCAGCACGCTGCATTCGCCATAAGGCAGGTCGTTGCTGATCAACAGCTCCCGGGCCTTTGAGGGATCATCTACAACCACCCGGATGATGGAGCTGTCCGTCGTGTCCAGCACCGTGATCGCCATGATGTGGACGTTATTGTTCTTCAGGAGCGTCGTCAGGTCATAGAGGCGGCCCACCCGGTTCTCGGCGAACACTGAGAACTGCTTCACCGGGTCGTGCGGCACGGAACTCGTTTTGGCGGCCATGGAGTCCGACAAACATGGCACGTTCAAGTATTGGGTCAACGGCGAGGTATTGAGATTTTCCGGGCACCCACCCAACGTCCCGGGGCCCATGGATCAGGAACTACCCCCGCACCAAGCCGCGATCGCCGACCGGGCCGAGAAGGGCACTCGCCTGATAGCGCGGGGCATCGCGCTGAACGCGGCCCTGGCCGTCATCAAGATAGCGGGAGGGATCTTCGGCCACGCCTACGCGCTGATCGCGGACGGCGTCGAGTCCCTGACCGACATCGCGATCTCGATCCTCGTCTGGGCGGGCGTCCGCTGGGCCGCGCAGCCCCCCGACGACGACCATCCGTACGGCCACGGCAAGGCCGAGGCGGTGTCGGGGCTCTTCACCGCGGTCGTCATCCTGGCGGCCAGCGGGAGCATCGGCTGGCACGCCGTCATGGAGATCCGCTCGCCAAAGCAGGTCCCCCAATGGTGGACGCTCCTCATCCTGGCGGGAGTCGTGGCGGTCAAGTTCGTCTTCTCGCGCCAGCTGGGCGAGGTGGGCAAGGACACCGACAGCACGGCCCTGGGCGCGGAGGCCTGGCACCACCTGGCCGACGCGCTGACCTCCGCGGCGGCCTTCATCGGCATAACCATAGCCGTCATAGGCGGCCCGTCCTACGCGGCCGCGGACGGCTGGGCCGCGCTCGTCGCCTCCGTCGTCATCGCATACAACGGGTTCCACATCTTCATGGCGTCGCTCAACGAGGTGATGGACATCGCGGTGCCCATGGAGCTCGACAATAGCGTGCGCGCGATCGCGGGCGCCGTGGACGGCGTCGCCAACCTCGACAAGTGCCGGATCAGGAAGAGCGGCCTGAGCTACCTGGTCGACATCCAGATCCAGGTGAGGGGCGACCTGAGCGTGCGTGAGGGCCACGACATCGCCCATATGGTGAAGGACAGGCTGCTCGCCTCTAACCTGCGGGTCAGCGACGTGACGGTCCACGTCGAGCCGGTCTAGTACCCCTTCTCGATCCTCTGGCCGACCTTCCAGCCGAGGTACACGCCGACGATGCTGCCGATGCCGCTCACGATGATCTCCGTCATGAGCCCGAATTCGCTCACGAGGAATCCCGCTGCGTAGCCGCAGACGGTCGTGCCCACGAAAATGCAGAGCTTGGTCACGCCCCGACCTTGGGCCTCTTTTGGACCGAAGGCGATTTCTAACGCGGAGGGGAGAGGCGGCCCGGGCATCGGGGTTGCCTCCCCAATGTTGAAGGGCAAGTGTCTGCGGTGGTGTTATATCGAGTGAGTCCCACCCCAGGATATCCCATGCGAGCCACCGCCAGCCCCCTTGTAACGACAGTCGTTGCCGCGGCGTTGGCCGCGCTCGTCCTCATGCCCCGCCGCTGTCTTGCGGCGGGTGGCGAGATCACCGCGGTCGCGTCGCAGTCCGCGGACGACTACCATCGCGAAAGGCTGCCCGATGGCTCGTTCAGGCCCGAGACCTACACTTTCGGCGACGGCGGGAAGATGCAGGGCTCCACGAGCGATCCCTCGATCGACAAGCTCACGTTCCTCGACGTCGCGAAGGTGATCGCGCCCTCGCTCGAGGCCCAAAAATACGTCCCGGTCCCGGACAGGGACCCGGACAAGACGAAGCTCCTCATCATGATCTACTGGGGGACGACGAACGGGGTGAACAACTCAACCCAGGCCTTCGCGTTCGAGAACGTGCAGGGGATGGTATCGGGCATTTCGGCGAACCCGCCCCCGCCGCCACCACCGCCGAAGAACGGCGGCGGTGGCCAGAAGAGCATTGGCGCCGTCGATGTGGGCCGCGTCACAAGAGAAGCAGCGGAAGACGGCATCACCGGCGCGATGGCGACCGTCGGGCTCGAGGAAAAGGAGAGGGACCAGAATGACATGAGGAACGCCATGCTGCTCGGCTACGACGGCGAGCTCGCCGCGATGAGCGGCGCACAGGGCACGACGCCGCTCAAGCTCCGCCGCGACGACCTCATCTCGGAGATCGAGGACGACCGCTACTTCATCGTCGTCATGGCCTATGACTTCGACGCGCTATGGAAGCACAAGAGGCACAAGCTTCTCTGGGTGACCCGATTCAGCGTCCGGGCGCGCGGAACAAACTTCGCCGACGTGCTGGATGCCATGGTGAACCAGGCCTCGAGATATTTCGGCCAGAACACCCAGGGCCTTCTGAGGAGCCCGCTCCCCGAGGGACGCGTCGATATCGGACCGGTGAAGTCCCTCGGCGCCGTCCCCGAGAAGTGAGCGCGGCGGCTTAGTGGTGGCCGCCGCCGAAATGGCCGGCCGAGCTTCCGTGCGAGTAGTGTCCGACGGCGCTGCCGTGGAAATAGCCGCCACGGCCATAGCCGTAGTGGCCGTAGCCGTAGTGACCGTAACCGCCAACCCTGCCGCCAAAGCCGACGGCGAAGAAGGGAGCGCCCCATCCCCAGCCCCAAGGGTAAGCGTCGTACGCATAGGGGTAACCGTACGCGGGATAATAGGCATCCGCCGGGGCATAGTCGGTCACGACCTCGCCTTGGTAGGCGTCGCGGGTCACGCCACCCGGGCCGTACTGGCCGTCCACGTAGGGAGCACCCGTCGTCGGGGCGGGGCCATTCTCAAGCTGTGCGGGCGAGTCCTGGAGCGTGCCCGGCGCTGCCGGCGGCTGCGGGGGACCCGCCTGGGCCTGCGCCGCGTCGCCCACGTTCCATTCGCCGTTCACCCAGACCCACTTTCCGGCCTGCGGAACCCAGTGGCCCGCGACCCATGTTGCGCTGACTGCGGGCGGCTGCTCCCAATGCGCTGCGACCCACTTCCACTGGCCGCCGATGGAGTCCCAGTGCCCGCCCATCCATACTGATCCCTGCGCCGGCGCGGCCGACGCGCCCGTTGTGTCGATAGTGTCGGCCAACGCCGACTGGGCGAAGACGCCTGCGATCATCGCCGCGCCCGCCAGCAAAATACGTGTGCTTGTTTTCATGGTGTTTTAAAAATTTGGGACGGAGTGCGACCCACTGGCGTGCGACATCCGCGCGTGCCCGCCGGTTCCGTCATTTGTGCCGCCTCGGGATTGGCCCTCACGAACAAAACGTATCCCCGTTTGCACGAATCGCAAGTGGCCGGCGCCACGCAGGAAATCTCATATCGAATATAAATGTTCCGCGATTCGCGCGGGATTTTTCGCGCGAATTGCATGAGTACGCGCGGCGAGACGGCGCGCTTGGAACATTTCCAGAAGCTGCGGTCAAACTGAGCACGGGAAAGTCGAGAGACGGTCCCGGCCCAAGTCGGTATATCCAAAAATAAGATACAATGAACCTACATAACCTCAGGAAGACCTACATTCTGTCAGTGCTCGCGCTCGGCGCGGCACTCTCCGCCTCGGCCCAGTCCGAGACCACGCAGGGCGGCACGCCGCTCGTCTCCGCACCTGGCCCCGGCCTCGTCGGCACAAACTACTCGGAGCTCAGCTTCGGGTACCAGAACCAGGGCGGGTCGCCCGGGGAGCTGCGCGACTACGAGTTCCTCTCCAACGCCGCCGTCTACCGCGAGGGCATCTGGGGCGGCGACGCCAACTTCCAGTACGACCACCTGACCGGCGGCGGAGACGGCTACTCGAACCGCAGGGACCGCGGCATGTTCGGCCTCACGGGCTACATGACCCAGAGCTGGGGCAAGCCATTCGTGACGGCCGACGCCGGCTATGCATGGCAGCGCGCCGGCAACATCTCGGAAAGGTCGTTCGCCTACGAGCTGCAGGGAGGCGTGGAGTTCCAGGTCCTTCCCGCATTGTCATTGTCACCGTTCCTTGAATACGACGCGGAACCCCGCCTTCACAACCTGCTCCCGGCGACCGCCAACTTCCCGGACCACGTGCTCGACTACGGCGTCAAGGCCACCTACCGCCTGACCAGGCAGTGGAGCCTCTCGGCGACGGCGCTGCTGGACCAGCACAGCGGCCGCGACTTCGGCGTGCGCGCCGGCGTGGACTACCGCTTCTAGCCCGCGGGGGAACTGGTGCCTGCATAGTCAACGGCCGGCTCGGGGTTGCGCGGGGTGCGCGGCCCCGGGCCGGCTTTTTTAGCTTGGCGCTCGGGGCAAGCGGGGCTTTTAAGGGACGCTCATGGAAGATCCCGAGGTCCCGACCGAGCATCTGCACGAGGATATGGAACACCACGCAGCCCACAGCAAGGCGCCGTGGACGATGGGCGTTGCCCTGAGCTCGGCGCTCCTGGCCGGGTTGGCCGCCGTGTGCTCGCTCCTGGCGGGACACCACGCGAACGAGGCGATGGTCGACCAGATCCGAAGCTCGGACAAGTGGGCCTATTACCAGGCAAAGGGAATCAAGTCGTCCGTCCTCAGCTCGAAGATCGAGATCCTCGAGGCCGAGGGTAAGCCTGTCTCGGAAAAGGACCGCCAGAAGGTAAGCGACTACAAGAAGGATCAGGACGATATCACGAAGGAGGCGACCGAGCTCGAGCATTCGGCCGAGTCCCACCTGAAGGTGCACGTGGTCTTTGCCCGCGCGGTCACCCTCTTCCAGATCGCGATCGCCATCGGCGCGATCGCGGCGCTGACGAACCGCAAGCCGTTCTGGTATGTGAGCATGATGTTCGGCGCCGTGGGGATATACTACCTCGTGATGGGCTGGATCGCCCACTGAGGAGGGCTAGGGCGCGCAGACGAAGTCGATGTAGCCGCGCTGGACGTCGGTCGCGGCCAGCTGGACCCTGACGCGGTCGCCGACCTTCTTGTTCTCCACCCCCGAGACCAGCTTGCCCTCCACCGGAGGGTTGTAGAGGCGCACCCAGGTCCCCTTGTCCGAGTTGCCCGTGACCGACGCGTCAAAGGTCTCGCCTATCCGTTTCGAGAGAAGCATGGCACCGGCGGACTTGACGACCTGGCGCTCGACCTTCTTTGCCGCGTCCTCCTGCTCCGTGCAGTGCGCGGCCAGGGCCGTCAGCTCGTCGTTGGTATAAGGGGGCTGCGAGCCCGCCGCCGCCGCCTTCACGAGCCTCTGGATGAGGAGGTCCGGGAAGCGCCTGTTGGGCGCCGTTGAGTGGGCGTAGTCCGTCACCGCGAGGCCGAAGTGTCCCGCGACGGTCCCGCCGGGGAGCTCGACCACGTATTCGCCCCTTCCAAGGAGCTTGATCACGAAGAGCGAGAGGTCGGGGAAATGGTCCGGGCTCGTCCTTAGCTCCGAGAGAAGGAACTGCTCCAGGGCCACGCCGTCCGGCTCCTTGGGGAGCTTTCCGCCGCGGCCGGCCGCGAACTCGACTATCTGGTTCCACTTGGCGGGCGTGCGAACGACGCGGCGTATCGAGGGGTACTTCTTCGCGGCAAGGTAGCGCGCCGTGACGCCGTTCGCAGCGACCATCAGCTCCTCGATGAGGCTCTTTGCCACGTTGCTCTGGTCCGGAACGAGGTCGCGGAGGAGTTCGCCGTCGAACACCGGGCGCGCCTGGATCGTCTGGAGGGAAAGCGCGCCGCGCATGTGGCGCCGGGCCCTGAGCTTGTCGGCCACCCCGTGCTGCAAGCGTATGTTCGCGTCGAGGCCTGGCACGGCGCCAATCGGGGCCGGGATGGCGCCCTTGGCGTCGAGCCATGCCGCCACGCTGTTGTACGCAAGCTTGGCCCTGTTCTTCACAATGGCCTGGTAGACGTCGGAACCCGTCATCTCGCCGTCCTTGTCGAAGGTCATCTCGATGACCAGGGCGACGCGCTCGACCGCGAATCCGAGGGACGTGAGGTCGGTGGAGAGCTTCTCCGGCAGCATTGGGAAGATCCCGCCCGCCGTGTACACCGAGGTGGTGTTCTCCTTCGCGTGGGCATCGAGGGCCGATCCCTGCTTCACCAGCGCGCTGACGTCGGCGATCGCGACCAGGAGCTTCACGGAACCCGCGTCCAGCGGCTGTGCGACCGAGAGCTGGTCCAGGTCCTTCGAGTCGTCGTTGTCGATGGAGCACCAGAGCAGGTTCCTCATGTCCCGGACGGAGCCGGTCTTCACCGCGGCGCCGTGTATGGCACCGAGCTCGATCAGGGCGGCGGGCGAGAAGTCGGGCGAGAGGCCCCGCTCGATCATCACGCGGTGGGCTATTTTCTGGAGAACTGAGCGCGCATTGCGGTCATCGGGGATCGACATTGGGGTGCACAAGAGGAACCGCAAAACGGCGGGTGGTCAAATGGGCAGAGGCGCCCAGGGAGGGCGATTTCGGAATCTTGGATGGAACATTGGGGCCGCCGGGAGTACGACAATGCCATGGACAGATCGTTGATCATGGCCGCCGCGATGCTGGCCGCCTCGGCGGCCTGCGCCGAGGACGCGGTCCGGGGCGTGTCCCCAGATGCGCCGCAGGCGGATACCTCCACGATCATACTGGCCCCGAAGGCCGTCGCGGCTCCGGCTCCGAGGATGTCCGTCGCCCAGGCTGCCCCCACGGGCGCCGACGCCGCGATCTCCACGTCCCTTCCCAGATTCAAGCAGCTGCCCGCGGCCACTCCCCTGGACAAGCAGCCGGACCTTCGCGACTTCGACAAGCCGAGGAACAAGATCGTGCGCCTTCCCGTGAACATGATGGAGAAGTACGTCGTGCGCGGGGACCGGGTGCCGGTCTTCCGCAACAGGGACCTCTACACGAAGGAGGGTCTCATCGACCTCGGCTTCAAGGACCACCCCGGGCTCCTCATCGGGAACTTCTTTGGGCTCAACAAGGCGGCGGCCTATGACGCGTTCCTCCAGGACGAGCATGTCGCATGGAACCACGAGATGGCCGACACTGCGTTCGCCATGGCGGCCGGAGGGGATTTCGAGGAGGCAAAGACGATCCTCAGCTTCACCGACAGCTCGGCTTACCGCGACTTGGACACCTCAGGGCCCATCCCAATGGGAAGTGGCCCCGACGAACGGTAGGGCCGGCCGCAATAGCGGCCATAATCGCAAGTGAATCTCCCTTCGCCGGGGGCTTTCCGGTTTGCTCCCCCATCCGGCTTGGGGCAATTTTCCTCTCCCGAGCCAGGCTCGGCAGGATGTCCTCCATGAAAAAACGAAACACGGCCAAGCCCCTGAGCGAAAACAAGCACCTCCTGCGGTGGGTCGAGAAGATGGCCGACCTGTGCAAGCCCGACTCCCTCCACTGGGTCGATGGCTCGCAGGAGGAGTACGACAGCCTCTGCGCGGCGATGGTCGAATCCGGGACCTTCACGAAGCTCAACGAGAAGCTGTGGCCCGGGTGCTACTATGCGAAGAGCGACCCGACGGACGTCGCGAGGGTGGAGGACCGAACGTTCATCTGCTCCAACTCGCGCGAGGGCGCGGGCCCGACCAACAACTGGGTCAACCCCTTCGAGATGCGCCGCCAGCTTCGCTCGCTCTTCAACGGCACGATGAAGGGGCGCACGATGTACGTGCTGCCGTTCAGCATGGGCCCGGTCGGCTCGCCCATGGCGCAGATCGGCGTCCAGCTGACGGATTCACCGTACGTGGTCGTCAACATGCGGATCATGGCGCGGATCGGGATGCCGGTCTTCAAGGAGATCGACAAGGCGGAGAAGCGCGTCGTCCCCTGCATGCACTCGGTCGGGGCCCCGCTCGCGAAGGGTGCCAAGGATGTCCCGTGGCCCTGCAACAAGGACAAGTACATCGTCCACTTCCCGGAGAGCCGCGAGATCTGGAGCTACGGCTCGGGCTACGGCGGCAACGCGCTCCTCGGCAAGAAGTGCTTCGCGCTTCGCATAGCCTCCAACATCGCCCGCGACGAGGGCTGGATGGCGGAGCACATGCTGATCCTAGCGGTCGAGAGCCCGAAGGGTGAGAAGACCTATGTCTCCGCCGCGTTCCCGAGCGCATGCGGCAAGACCAACTTTGCGATGATGGTCCTCCCGAAGGCCCTCGCGAAGCAGGGCTGGAAGGTGTGGACCCTTGGGGACGACATCGCGTGGCTGAAGCCCGGCAGCGACGGCCGGCTCCATGCGATCAACCCTGAGGCGGGATTTTTTGGCGTGGCTCCCGGCACGTCGCAGAAGACGAACCCGAACGCCATGGCCTCCCTTTCCAGGAACACGATCTTCACGAACGTCGCCCTGACGCCGGAGCTCGGCGTCTGGTGGGAGGGCATGACCGAAACGCCGCCGGCAAAGTTGACCGACTGGCAGGGCAACGAGTGGACGCCCGGGTGCGGCCGGCCGGCGGCCCATCCCAACGCGCGCTTCACCGCTCCCGCGTCGCAGTGCCCGACGATCGACCCGGACTGGGAGAAGCCGGATGGCGTGCCCATAAGCGCCATCATCTTCGGCGGCCGCAGGGCCGGCACGATCCCGCTCATCTACCAGGCCTTCAACTGGAGCTCGGGCGTCTACCTCGGGGCCACCATGGGATCGGAGATGACCGCCGCCGCCGCAGGCACGCTGGGCAAGGTGCGCCGCGACCCGATGGCGATGCTTCCCTTCTGCGGCTACCACATGGGCGACTATTTCGCCCACTGGATCGTCATGCAGCGCAAGCTCACCGAGACGCCCCGCATCTTCCACGTGAACTGGTTCCGCAAGGACGCCGACGGCAAGTTCCTCTGGCCGGGCTTCAGCGAAAACATGCGCATCCTGAAGTGGATCGTCGACAGGTCCCGCGGCAAGGCCCTCGGCAAGGAGACGCCGATCGGCTGGATGCCAAGCCATGGAGACATCGACTGGACCGGCCTCGACTTTCCGAAGGAGCGTTTCGACGAGCTGCAGTCCTTCAACCGCCAGGCCTGGCGCGCCGAGGTGATGAGCCACGAGGAGCTCTTCCTCGACCTCCACGACCGTCTCCCGAAGGAGATGATCTACGAGCGCGAGCTCCTCATTTGCCGGATGTGACGGGCTTGAGCCCGTAGAGCTCGGCGGCGTTCCTCCAGAATATTCGCTCTCTCCATTCCGGGGTCAGCGCCGGCAGCGCGACCTTCGGGTTGTCGAAGTCCCAGTGCGGGTAGTCGCTTGAGAAGAGGATCATCCCGGGATCGCCGATCATCTCGAATATCTGTAGCAGGTGCCTCGGGTCCTCGGGTTCCTCGGTCGGCTGCGTGGTCACGCGGATGTGCCCCTTGATGTACTCGCTCGGCAGCCGCTTGAGCCACGGCACCTGGGAGCGGAGCCCCTTGTAGTTCTTGTCCATGCGCCACATCAGGTGCGGCAGCCACGCAATGCCGCACTCGATGGCCACGAACCTGAGGGCCGGGAACTTCTCGAAGACCCCCTCGCAGACCAGCGAGTTCACGTGCGCCATCGCGTTTATCGGGACGATGTTGTGCCACTCGAAGTACCGCGTCGGCCTTCCCGCCGGGGTGGGGGTGTCCGCGGTCCCCGCGCCCTCGGTGCCGGGGTGAATCGCGACCGGCAGCCCGTGCGCCGCCGCGGCCTCGTAGATGGGGTGGTAAAATCTCTGCCCGAAGAGGCGGTTGGAACCCGCGCCCATCAGGACCTGCACGAAGCGCTTGTCCGGGGCGCAGCGGTGGATCTCCTTGGCTGCATACTCGGGGTCGGAGTGGTTGATGACGATCGAGCCGCGGAATCTGTCGGAGTGGCCGAGCCAGCGCGCCGCCAGGTTCATGTTGTAGGCGGTCGCGAGCGCGTTGCCCCAGTCGGGGTCAAAATGCGTCGAGACGCCGAGGACGTGCGACCCTGTCAGGATCGCATAGTCCACCGCGTGCCGGTCCAGGTGGTCTCTAATAAGGTGGTCCGGATCGCTGCCCGCGATGGCGCCGGAGGGAGGTCGGGCATCCTCCCTCTGCACGCCGACCGGGGAGACATAGCCCGCCGGCGGCACGGCCACGCCGTGGCGGTCCGCGAAGTCCTGCCACAGGCGCGGCAGGAACGGCCGCAGCTCCGCGCGCACGTCCGCGAAGGCATTGTGGACATCGGCGTCGATGAGGGGCATCGGGGTGTCTCGATACTGGCTGGGCCCTACTCGGGCAGCAAGACGTAGAGGGTTCCCTGGTTCTCCTCGGTGGCGATGGGGTCGAGCCCGTCCCCGGGATCCTCCTCCACCTGCATTTCCTTCAGCTTGTTGTCGGGGTCGACCAGGTGCCGTCCCGTCCGCAGGTCGAACTCCCAGCCGTGCCACGGGCAGCGCAGGATGCATCCCTCGCTGCCGTAGATGTACTCGTAGACATTCGAGGGCAGCGACGTCCCGGAGATCCTTCCAACGCACACCGGCGCCCCCGCGTGGGGGCAGGCGTTGCGGTAGGCCTTGATCTCCCCCGCCACATTGAAGATCCCGACCTCGAGCCTGCCGGCCATGACGATCTTGCGCCCACCGGGCGGGATCTCCCCGGCCTTGGCCACGGCGTGACGCTTCATGCTTGCGGGCCGTCTCTCCCGCCGGGACCTACCGCGAAAGGCTGACCCAGCGGGCGCCCAGCTTGCTGCTCTTCACAACGGCCTCGATGAAGGCCATTCCCTCGACGCCGTCGTCGATTGTGGGGACGTCCAGGTCGGTGACCTTCTTGCCCGCGGCCTCGGCCGCGATGCCGCGGAAGGCCTCGGCGTAGATGTTGGCGAAAGCCTCGAGGTAGCCCTCGGGATGGCCCGCGGGGATGCGCGTGAATCGCTTGGCCTCATCGCCGTCGTAACCGTTGCCCCTCCTCCAGACCTGGCTGGGCTTGTCGGGAAATTTCATGACGAGCTCGTTCGGGTGCTCCTGGTGCCACTCGAGCGCGGCCTTGGTCCCGTAGACGCGGATGTTGAGCGCGTTCTCGTCGCCGACGCAGATCTGCGAGGCATTGAGGATGCCCTTGGCGCCGCCCTTGAACCTCAGGAGCACGTTGCCGTCGTCGTCGAGCTTGCGGCCCTTGACGAAGGTGGTGAGGTCCGCGCAGAGCTCCGAGATCTCGAGCCCGGTGATGTAGCGGGCGAGGTTCTCGGCATGCGTGCCGATGTCGCCCATGCAGCCCGCAGCGCCGCTCTTCTTCGGGTCGGTCCGCCAGGCGGCCTGCTTCTGGCCGGTCTTCTCGATCGCGTCCGCGAGCCAGCCCTGCGGGTATTCCACGACGACCTTCCTGATCGTGCCGAGGGAGCCGTTCCTCACGAACTCGCGGGCCTGCTTCACCATGGCATTGCCGGTGTAGTTGTGGGTAAGGACGAAGAGCTTCCCCGACTTCCGCACGACGTCCCGCAGCTTCTTCGCCTGCGCCAGGTCGAAGGTGACCGGCTTGTCGCAGATGACATTGAAGCCCGCCTCCAGGAAGAGCTTCGCCGGTCCGAAGTGCTGGTGGTTGGGGGTCACGATGACGACAAAGTCGAGCCGCTTTCCGGCCGGCATCCGCGACTCGGCAGCCGCCATCTCCGCATAGGAGCCGTAGGCCCTGGCCGGATCGACGAAGAGGTCGGCGCCCGACGCCTTTGAGCGCTCGGGGTCGCTCGAGAAGGCGCCCGCCACGAGCTCGGCCTTGCCGTCCATCGCGGCGGCGATCCTGTGCACGGCGCCTATGAATGCACCGCGGCCGCCGCCGATCATGCCAAATCGAAGTTTTCTGTTCATGGGTCTTTCAGGGTTTTGCGCGCCCCGGCGCGCCTACTGGTTCTTCTTATCGAAAGCGGCGTCGAAGGCCAGGGTGCTGGACGGGAAGTCCACCTTCCTCACGAATGCCGCAGCCTCGGTGCCTCCGTGGACGCGGTCCATGCGGATGTCCTCCCACTCGACCGAGAGGGGACCGCGGTAGCCGACATCGTTCAGGGCCACGATGATGTCCTCGAACTTGATGTCGCCGTGCCCCAGCGAGCGGAAGTCCCAGTACCTGCCCGGGTCGCCGAAGTTCGTATGGCCGCCGAAGACGCCGGCCGTCCCGTCGCCGTGGCCCCACCAGACGTCCTTCATGTGGACGTGGAAGATGCGCTTTCCAAACGCGCGGATGAACTTCACGTAGTCGACCCCCTGGTAGCCGAGGTGCGAGGGATCGTAGTTGAAGCCGAAGCGCCTGTGGCCCTTCACGGCCTCGATGGCGCGCTGCGCGCTCGCGGTGTCGAAGGCGATCTCGGTCGGGTGCACCTCCAGGCCGAAGTTCATGTTCACGGCGTCGAACGCCTCGAGTATCGGGCCGAAGCGCCTCGCGAAGTCCTCGAAGCCCTTGTTCCAGAACTCCTGGGAGGTCGGCGGGAAGGCGTAGATGGAGTGCCAGATGGAGGAGCCCGTGAAGCCGTTCACGACGTCGGCGAAGCCCGCGGTCGCCTTGCCCGGCCTGGCGTCGTAGAACCTGCGGGCCGCTTTCGCGGTCGCGATCATCTCCTTGGCCGCCCGCTTGCGTACGCCCTCGGGGCTGCCGTCGCCCCAGGCGGCCGGCGAGAGGATCGACTTGTGGCGCTCGTCGATCAGGTCGCACACGGCCTGGCCGACCAGGTGGTTCGACACCGCCTGGCAGGAGAGACCGTGCGAGGCCAGGAGGTCCCACTTGTCGCGGATGTAGGTCTTCGAGGAGAGGGCCTTGTCGACCTCGAAGTGGTCTCCCCAGCACGCGAGCTCGACGCCGTCGTAGCCCATCTCCTTGACGAGGGGCGCCAGCTTTTCGAGGGGGAGGTCGGCCCATTGGCCGGTGAAGAGTGTTACGGGGCGGGGCATGTTGTGGTTGGGTTAAAGGTGTCGTTCGTGTCCGGGCCGTCCCTAGGCCCGGCCCCAGGCCTTCAGCTGCTGGTAGCACATGGAGACGGACTTGAGGGGGTCGTGGTTGTAGTGCTCCTGCTCCACGATGAACCACTCGACGGCCCCGATCGCGTCGGTGGCCGCGAAGATCTCCTCGAAGTTGACCGGGCCCGTGCCCAGCTCCTTGGAGTCCTTCAGGTGGATCAGGGGCACGCGCGCGCCGTGGTCCCTCAGGAACCTGGCGGGCGAGTAGCCGGCGTCCTGGATCCAGAAGACATCCACCTCGGCGAAGAGGTTGCGCGGCTCGGCCGCGCCCAGCATCCACTCGAAGGCCGGCTTGCCGTTCAGGATCTTGAACTCGTTGCCGTGGTTGTGGAAACCGAACTTGATCCCGTAGGGGCGGACCAGGGCGCCGATCTCGTTCAGCTGCTCGCCCATGCTCTCGCACACGGCGGCGTTGATGAAGTGGATGGGCTGCCAGTAGGAGCAGGTGATGTGTTTGCAGCCGAGCTCGAGCGCCTCGCCGATGATGTTTGTCAGGTTGGTCTTGAGCGCATCCAGGCCGACGTGCATCCCGGCGAGCTTGAGGCCCGCCGCGTCGAGGGCCGCCTTCGCGCCCTTCACGTCCAGGTTCCCATAGCCCGCAAGCTCGACGCCGCTGTAGCCCATCTCGGCCACGGCCGCCACGGCGGCCGCGAAGTCGCGCTTCACCTCGTCCTTGATGGACCAGAGCTGCAGGGCGACGGGGGTCTTCTTGTGCGGGGCGCTCATTTGATGCGGATCTCCCGGCCGGTGGCCGCGGACTGGTAGATGGCGTCCAGGATCTTCTGGACCGCCACGGACTCGGCGGGCTTCACGAAGGGCTTCGCCTTGCCGAGGAGGCAGTCGATGAAGTGCACCATGCGGTTCGTGTCGACCAGCGGGGGCAGCGGGTCGACCAGCTGCGTCGCATAGCCCATCTTCGTCTGCTTGAAGATCTGCACCGGCGGCAGGATAAGTCCCGCCTCCGTCCCGAAGAGTTGCGTCGAGTTGACGTCGACCACCGGCCCGTGGGCGGCCCAGGACGTCTCCAGCAGGACCGTGCGCCCGCTCTTCAGCTTGATGAGCGCGATCGAGAGGTCGTCCACGTCGAACGTCGCCTTCGGGTCGATCTCGCTCTTGCCCCACCCGCCGTTGCCGAGGCCCCGCGGGCCGAACTTGGCGAAGGTCTGGCCGCTCACGGCCGCCGCGTCGAACTCACCCATCAGATAAAGGCAGCGGTCGAGCGCGTGGACGCCGATGTCGTATGTGCAGCCGCCGCCGGCGAAGCGCTTCTGGGTGAACCAGGACCCGATCCTCGGGATGCCGGCCCGGCGGCTCCACGACGTCTTCGCGTGGTAGATCTCCCCCAGCTCGCCGGAGTCGACGACCTGCTTCGCCGTCTGGGTGTCTCCATTGAACCGGAAGTTCTGGCCGACCATGAAGAGGAGGCCCCTTTTCCTGGCCTCGGCCTCGAGCTTCGCCGCGTCCTTGGCGTTCGTCGCCATGGGCTTGTCGAGCATGACGTTCTTGCCGGCCTTGAGCGCGTCCAGGGCCACCGTCGCGTGGAGGTAGTTGGGGACGCCGATCGAGACCACGTCTATGTCGGTCCGGGCGAGGAGCTTCTTGTAGTCGGTGAAGACGTCGGGGATCCCGAATCGCTCGGCGGTCTCGCGGCCGCGCTCGGCCGACACGTCGGCCACGGCGACGACCTCGACGTCCGGGTGGAGCTTGAAGCTCGACACGTGGTCCTGGCCGATCGCTCCTGCGCCGATCACGGCAACCTTGAAATGGGACTTCCTGCGCTTGGTCTTCATGCGATCAAAGGGGGGTGGGGGCCCTCAACCCTTGGCGCGGGCCGGGGCCTTGGCGATTTTTTTTGAGCGGACAGGCCCTGCAATCCCCGGTTTACCGGGGATCCTGGCTCAATAATAGAGCCAGTACTTGCGGCTCAGCTGCTGGTAGACGGCGTTCCTGGCCTGCCAGTCCTTCAGGTAGGCCGCGACGTCCACCTTCGAGCCGTGGGCCACCACGTCGTTGTAGAATGCCGTCGAGCCGAGGCATTTCCGGAAGACGGTGAGCTCTGACTTCGTGGCCGTGGTGAAGGTCCTCGGGTCGAAGGCGCACGCCATCTTGATGAGATAGATGCCGAGCTCCGTCGGCCGCCACTCGTCCCAGTCGGTGATCTCGACGTAGAGGCCGAGGTCGGCCTTGCCCGTCTTCAGGTCAGGCACGCTGACCCTGCGAAAGCCGATGCCGGGCAGGTTCAGGGCCTTGAGCTCGCGCTCCAGGACCTCGAAGCGCACCCCATGGTAGGAGATGCCGCGGAAGGGATAGTCGGTGCCGACGCCGCTCTTGAAGCCGCCGATCTGCGTGCCGAGCCCCAGCATGGCCAAGCCCTCGGCGGCCGAGTAGGTCGGCACGCCCTGCGACGTGGGCACCCACGTGAGCCCGGTCTCGGGCCAGCGCATGGACCTGCGCCATCCCCTCATGGGAATGACGGTCAACTTGCCATTCATCCGCACCGCGTCCGGGAGCTTCAGGATGTCCGGGGCCTGCTTGGCCATCCTGGCGAGTTCCCCCATCGTCAGGCCATGGACATACGGCACCCGGAAGGTGCCCACATAGCTGACCAGCTGCGGATCCAGCGGGGGGCCGTCCACCTTCAAGCCCCCGAGAGGGTTCGGCCGGTCCAGGACCACCACCTCGACCCCGTTCTCGAAGCATCCCTCCATGCACATGCGCATGGCGCTCACGAAGGTGTAGCTGCGCACGCCCACGTCCTGCAGGTCGATCACCATGACATCGATGCCCTTCAGCGCCGCCTTCGTCGGCTTACCGGTGCCTATGCCGTCATAGATGATACCATTATAGAGAGAGTGGACGGGCAGCCCCGTCCTCGCGTCGACGTGGTCGGGGAAGTTGAGGCCCGCGGGAAATTCTCCGCGGATGCCGTGCTCCGGGGCGTAGAGCGCGGCCAGGTGCACGCCCGGGGCGTGAAGGAGAATGTCGATCGTGCTCTCCCCGTGCATGTCCACGCCCGCCGGGTGAGTGAGGAGCCCGACCGTCTTGCCCTTCAGGGGCCCGAAGCCCTCGGCCTCAAGGACATCGATCCCGAGCATGACGGGATGCCTGGGGTCCACCCAGGGCTTAGGCGCCGGCGTCACCTTCGGGGCCACGACCACCGGCTTCGGCACCGGGGGCGGCGGGGTCGGGTTGGCGCTGCATCCCGCGAGGCCCGCCAGGGCTGCGACACATGTGGCGGCGCGCCTGAGGGAGCGGGGCAGGAGACGGAGCATCCGAGACATATCAGCGCCCCGCATGGCGCGGTCGAGACGTTTCATCCGGAAGAAAACGCGCGCTTCACGGAGCTGAAAAGAAACCCCGGGGCGTTGGCGAGGGCGTCCTTGAGCGGCATGCCCGCGGGCGTGATCGCATGCGTCACCAGGCCGTGGACATCGCGGGTCAGCCCGACCTGTCCGGCGAAGACATGCACCGTCTTTCCGAGGTCCAGCGCACGGCGTGCGATGGCTCCCGGCCCCTTGCCCTGGAGCGACGAGTCGTCGAAGCGCCCCTCGCCCGTGATGACGACGTCCGCCTTCGCAAGCCGCTCCTCAATGTTGAGCCAGGATGAGACCAGCTCGAATCCCGGAAGGAGCGTGGCGCCCGCCCCGGCCATCAGGCCGAACGCTATCCCGCCCGCGGCGCCGGCGCCCGGCGCGGAGACGAGGTTCGCCGGCCGGCTGAATGCGGCGCAGAGAAGGGCTGCGATCCTGGAGCCCTCCTCCTCGAGCATGGGGGCGTCCTTCGGCTTCAGGCCCTTCTGCGGGCCATAGACGGCCAGGGCGCCCCGCGGGCCGAGGAGCGGGTTGTCGACGTCGCAGGCAATGAGGATCGGGGGAAACCCGTCGGGAAGGGCGCCGCCGATCGTCGCCACGCGCGGCCAGTCCGCCGGGACGAGCGGGTCGAGCATGAATCCCTCCGAGTCGCAGAACGTGAGGCCGAGGGCCGCCAGGGCGCCCAGCCCGAGGTCATGCGTCGCGCTTCCGCCGACTCCCAGGAGGATCGCCCGCACGCCGTGGGCCGCGGCGTCCCTCATCACTTGGCCCGTTCCGAAGGACGAGGACCGCATCGGGTCCCTCAGTTCCATCGGCAGCAGCGCGAGGCCGCTTGCGGCCGCCATCTCGATGACGGCAATCGTGCCGGCCCCGGAGGCGCTCTTGCCCAGGATTGCCTTTGCACGGTCCGGAACGCGGCCGAGGTCAACGATCCCGTAGGGGGCGACCCTGTCCCCTCCCTGGGGGCCGACCACCTCGGCCGACGCCTCGGCGCCCAGGGCGGCGCGCGTGAGGATTGCGGCAAAGCCCTCGCCGCCATCCGCCAGCGGGCACGCCTCCACGTCGGGCCTGCCGGGCGACGACATCACGGCCCCCGAGGCAATGTCGCAGGCCATCATCGCCGACATCGAGTCCTTGAACTTGTCGAAGGCAATGAGGACGCGCATCCACGCATTGCTACACCGGGGCGTTGCCGATTTGCAATTAATCCCCGGAGCCGGAAGATCGCGCCATGGCCTTCGCGCTTCAACCGACATCCATCGAGTCGGTTGGCGTCGAGCCTCTCGACATCCCGCTCCTTGAGCCATTCGGGATCTCCAAGGGCAGCCTGGGACTCGCCGCCAACGTGCTCGTGACGGTCAAGCTCGTGGACGGCACCATGGGCTACGGCGAGGCGGCGCCTTTTCCTGCCTACAATGGCGAGACCCAGGACGACTCGCTGCGGGCTCTCTTGAGTGCCACCAACTGGCTCGCCGGGCGCGACGCCGCCAACTGGAGGGAAATCGCCGCGGAGTTTCGCGCGGCGGCAGGCCCCTCCTGCGGGTCCGCGCTCTGCGCCCTTGAGACAGCGCTCCTTGATGCCCTGACGCGCCAGCGCGGCACCTCACTCTGGCAATTCTTCGGGGGCGAGGGAACCGAGCTTGAGACCGACATGACCGTGACGACCGGCTCAGTGGAGGGCGCCAAGGCCGCCGCCCTTGCGATACGGGCTCGAGGCATACGCGTGATCAAGGCGAAGGTCGGTGGAGCAGCAGGCCCGTCGGCGGACCTCGAGCGGATCGGCGCCATACTTGAGGCCGCGCCGGGCTCGCCACTCATCCTGGATGGCAACGCAGGGATCAGCCGGGACGAAGCACGCCTGCTGGTCTCGGGCCTGAGGAAAATGGGAGTCACCCCGGCGCTCCTTGAGCAGTGGCTCCCGAAGGAGGACATGGAGGGCATGCGCCTGCTCGGTCTGGAGTCGGGATGGGCCGTCGCGGCTGACGAGAGCGTGTCGACCGCCGCCGACGCCCGCCGCGTCTCCGAGCACCGCTCGGTGAGCCACATCAACATCAAGCTCATGAAGGCCGGCATTGCCGAGGCGCTCGAGGTCGCGGCGGTGGCCAAGGAGGCGGGCATCGGGCTCATGATCGGCGGCAACATCGAGTCGATCCTCGCGATGACGGCATCGGCCTGCTTCGCGGCGGGCCTGGGCGGATTCGAGTTTGCGGACCTCGATACCCCGCTCTTCCTCGCCGAGAGCCCCTTCCAGGGCGGGTACATCCTTGAGGGAGGCCGGATCTCTGTGGCCCACATCGGCGCCGGCCACGGCGTGCTGCCCCTCGGCCTTTTGCTTTGAACGGCGCGCCCCGCTAGGATTGCATCCGCACGCATGCCATCCAACGGGGCCCTCGTGGTCTGCCAATCCGGTTATGAGGGGATTCTCGTCCGAGAGATGCAGGAGCTGGGGCTGGCCGCCTCCGGAAGCGGCCCGGCCTGGGTGCTCCTCTCCTGGCCCGACGACGCCTCGGCCGATGCCACGCTCGCAAAGGTGCGCGGCGCGGCCTTCGCACACGCGGTCCTCGAGTCGCCCGTGGCCGTCTCCGGCAAGAGCGTGAACGAGATCGCGCAGGCAATCATGGACTTCTTCGCCTCAAGCCTTCGCGGCGAGAGGATTGAGACCCCGTGGCCCTGCCTCTTCGCCGGGAGCCAGGACCTGGTCGGCCTCGGCCGCCGGGTCGCATCGGTCGAGGCGGCTTTCGGCGAGCTCATCAAGAAGAAGCTTGGACGCCTGGCGAAGCTTGCCACACAGGACCGCCCGAGGATGGGCCCGGCCCGCGGGCTTTTCGCGTGGTTCACGGACTTCGGCACGGTGCAGCTCGCGCGGAGCGCGCACATGAGCGGACCCTGCCGGATGGCCGACGACGACCTGGCGCCGTCGCGCTCCTACCTGAAGGTCGAGGAGGCCTACGGGATCATCGGCGCGGAGCCCCGGCCCGGCGAGACCGTCTGCGACTTGGGCGCTGCGCCCGGCGGCTGGAGCTACAGCGCGGCCAAGCGCGGGGCGCGCGTCGTCGCCGTCGACAACGGCCCGATGAAGGGCGGGGCCCTCGGCAACCCGCTCATCGACCACAGGACGGACGACGCCTTCGGCTTCAGCCCCGGCAGGGAAGCCACCTACGACTGGCTTTTCAGCGACATGCTCGAGGACCCGCACAAGATCGTGAGGTTGATCGTGTCGCCTTGGCTCGCCGGCGGCTGGTGCCGGCGCTTTGTCATCAACCTCAAGTTCGGCCGGGTGGACCCCATAGGGCTCCTCTCGGACCTGCGCTCGAAGGATTCGCCGTTTGTCACGCACGCAAGCGGCGTCAGGATCTCCCACCTGTACCACGACCGCGAGGAGCTCACCGTCACGGGAACACGCGCCGGATGAAGGACACGGAGATCACGATCTGCGGCCTGGCCGCCGTCCGCGCCCGCTTCGAGCGCGACAGCTCCTCCATCGTCAGGCTGTTCTTCGACCGGCCCATGTCCAAGAGGGTCGGGCTCATGTGCAAGGCGTTGGCTGCGTCGCGGAAGGTCTACCGCTGCGTCGAGCCGGCCGAGCTGGCGAAGATCGCCGACTCGATCCACCACGGCGGCATCGTGGCCGTCGTCGAGGAGAAGCCGCCGAAGACGGCCACGTCCTCCGACGCCTCTTCCTGGGCCCGGCGCAACGAGAACGTCGTCGTCCTCGACCGCATCGGCAACGCGCACAACCTGGGGGCCATCGCGAGGACCGCGGCCTACCTCGGCGTCCCGCGCATCGTGATCGCGGGCGAGCCGGGCGCGGCCAGGCCGGGCGGCGCCGCCTACCGCGTGGCCGAGGGAGCCATGGACGCTATCGAGATCTCCGTAGTGCCGCAGATCGCTCCCTTCCTGAAGGCCCTGGCCTCGGCGGGCTACGACGTCGTCGGCGCTGCGACCCGCGGCGGGGCGGCCTCCGACCCCGGCGTCGCCGGGCCATGGGCCCTCGTCATGGGCAACGAGGAGCACGGGCTTGCTCCCGCCGTCGAGGCGGCCTGCACGCGCCTCGTCACGATCGCCGGGGCGGGAAGGGTCGAGTCGCTCAACGTGTCCGCCGCCGCCGCCATCCTGATCCACGAGCTCGGACGGCGCATCGGGACCCGCAGGCCCAAGGTTTCCTGAAACGAATTGCCCGCACATGCGTCATCTGCAATGTTCGCCCGGCTTTCCCTAAACCAACTCCGTTTCCTCCACAATATGAAGCTCCGCCCTATACTCGCACTCCTCCTCGCCGCCTCGGTCGCGTCGCCGTACATCGCCAAGGCTGACGACGCCCCGGCCGCCTCCGCGGCGACGACCACGACCACCACCACGACGACGACGGCACCCGTCGCGGCGCCAGATGACGACAAGAAGACCGAGCTCGAGATGAGGATGGACCGCGCAGGCAAGGCGTTCCGCAAGCTGCGCAAGCAGGTTGCCGACCCGGCCCAGAACGCCTCATCGCTGGACCTTGCCTCGAAGATGTTGGCGGCCTTCAAGGAGGCCGAGGACCTTACGCCCGAGAAGGCCATGGACCTGCCCGAGGCCGATCGCCCGAAGTTCGTCGCCGACTACAAGACCGGCATCCAGGCCATGGAGGACGAGGTCTCGAAACTTTCCGACGCCCTTACCGCGGGCAAGAATGACGTGGCCGCCTCAATCGTCGCGGACATGCTCGCGATGGAGAAGAAGGACCACAAGGAGTTCAAGAAGCCGGAGAAGAGTTAAGCGACGAGCGCTCCGAGAGGCTCTCCAGCTCGGCCTTGAGCAGGTTCGCGCGCGCGGCGAGGGTGTCCACCTCGCCCGCTAGCTCGGACTCGGTGAACGCTGCCGCGAAGTCCTGCAGGTCGGCGGCGGACTCGGCGAGCGACTGCGCGCCGACCATCCTCGCGAGAGAGAGGACGCGGTGCGCCGCGCTGGACACAGCCGGGCGCGAGTCCGCCGCGTGGGCGGAGCGGACCTCCCTTATCGCCTCCTCGAGCGAGTAGACGTACTTCTCGATCTCGCGCTCGAAGCTCGCCGTCGTGCCGTCCGTCAGGTGGACGATCATGCCGAGGTCGATGCCGGCCGGCGCCGCGAGCGAGGGAGGCATGGGCACCTCGCTCGCCGGGGCGGTCCCGGCCAGCTCCGAGATCACGGCCCGCAGCTTGCCGGGCGTAATGGGCTTCGATATGAAGGCATCCATGCCTGCGTCGATGCAGGTCTTCCTGTCCTCGGCGGTCGAGAGGGCCGTGGTGGCGACGATGAGGGTCCGGGTTCCCGGGGATTCCGCGGCCCTATGGCGCGTGGCCACCTCGAGGCCGCTCACGCGCGGCAGGTCGCAGTCAAGGAAGACGGCGTGGTAGCGGGCCTTCGCCAGGAACGAGAGCGCCTCCTCGCCGTCGGCGGCTATGTCGACCTGGAAACCCTGGCGCCCGAGCATGAGCGCCAGCGCCCGGGCATTGTAGTCGATGTCCTCGACGACGAGCGCCCTCATGCCTCGTCCCTCGCAGCCGTTGTCCTGCTCCCGCGGCCCGATCGCGGCCTCGAGCGGGATGCGCAGGTAGAAGATCGATCCGCCTCCGGGTGCCGAGGAGTGCCCTACCGTCCCTCCCATCCTTTCGGCTAGGGCGCGGCATACGGCGAGGCCGAGCCCGGTGCCGGGCACCGCCGAGTTGGGCGCGGACTTGAGCCTTGAGAAGCGGATGAAGAGGTTCTTCTGCTCGTCGGCGGGGACGCCGATTCCGTCGTCCGTCACGTTGAACACAACATACTCCCCGTCGGAGCGGGCCGAGAGCCAGATCATCTTGCCGCCGAACTTCAGTGAGTTCGCCGTGAAGTTCACGATCACCTGCTGCACGCGGGCCGAGTCCGCGATGATCGACTCCGGCAGATCCGGGTCGACGACGACCGCCATGCATGCGGCCCCTCCGCGCGGCTCAAGCATCTTCACGACCGTATCCAGGAGGTCGTGCGGTGAAAACCGCGAGCGGTTCACCTTGTAGGCGCCCGCCTCGATGGCGGCGAAGTCGAGCACGTCCTCTACCAGGGACGCGAGGAACGAGGCGCACGACTGGAGCGTTGTGACAAGCTTCCGCTGGCCGGGCTCAAGCGGCGTCTCGGAAAGCTCAAGCGCGGAGGCGAGGATCCCGCCCATGGGGTTTCGGATCTCGTGGCTCATGCTGGCGACGAACTCCGTCTTTGCCGCGTTTGCCTTCTCCAGCTCGTCGGTGCGCTGGCGCACCATCTTTGCCAGGATCGCCGCACGGTGCTTCAGGGTGCGCGTCCTTAGTCGCAGGACGCCGAGCACGGTCAGCAGCAGCGCGAGCGCAAACGCGGTCCGCGCGACGGGCTTGCGCCACCAGGGAGGCGCGATCGCAAAGTGCAGCACGGCCGGCTCGCCCGCCTCGCCGGAGTCGGTCACGAGGCGGACCCGGAAGTCATAGGTTCCCTCGCGCAGGCCCGATATGTCGCGCTCCGGCGTGTCGCTTGGCGGGGACCATTGGGTCTCCGCGCCGCCGAGGAGCGTCTCGAAGCGCTCCGACTCGCGCATGCCATATTCAAGCGAGCTGTATTCGACGTGCACGCCAGCCGTGGCATACGGCAGCGTCCCCTCGACCGGGGCCTCGGGCGCTCCCGCGCCGGCCATCGTGTGCGAGCGGATGAGGGGCGTGAGCGGCGCGGGGCGCTCTGCGAGTGCCGTCGGGCCCGCGCGCAGCAGCACCTCTGTCCCGGACATCCACAGGGCTTCCCTCCCCGGCTCGCCGATCATGCGAAGGCCGAGGATGGATCCCGCGGCGGAGAGGCCCTCGATCGACTGGGGCATCCACCGCGCCTTGTCGTGCGCCACCAGAATCCTTCCCACCTTTGGGGAGTGCCCGCCCGGGTCGGGATAGAGCGCGGCCCAGACGGCCCCGTTCGCGTCCTGGTTGGAGATCGCCGAGGGGTTGCCGCCGGGAAACCCCTCGACCGGCTGGAACTTCACCGTTGCATGGTTGAGCATATACGCGCCTGAGTCCGTCAGGGCGACGACGGTCGAGCCCGCCATGGACACGAATGCGGGGCCGGTCTGCGGCATGTAGCCGAACCTGGGGCCGGCGGGCGCCGCCCTGGTCTCGCCCGGCTGGGCGACGAAGAGCCCGCGGGACGCGGTCCCGATCCACACCCGCCCCGATGATTCCTCAACGACCGTGTCGCCGTAGTCGGGCAGGCCGTCGGCGATCACGGTCGAGCCCCCCGTCGCCAGGTCGACCGACACGACGCGGTCGAAGAGGGACGCGAGAACCTGGCCGGGGCGGGCGTGGGACGGGCTCATCCGGAAGACTGCCCCGGTTATCGAGCCCACGGGCTTAAGCACTCCTTCGGTGTAGAGCCCGAGCCCGTTCAAGTGGCCGACGGCGAGGCCCTGGGGAACGTCGAGGAGGCTGTAGAGACGCGTGCTCGCGATCCCGGTCGCCACGAACTGCCCCAGTCCCCCCGGCGCCGGGTTCCTGGTGAGCCGCAGCATGTCGCTGTACGAGGAAACGAACACGGATCCCCCGGACACCTCGAGGGAGTCGCAGCCGCCTGGCGGATAGCCGGCCCTCTGCGTGTACAGCGTGCTGCCCGATCCGATGCCGAGGCGGAAGATGTGCGCGGGCCCCATGCCCCAGAGGGCCCCGTCCCGGTCGACGAAGAGCGAGTAGACCTGGTTGGCCGGCAGTCCCGTGCCGAGGTTGAACAGGCGCATCATCGCGCCGGCGTCGTTCACGATGGCGATGCCGCCCTTCAGCGTGCTGACGGCGAGCGTGCCGTCCCTCAGGCGCACCGCGCAGCTCGCGATGTTCGCCCGCACAAACGCCGAGGCGGGCGTGTCGAGGACCTCGCTCACGCCGCCATGGATCCTGCGGAATCCCTGCGAGGTCATGAGGAGGAGGTCGGGGCCCGAGTCATCAACCCAGCCCACGGACGAGTTCCCAATGACGGACGCCGGCACCGCGACCACCGGCCCTCCTGCCGCGATCCTCAGAAGTCCCAACGGGGGATAGTCAAAATAGACCGCCTTTGCGGTCCTCGACGAGAAGAGCAGGTGCATACCCGGATAGGACCACGACGTGATCCGCTGCCCGTCCCAGCGCAGCACCCGCTCGCGGGCGACGAATATAGCCGAGTCGGGCCCCTGCGCATAGACGCGCCACACGTCGCCCAGGTCGCCGGCCGACTCCGGGAGCCGGTCCATCAGCGAGTGATACCGGAGGTTTCCGCTGGCGCCGGTCTCGAACCATCCGATCTGGTTCACCGCGGCAGCCCAGATGCGGCCATTCGGCCCGATGTCCAGGCCGCGCACGAGGTAAGTCGGATCCATCTTCTCCGGGTGCCAGCGGTCGCCGTCGAAGGAGACGACGGTGTCGCAGCCGAAGAACATCTTGCCGGCCTGGTCCTGCACCGCCGACCAGGCCATCGTCTCGACGCCGGTGTCGCGCGCGCTGAAGACCCTCAAGGGGGGCATGCCCTCCGCGCCTTCCTGGACATCGGCTGCTGCAAAAACTCCGGCCGCCCCGAAGACAACCCAGAGTCCAAGGCACGCGGGAATATGGCGAAGGGACGGCACCATGGGCGGCTACAACCAGCCATCAAGAGGGAGGCCGCCGAACCAGGCGAAGGGGATAACCCCGTAAATATAAGTACTCTACTTCCGCACCCGTTTAGGGATTGGCGACCTGGAAATCCTGCCCCGAGACGTACTCGCGGCCACCCGGCTGGACCGCCTTCACCTGGAGGGTGTGGTGGCCGAGCGAGAGGTCGGCGGGCAGCGATCCGCGCCAGAGATGATACGAGACCACGGGGTCCGGCAGGCGCTTGCCGGGAGTCGCCTGCGCGCTCGAGTCCTGGGCAAGGTAGTCGGAGGCATAGGTGGGATCCCAGCCGACTATCCTCTTGATGGGAAGCCATCCGCGGTCGTCGATACGGGCGCTGACCGCCCATGAGTCGTCGCCGTTGAAGACGTTCGCATAATAGGAGATGTAGCCAAGCCTCGGGGCCACGACTGCCGGGGCGTGCAGGGACATCTGGTGGTCCGCCGGGAGGCGCGCCGGCACATAGTCCATCGTGACCGCGCCGCCCTTGAACCCGACGATTGCATATCCCGGCGGCGTCCCGTCCCACATGGTCGAGACGGGTATGCCGTCGGCGTCCTTCGGGCCTCCCCAGAACCCCCCGCACGCGGCGGCCACGTTGTAGTCATGAAGCGGCGCGGCGCCGTCCCAGCCGTCCGCGGCCGCGTAGTTCACGTGACGCTGGTAATGGGTGTGGCCCGAGAGGATGAGGGGATGAAGGCGATCCTTCAAGAGGGCGAAGAGCTTCACGCGGTCAGCCGGGCGGAATCCCTCGGTCCCGATCGCATCCGGCGAGAACATCGGGATGTGCATCATGACAACCACCCACTCGGACCGCGGCGTCACCTTCAGGAGGTTCGCGACAAACTCGAACTGGTCGGGACGAAGGCCGCCGACATACCGGGGGCCGCCGATGGGCCTCACGTCGTCCAGCGCGATGAAGAGGGCGGGGCCCGCGTGGAACGCGTAGGTGGAGGGGCCGAAGACCGACTCGAAGGGCGCCACGGCGGCCGCCTCGTCGGGAGTGCCCAGCACGAGGTCGTGGTTGCCGGGGATGCTGTACCAGGGAAGGCCCGTCTTCGAGATGACCGACGCCACCTGCCCCAGGAGATCCGTCCTGTCGTAGACGACGTCGCCCAGCGTCACCCCGAGCGTGACGCCGGCCGGCTTCCCGATCCTCGCGACGACGCCGCGGTCGAGGTAGCCAACCTCCTCGGGCGTGATCGGCTGGGGATCCGTCATGACGAGGACCCTCATGTCGTCCGGCTCGTCGCTCCTCGTCAGGGCGAAGTCGACATGGTCGCCGGCGGGGGCGTGGAATTTCGGGAGCCCCGAGGCGTCGAGGGTGGGCCGCCATCCGCGCGGCTTGATGAGGAAGACCTGGGCGCCGGGCCGGTCGGCGATCTGGTACGCGCCGCCCGAGTCCGTGAAGGCGATGTCGACGCCGTTCGAGATCTCCACCGAGGCGACGCCGGCCTCGCCGGGATCACGCGAGCCATTGCCGTTCGCGTCGTCGAACACGACGCCCGAGGAGGCGAGGATCCGCGTCGCGGCCAGGGCCGCGGCTGCAAGGACGGCTGACTTCTTGATCACGAGTGACCGGCGATCGGGTGGGGGATGTAGGGCGCCTCGAGAGCAGCGACCTCGTCCTTCGTCAGCTTGATCGAGAGGGCCAAGACCGCGTCCTCCAGGTGATGGATCTTGGAGGCGCCGACAATCGGGGCCACGACCCCGGGCTTCGAAGAGAGCCAGGCAAGGGCGACCTGCGCCGCGGGCACGCCGCGGGCCGCGGCGACCCTTTGCACGGCCTCGATCACCTTGTTGTCCGACTCGGAGAGCTGCCCGCCGTAGAGGCTTATCGCGTAGTTGTCGGTCTTGCCGCGCACAGTCGGGCCACCCGCGCCGCGCGCCAAGAGACCGCGGGCCAGGGGGCTCCAGGGGATGAGCCCGACCTTCTGGTCGAGGCAGAGGGGCACCATCTCCCGCTCCTCCTCGCGGTACAGGAGGTTGTAGTGGTTCTGCATCATGGCGAACGGCGTCCATCCGTTGTCCTTCGCGGCCTGGTTCATCTTCGCGAACTGCCACGCGAACATGGACGAGGCCCCGAGGTAGAGCACCTTGCCCTCGCGCACCAGGTCGTTGAGCGCCTCCATCGTCTCCTCGACGGGCGTCAGCGGGTCGAAGCGGTGGATCTGGTAGAGGTCGACATAGTCGGTCCCGAGGCGCCTCAGGCTGTCCTCGATGGCGTGGCGGATATGCTTTCTCGAGAGCCCCTTCTGGTTCGGGTCATCCCCCATCGGGTTGTAGACCTTCGTGGCAATGACGATCCGGTCGCGGCCCGGCCCGAACTCCTTGAGCGCCCGGCCCGTGATCTCCTCGCTGGCCCCGACGGAGTACATGTCCGCCGTGTCGAAGAAGTTGATCCCGAGCTCGAACGCGCGCTTGAAGAACGGCTTGCTGTCCGCCTCCTCGAGCACCCACTCGCGCCACTTCTTGGAGCCGTAGGTCATCGTGCCCATGCACACCGGCGAAACCTTGAGGCCCGTGTGGCCGAGATTGACGTATTCCATGGAAAGAAGGGTTACTTGCTGGGGACCGTGCCGAAATGCGAGGCGTAGGACTTGTAGGCGGCCGTGTCCGCGAGCATGGCGTCGACCGCCGCAGCGATGGGTTCCACCCGGGCAAGGCCCGAGAAGACAACCTTGTCGCCGATCGCGTCCTCCAGGATGAAGGCCGGCCTCTGGTTGATCCTGTGGGAGAAGAATTCCGCGGTGCTCGCGTCGGCCCGCGCTCGGACGGCCGCCGATTCCGCCCGCGCCTTCAGCTTCTTTACCGGTATGCCCGCGGCCTTCGCGCCGATGGTGGCTGAGACCGCCATTTGGGCGACCTTCATGCCGTCGAAGATGGCGGCCTTCGCGAGCGCGAGGCGGATCGTGTCGTCCGTGATGCCAAAGTCCTTGCCGGCCTCGGCGACCAGGCTCGGGTTGTCGAAGGAGTCGCCCTTGCCGAGCACCAGCCAGTCGGGGTTGAGCATGTAGGGGGAGCGCATGATCGTGCCGCTCCTCTTGTAGAACCACTCGCACTGCGCGCGGGAGACCGGGTAGTCCCCCGGCTGCATGAGGGCGACCTTCCACTGGAAGTCGACCCTGCCTGCGTAGCAGGACTTCAGCTCGGCCCAGGCCGGCTCGGACCAGTGGCACCATGACGAAATGACCTCGAGGTAGTAGGTGACTTTCACGGCCAAAAGGGGAACGCGGGGCCGCCCCGGCGTCAAGGTGACTGACCCGATTGCGCGGAGGGGACCGGATTCAACCCCAAAACACGCATTGAAATGCGAACCCCGGACTGTCTTTGTCCGTCTAATGAAGGTACTCGGCATCGACATCGGCGGCTCGGCAATCAAGGGGGCGCCGGTCGACACGGCCACCGGCAAGCTCCTGGGCGACCGCTTCAAGATCGATACCCCGATGCGGCTCTCGCCAAGCGAGATGGCGGACGCGGCCGGGATGGTCGCGGCACACTTCCGCTGGAAGGGCCCGGTCGGCATAGGCTTCCCCGGCGTCATCCACGGCAACAGGATCCTCACCTCGGCCAACCTCGACAAGAAGTTCATCGGCTGCGACGGCATCGGGCTTTTCAGCAATGTCATCGGCCGCAAGATCGCGCTTACGAACGACGCGGCGGCGGCGGGCCTGGCCGAGATGCGCTTCGGCACCGGCAAGGACTTCGACGGCAAGGCGCTCATGCTGACCCTCGGCACCGGCGTGGGCTCGGTCCTCTTCTTCCGCGGCGCCCTCTTCCCGTGCGAGCTGGGGCACCTCAAGATGCACGGCCGCGATGCCGAGAAGCGCGTCGCCGCCTCGGTGAAGCAGCGCAAGGACCTCTCCTGGAAGGTATGGGGCAACCGGCTGGGCAAGTATGTCCGGACCCTGGAGGACATTCTCTGGCCCGAGCTCATCATCATCGGCGGCGGCGTGAGCGCGAAGCACGACAAGTTCTTCAAGTACGTTAAGCCGAGGGCCCGGATGGTCCCGGCGGAGTTCCTCAACGAGGCCGGGATCGTAGGGGCCGCCCTCTGGGCGGAGCAGGAGCGCTAGCCGCCTCGGCGGGGGTGCAGCGGGGCGGCCCAAAGGGGCCCGCCCATCCACCCGGTTACCCGCTCATCAAAGTTTAGTGTAACTTCTGCCAACCTGCGGGTGTTGTGGTGTCATGCCATCGCAGGGCCGCTTCAAATCCCCGCATTCCGACCCCCTCGGGCCGGCTATTCGGCGTTCATTCGGGGCCACCTGCCACATTGTCGTTCCCGATTTCGAGGAAGCCTCCTTCCTCTGCAACTGTCCGTTGTTAGTTGTGTTAGCGTGGGGGGACCGGTTCCGGTCTCCCCACGCTGTTATTTCAGCGGGCTAGGGCGGGAAGTGGCTTACATTTGACCCAAAACCAATTAGCCGTGAATGCTCCATCCATGACCGCATCCCTCTCGTCCGGAAACGTTTCCGCTTCGCCTGTCGCCAAGCCGCGCAAGAAGTCGAAGCTCAAATGGTACCTGATCGGCGCCGTGGTGCTCCTGGGCATCCTTGTCGCCCTGGGCATCGCCAAGAAGCGCGCCGGTGGAAAGGGCATCTCCGTCACGACCGAGAAGGCCGTGACAAAGACCATAATCCAGCTCGTGACCGCCACCGGCAAGGTCCAGCCCGAGGTCGAGGTGAAGATCACCCCCGAGGTGTTCGGCGAGATCACGTCACTCCCGTTCCGCGAGGGCGCGGCGGTCAAGAAGGGCGAGGTCATCGTCACCATCAAGCCGGACTTCTACCAGGCCCAGGTCGACCAGCAGGTGGCCGGCGTCGCCGCCGCCCGCGCCGGTGCGGTCAACAGCCTCGTGCAGCTCGAGAAGGCCGAGGCCGACTTGAAGAAGTACCAGGACCTCTACGACAGGAAGCTCATCTCCGACTTTGACTACGTCTCCTACAAGACCGCGTTCGACGCGGCCAAGGCCACCCGGGCCTCGGCGCTTGCCGGCGTGGACGAGGCCGAGGGACTGCTGAAGCAGGCCAAGGACTCCCTCTCCAAGACCTCGATCTATGCGCCGATGGACGGCTCCGTCAGCTCCCGCTCCTCTGAGGTCGGCGAGCGCGTCCAGTCCTCATCGGAGTTCGCGGGCACCGAGATCATGCGGGTCGCCGACCTCAGCAAGATGGAGGTCCGCGTGAAGGTGAACGAGAACGACATCGTCAACGTCAAGGTGGGCGACCCGGTCTCGATCAGCATCGACGCCTATCCCGACCGCAAGTTCAAGGGCGTGGTCCGCGAGATCGCGGCCTCGGCCGACAATGCAGGCGCCTCGGGAAGCGGCACCGCCGCCTCGGGCACCGTCTCCGACGAGGTCACGAACTTCATCGTCAAGATCCGCGTGTCCGACAAGGACCTGGCGCTGCGCCCCGGCATGAGCGCCACGGCTGACATCGAGACGCAGACCGTCAAGGACGCCGTCGCGATCCCGATCCAGAGCGTCACGGTCCGCGACAAGGGCGGCCTGTCGGCCGAAGACATCGAGAAGAAGAAGCAGCAGGAGGCCAAGGACCGCTCGGGCAACGACCTCGAGGTCGAGACCGAGAAGGCCGACGCCCACCGCGACCAGGACAAGCTCGAGCGCGTGGTCTTCGTAAAGACGGGCGACAAGGTAAAGAAGGTCCTCGTCACGACCGGGATCGCCGACAACACCTCCATCGAGATCAAGTCGGGCATCCACGACGGCGACGAGGTCGTCTCGGGCCCCTACGCCGCCATCAGCCGCACGCTGAAGGACGGCTCGGACGTGAAGATCGAGAAGCCGAAGCCCGCCGACGGCACGGACGCGAAGTAAGTCCCCCATGACCCCTCCCGCACCCGTTGAAGCTCGCATCGTCCGGCCGACCGGCCCGCTGGTCATCGCGATCGAGAACGTCACCAAGCTCTACGTCATGGGCGAGGAGACGATCCACGCGCTGCGCGGCGTCTCCCTCAACATCCACCGCAACGAGTACCTTGCCATCATGGGCCCCTCGGGCTCGGGCAAGTCGACCCTCATGAACATGCTCGGCTGCCTGGACACGCCGACCGCCGGGAAGTACGAGTTCAACCAGCAGGACGTCGCGGCGATGGTGGATGACGAGCTGGCCGACATACGCAACCGCGAGATCGGCTTCGTCTTCCAGACCTTCAACCTCCTGGCCCGCTCGGACGCCCTGAAGAACGTCGAGCTGCCCCTCATCTATGCCGGCGTCCCCCCGGCGGAGCGGCACGAACGCGCCAGGCAGGCGCTCGAGAACGTGGGCCTCGGCTCACGCCTCCACCACCGCCCGAACGAGCTCTCCGGTGGCCAGCGCCAGCGCGTCGCGATCGCGAGGGCCCTCGTCAACCGCCCGTCCATCATTCTGGCCGACGAGCCGACGGGCAATTTGGACTCCAAGACGGGCATCGAGATCATGGCCCTCTTCGAGGACCTCTACGAGCAGGGCAACACCCTGATCGTGGTCACCCACGAGGAATCCATAGCGCGCCACGCACGGCGCATCATCCGCCTGCGCGACGGCCTGGTCGAGAGCGACGGCCCCGTCGACTGAGACGTTTATGGACAAAGTGCTCTATGAAATGACCGAGGCAGTCCGGATCGCGCTGGCGCAGATCCGTGCGAACAAGATGCGCTCCGCGCTGACGGCCCTCGGCGTGATCATTGGCATTGTCGCCGTCACACTCATGGGGACGGCCATCCGCGGCATCGACATCGGGTTCGACCGCAGCCTCGCGATGCTGGGCGACGACGTGGTCTACGTGCAGAAGTGGCCCTGGCACAAGGTGGACGACTGGTGGAACTACGTGAACCGGACGCCCATGAAGCCGCAGGACGCCGTCGCGCTCAACAACATCATCGCCAGCACGGCTAACTCCGAGCTCGAGGTGGCCGTGTTCTCGGATGCGAGGAACTCCTCCGTGAAGGCAAACGGCCAGAGCGTGAGCGGGGTATTCGTAAGCGGGACGACGGGCGACTACGGCCGCATCGCGACCACCGACTTCGAGGAGGGCAGGCTCTTCACCGATACCGAGAGCGACGCGGCACGACAGGTCTGCGTCCTGGGCTACGACGTCTCGCATGCCCTTTTCCCGGGCCGCTCAGCCATCGGCCAGACCGTCTTCGTGCAGGGCCAGCCGTTCACGGTCATAGGCACCCTGGTCAAGCAAGGCTCCTTCCTCGGCCTCTTCAGCTTCGACAGCCAGATGCTGATGCCGCTCGGCGCCTACCGGAAGTACTTTGGCATCCGCGACGAGAACACCGAGCTCCAGGTGAAGATCCGCGACAAGAACCGCGTCCCGCAGGCGGTTGACGAGCTGACGGGCGCCATGCGCCGCGTGAGGGGCCTCGTGCCCGGCCAGCGCGACGACTTCTCGATCAACGAGGGTCAGGCCTTCAAGGAGCAGCTCGATCCCATCAAGCAGGGTATCGCCTTCGCCGGCCTCTTCGTCACCGGCCTCTCGCTCTTCGTCGGAGCCATCGGCATCATGAACATCACCTTCGTGAGCGTCCGCGAGCGCACGAAGGAGATCGGCACGCGCAAGGCGCTGGGGGCGCGCAGGCGCACGATCCTCCTGCAGTTCCTTATCGAGGCCGTCTCCATCTGCGCGGTGGGGGGCGTTGCGGGCCTCGCGCTCACCTACGTCATGTGCCTTGGCGTGCAGGCGGCCATGCCGTCCTTCCCGCTCGTATTCTCCGGCAGCCTCGTCTTCACCTCCATGTTCGTCGCGGTCATGACCGGGGTCGTCTCCGGATTCGTGCCCGCGCTTGGCGCCTCGCGCCTCGATCCCGTCGTCGCCCTTCGCTATGAATGAAATCCTAAGGATGGCGTTCAGTTCCCTCGGGGTGAACAAGCTGCGCTCGTTCCTCACGATGTCCGGCATCACGATCGGCGTCTTCTCGGTCATCGGCGTCATGACGGCGGTCTCGGCTCTGCGTGGATCGATCGAGTCGGGCCTGAGCTTCCTCGGCTCGAACATGTTCCAGTTCGCGAAGTGGCCCACCGGCATCCAGGTGGGGGGTGCCGACGAGCACAAGTACCAGTCCCGGCGCAACATCACGCTCGCGCAGTCGCAGCGCTACATGGAGCTCATGCGCGACACCTCGCAGGTCGTTTGCCTGAAGGCCATCGAGCGCGACAACACCGTCACGGCGACCTACGGCAACCGCAAGACGACGCCCGACATCAACTTCATCGGCACGAACGAGAACTTCATCATCTCGAACCAGTTCTCGATCGCCATGGGCCGCAACATCACCGGGGCGGACGTCGACCTCCTGAGCCCCGTGTGCGTCATCGGCCAGGACATCGTGACGAAGCTTTTCCCCGCGGAGAACCCCATAGGCAAGCGGGTGAACGCCGACGGCAACACCTACACGGTGGTGGGCACCTTCGCCACCAAGGGCTCCTCGTTTGGCGAGAGCCAGGACGGCTACATGATAGTGCCCATCACGCGATTCCTGATGGAGCACGGGTCCGACCATTACACGATCAACGTGGCCACGCAGGCGCCCTCGCAGGAGCTCTACAACGCCACGGTCGAGAAGGGCATAGCGACCATGCGCGTCGTCCGAGGCCTCAGGCCCGAGCAGGAAAACGACTTCGAACTCTATTCCAATGACTCGCTGATCGCGGCCTTTGCCAAGATCGCCGACGTGATAAGCGGCGGCGCATTCATCATCAGCGCGATCGCGCTCCTGGCGGCCGGCGTCGGGATCATGAACATCATGCTGGTCAGCGTGACCGAGCGAACGAAGGAGATCGGCGTCCGAAAGGCCGTCGGCGCCAGGAAGATCATCATCCTGACCCAGTTCCTCGTCGAGTCGGTGACGCTCTCTGTCACCGGAGGCCTGTTTGGCATCGTCCTGGGAACGCTCGCGGGCAACCTGCTGGCGGTCGTGCTGTCTGTCTCCGTCGTCTTCCCCTGGGGATGGGCGATACTGGGCGTCGCCGTCTGCTCCTTCATCGGGATCGCGTTCGGCCTCTATCCCGCGTGGAAGGCCGCCTCGCTCGACCCGATCGAGGCGCTCCGCTTCGAGTAGGCTATCCCCTGCGGATCTCGGATCCGGTGAAGCGGATCTGCACCCTGTAGACCTTCTTCTGGCGGCACCTGACGGCGCCCGTCTTCAGGTCGACGTGCTCGGGGATCTCGATCCTGTGGATGTCGACCGCGGCGTGGTAGCCCCGCTCCGAGAAGATATCGATCAGCATCGCGAGCGCCTTCGGGTCGTCGAGCGTCGAGTCCTCGGTGTTGACGAGCGCGGTGCCCGAGATGGCGTGGCGCAGGACGATCGGCATGATCTTCTTCTCGATGAAGACGACGACGGACTTGAAGAGCTCCTCGTGCTCGAGCTCGTAGGAATCGAGCCGCTTCACGAGCTCCTGCCTTGCGTGGATGACGATCTCGCTCGCGACCGCGATGCCGCGCAGGCGGTCGACGGTCCGCGGGTCGAGCTCCAGCGTGCTCTGGTAGTCGAGCTCGCGCATGATGTTCTTCTCGACCTCGGGGAGGCTCCCCTGGGCATTCACGAAGTGGTAGTGGAAGATCTCCTTGAGCTCCTGGAGGGCGTCCCACGTCTGCTCCTTGAAGACCTTGTACCTGCGCTGCGCGAGTGCCTTGTCGAAATCCGTCGAGCGCTCCTCCTGGAGCTCGCCAATGCCCGTCCTGCGAACCTCCTTGTTGTGCGCGCGAACCTCGAGGCCGCGCTTGAGCTGGCGGGCGACGCTCGTCGCCTCGTCGACGAAGAGCACCATGATGTGGATCGTCGGCTGGCGGAAGTGCATCCCGAGCGGTGTCCGGTAAAAGTCCTTCCGCAGCGCATGCATCTTGTCGACCAGGAGCTTCAGGCACTCGACCTGGACCTTCGTGCGGGGAAATCCGTCGAGGATGACGCCGTCGCGGTACCGCGGCTCGAGAAGCTGCCGGAAGAGTATGTCGATCACCTCGCGGTCGCCGACCATGCTTCCCGCGTCCTTGATCCGCTTCGCCTCGGGGGAGTCAAGGAGCGCGCTGATGACGATCGGGCCGCATGTGAGGCCCCTCGCCTTTGCTATAAAGTTTGTGTTGGAGCCCTTGCCGGAACCGGGTGCGCCGCCTAAGAGTATGATCTCCTTGGGGAAGCGCAGGTGTTCGCGCCCGAAGTCCGCCTCGAGCTTCTGCCAGATGGCCCCGAATATCAGCTGCGCATCCTTGATCTCAAGGTCCGTGATCCGAGCCGCAGGGGCCGGTGCCGCTGGGGGTTCCGCGAGGGTCTTGATGGGTTCCACGGGCATCAGGGTATGTCGCGGAAACTCGGGGGGGCGGTGCATACTGGCAAGCTTTCTATGGGAACCCCCAAATGCATTCGTGGTCTTACTGTGCGTGCCATCTCGGTGGGCGAAAGCCTACGAGAGCACTTAGTTGAAGCTGGACCTGGCGGGGTCGCGCAAGCGATCCCGCCTTGGCTTTTTTAGCAATCGGGCATTTCGCGGCGCCCTCCGGAACCACGTGCCGCCTTCTCTGTCAGGTTTTATCGGGGCCGTGATGCATCCGCTCACGAACCCCAACATATGCGTGTCCTAATCGTCGACGACGAACCCTCCATAAGAAAGACGACGAGGATAGCCGTGGAATCCTCCGGCCACATCGCCGCGGAGGCTCCCAATGCCGCCAAGGCCATCAAGGCGGCCGAGGAGGACGGCTTTGATGCCGTTTTCCTGGACCTGAAGCTCGGTGCCGATGACGGGATGGCCGTCCTGGACAAGCTGACGAAGCTCAACCCGGCCCCGGCGGTCATCCTCTTCACGGCCTATGCCAACATCGCCACGGCGGTTGAGGCGATGAGGCGGGGCGCTTTCGACTTTATTCCCAAACCTTTTACACCCGACCAGATCCGGGCGGTCCTGGGGAAGGTTTCGAAGGCGAGCAACCTCGAGCGCCGCGTCGTGGCCCTTGAGAGCGATATCGTCTCAGGTTTGCCGCCCGTCGACCTCGAGTCCGCGGAACCCCTCATGAACCGTGCGCTCCAGATGGCCTTCAGGGCCGCCGAGACCCAGGCAAACATCCTGATCCTGGGCCTGAGCGGCACCGGCAAGAGCGTGCTGGCACGCGAGATCCACAAGCGGAGCACACGCAGGGAGGCCGCTTTCGTGACGGTCAACTGCCCGAGCCTATCCCGCGAGCTCCTTGAAAGTGAACTTTTCGGCCATGCCAAGGGCTCTTTCACGGGCGCCGTCATGGAAACCGCGGGCAAGGTGGCCGCCGCCGACGGAGGCACGCTGTTCCTCGATGAGATCGGCGAGATGCCGCTCGAGATCCAGCCCAAGCTTCTCCGGCTCCTCCAGGAGCGCGAGTACGAGCGGGTGGGGGAGAACCGATCCAGGACCGCCGACGTGCGTGTCATTGCCGCCACAAACCGGGACCTTGCGGCCGAGGTGAAGGCGGGGCGCTTCCGCGAGGACCTCTTCTACAGGCTGAACGTCATCGCCATCACGCTTCCGGGACTCAAGGACCGTCCCGCCGACCTCGTGCGCCTCGCCGAGGGCGCGCGCGGGTATTTCGGGAACTGCGCCGGGCGCAGGCAACTGGAGTTCTCGAAGCCGGTGCTGGACGCCTTCACGGCTTACGCCTGGCCCGGCAACCTTCGCGAGCTGCGCAACGTGATCGAGCGGGCGGTCATCCTGGCCCCTGGCGACCAGATACAGCTCTCGGATTTGCCCGACGAGTTCGCCGGCGGCAAGAAGTCGGCGATCGAGGTCGGCACGCGCGTCTCGCTCGACGAGCTCGAGGGCGAGCACATCCGCCGCATCCTCGCGTCCTCACGCAACCTCGACGAGGCCGCCAGGACGCTCGGCATCGACCCCGCGACTCTTTATCGCAAGCGCAGCAAGCTGGGGCTACTCTGAGGGCCGTCACGGCATGCTCAGAACGCGCCTTTTCTTCGGACTTCTTCCCCTGCTCCTGGTAATAGTCGCCATCGGCGGCTACGCCATCCATGTCTGCCAGCAGCTGGCAGGCCCGATGCAGCGGGAACTGGTCAAGAACTACCGCTCCGCCCTCGGCTGCCGTGACATGCGGGCGTCGGCGACCCTCATGTCGAACTCTGCGTTCTACCAGGGCAACGACCCCATCGGCTCGAGGAAGGCGCTCGACGTGAGCCGCTCGGCCTTCACCCAGGAGCTGATGAGCCAGTCCGCGACCTCCGCGGGCACGCAGCGCGCCCGCTTGGTCGAGGACCTCGACACGGCATTCCAGAACTTCGCGGCCCTCTGCGACCGGGCGCTCGCCGGCGGCGGGGCGGCATCGCTCGCCGACTTCCGCGCCAACCAGGACGCGCTGTACAGGGTCTTCGACGCCCTGAACCGCATCACGGTGAGCGATTACGCGGCGTCGCGCGAGATCGAGGCGCGCGCAGAGCACCTGGAGACCACCGCAGTGGGCGTCCTCTCGGTGACGATCGGGCTCGCCGTCTGCCTGTCCGCGATACTTGCCTGGGCGCTCGCCTCCTCGCTCCTCATGCCGATCAAGGCCCTCACGGCCTCGGCGACGGCGCTCGGGGAGGGTGACCTCGACATCGAGGTGCCGGAGTTCTCCAGGGATGAGCTCGGAAGCCTCGCGAGGTCCTTCAACGCAATGGCGGCCCACCTGAGAAGCTACCGCGAGGCGACGGTCGCGCGCGTGCTGCGAACGCAGCGCACGATGGAGGCCACGCTCACGACCGCGCTTGAGCCGCTGTTCGTAGTCTCGTCAAGCGGCCTGATCGAGATCCGCAATCCCGCGGCCGAGGAGCTCTCCAAGGGTCCGGACTTCGAGGCGGGACTGCCCGAGAACCTCGCCGCGCCGCTGGCGCTCGTCCTTGAGAAGGGGGAGCACTACCTGCCGACGGACTACAGCCGCGTCGTCACGTTCCGCTTGGGTCGCGAGGACCGCCACTACCTGCCGCGCATCCTGGCGATCGGCGACAAGCTGACCGAGTTCAAGGGGGCGGCCGTGATCCTCCAGGATGTCACGAAGTTCCGGCTCCTTGACGACGTGAAGACGAACCTGGTCGGCACCGTGAGCCACGAGCTGAAGACGCCGCTCACGAGCCTGAGGATGGCGGTCTATCTCCTGCTTGAGAAGACACTCGGTCCGCTTTCGCCCGGGCAAACCGAGATGCTGGAGTCGGCGCGCGACGACGCCGACAGGCTGCTGCGCATCCTGGATTCCCTCCTCGACCTGACGCGGCTGGAGGCCGGCGCCTCGGCGCTTGAGAGGAGCCCGGTGTCGGTCGAGGAGCTACTGACGGCCATATCCGACGAGGCGCGCACGTTCATAACGCTCGCCGGACAGAAGCTCGAGGTCCACCACGAGCCGGGTCTCGGCGAGATCAGCGTCGACGCGACACGGCTGCGCCACGTGTTCATCAACCTCCTCTCCAACGCCTCGAAGTATTCACCCGACGGCGGAAGCATTGTCCTCTCGGCGGCCGCGGCGCCCCTGGGATTCGTCCGCTTCAGTGTCCGGGATCATGGGAGCGGAATCCCTCCGGAGGTGGTGCCGCGGCTCTTCGACCGGTTCTACAGGGTCCCCGGCCAGTCCAAGCCGGGTGCGGGCATCGGCCTTGCGATCGCGCGCGAAATCGTGGTCGCGCACGGGGGCAGCATATCGTGCATTCCCGCCGAGGGCGGCGGCACCGAGTTCTATTTCCTGATCCCTACGGCTGATGCCACGGGCCGCGCGGTCTCGGCTTAGCTAGACAGCCTTTCTGGGGCCGGCCTTCTTGGCGCGCTTGGTCTCAAGCGTTCCGACACGGCGCTCAAGCGCGTCGAGGCGCTTCTTGTACTCGCCGTCGGTGTACGCCACGAACTCGCGCACCTTCTCGCCGACCTTGGCGCTTGCCTTGTCGAACTCGCGCCGGCCTTCCTTCGCGATCTTCTCCGCGGCTGCGCGGGCGTCCGTCGCGTTGATCTTTCCCTGTTTCACAAGAGTCTCGAGGTTGTCGAGGGCCTTGTCGGTGGTGATGGCGGCCGCTCCGAGGCCCGCGATGATGGTTTTCCTGAGTGAGTCGATCATGGTCTTTTGGGGTTAGTCGCTTCTGGATGCCTTGGGATGCGCGTCACGAGTCCGCATGTACGGCCGGTCCCTCGCGCAGGAGCGCCAGGAATTGCTCGGCACCGCGGCTCTGGTAACGCTGCATGTGTCTAAGGACCGCAATTTCCCTGCTTGGTTCTGCGTCCGAAAGGGTGATGTAGACCAGCGCCCCGGCATCCTCCTTCGCCTTGGCGCCGGCGGGCAGGATGGAGATTCCGGCCCCGATCCCGACTAGCGCCTTCACGGTGGCCACCTGGGCGCATCGGGAGCCGATCTTCGGCTCAAAGTGGTTGTCGCCGCAGAAGGCCCGGACCTGGGCGGCAAGCGAGCTTGAGGAACCGAGGAGGATGAAGGTCTCCTGGGCCAGGTCGGCACCGGTGACCTTCTTCTTGGCCGCCAAGGGGTCATCCTTGGCTACGACGAGGACCAGAGCCTCTTTCCACAGGACGTCCACCTGGAGGCTGGGCTCATCTATGGGCAACGCGGCTACGACCAAGTCGAGTTCGCCCTGGAGAAGCTCGCGGATGAGCGGCGTCTTAAAATCCTCGCGGATATTAACTTGGAGGTTTGGATGGCGTTTCTTGCAGCGGGCGATCAGGTCCGGGAGCAAGTAGGTGGCGACCGTGGGGATCGCTCCCACGGTGATGCGGCGCTCGAAGGTTGGGCTGTCTCCCAATTCCTTGGTCGCGTCCTCTACCTCGAAGAGGATACGGCGCGCCCGCTCGAGGAAGGCAATGCCCGCCTCAGTCAGGACGGCCTTGCGTCCGAGCCTATGGAAAAGCTTATGCCCCAGTTCCTTCTCAAGTTTTATAATCTGCTGGCTCAATGAGGGTTGAGCAACGCCACTCACCGCTGCAGCCCGGGTGAAATTCCCCGTGTCAGCGACGGCCTGGACGTATCTTAGCTGGCTCAGTTCCATAGGGAAATCCTATGATGACCATAGACAACTGCAACTACCATAATGGCGATATGGGTGTATCATAGTCGCCTGGTACCGATAGGTACTGGGACAAACCAAATACATCATATGAAAACAAACACAGTCAGTGCGGCAGCCCCGGCGATCCTCGCCTTAGCCGCAATCGTGCTTTCTTTCCGCTACATGAGCGCCAGTGCTCTCCTCGCAGGTTATTTCTGCGTTGCAGGTATCGTCGCAATCGCGGCGGTCGAGTATCGCCTCAACTGGAAGCGGTTCTTCAGCCGCTAAACGGCTAAAGTATCCCAATTCGCGAGGGCCCGGAGAAATCCGGGCCCTTTTTCTTTCAGATCTTCGGGGGCTGGACGGCCTTCCGGGTGAAGAATCCGGCCATGATGAATGAGATCACGGCCGCAATGATGGTCCCGAAGATGATGAAAATGACCGCCTGGGGCACCACGCCGAACATCATGGCCGTCGCGGACTCGGCCTTGTCGCTGCTCATCCCGCCGTTCTCCATCTTCGTGATCTGCTGCTGGCGCATCAGCTCGAGGAATGTCGGGTTGATGTACACGTTGTAGATGACCGTGAAGCCCAGGCTGAACAGGTTCGAGACCGTCGAGATCATGAACGCCGCGAGGAAGGACGACCAGTAGCCGAAATCCTGGTCGGGCGGCACTTCCTCCCGCCGGGCCTTCACGCCGAGGGTGATGCACGTGATGACGATCGCAAGGCCCACCAGGCCGCCGATCCATCCCGCCATGGCGAGTTTCGCGGGATCGGAATGAAAGCCGGCAAAATAAAGGATCAGGGTCAGGAACGCTCCCGCGAGCGACGAGATGAAGCCGTACAACAGGTAGGTTTTCATGGGTGAAGCGTGGAGGCGGCCCAGCCGCCGGGATCAGCCTTCAATCCCGTGGTCGGACTTCGGGTCCTCCGGTTTCGGAGGAGGCTCGGCCAGGCGGGGATGGGCGGGGGGAGTGTCTGCAGCCGGTATCGCGGCCGGGGCCGGGACCGGCTTGAAGGTCGGCAGCGCGGGCTTGTCGGGGAGCTCGTCGATGGCGCGCTTGAACTCGTGCTCGACGTCGCCCGCGGCCTTCTTGAACTCGCGGATGGCCTTGCCGAGGCCCTTTGCGAACTCCGGCATCTTCTCGCCGCCGAAGAAGATCAGGACGACGACCAGGATCAGGATCATTTCGGACCCGCCGAGCGAGTCGAGGAAGCCGAGCTGTGGGAGGATCGCGGTCATGGGTGTCGGCCAGACTCTACCACATTGCGGCGGTCCCGCAAACCTATCTGACCGCGATGCCGACCGTGAAAGTCTCCCTGCCCCCGGGCGGGACCACGTGCAGGCCCCTCTTGGTCTCCGGCGAGTTGGGCGGCCCCATCCAGGGCTCGACGCAGTAGAACGGCGAGTCGTCGGCCTGCGTCCAGGTGACAAAGACGGCGTCCGCCGGCGCGGCGGCCTCCGATCCCAGCCTCATCACGACGTCTCCCGGGTGGCCCTTCTCGCCGAACGCCACCTCGGGGCTTTTCAGGCCGGCGTGAATCGTGTCGATCAGGTTCGGGTCGCTCATCTGCACGTCGAGGGCCAGCTTCGGGCCGGGGACAAGGTTGCCGGAGGCGTCCTGCTTGAGCGTCGAGGTCGACGGCATCCTGATGATGTAGTCCGGCCTCGAGGATCCCTCGTTCCAGGGCAGCTTGAAGTAGAAGTGGTGGCCCGCGGACCACGGCAGCGGCTCGTCGCCCAGGTTCTCGAGCGTCAGGTTGCAGGTGAGGCCGAAGGCGCTGAAGCGGTAGGCGACGCGGAACTCGTATTTGAAAGGGTATGACGCCAAGGCCTCCTCGCCGGGCACGAGGACGGCCTCGAACCCCGTCGCGTCCACGCGCGTGGTCCGGAAGTCCCCCTGCCTCGCGAAGCCGTGCATCGGCATCGGCCTCCTCACGCCCTTCAGGTCGCGCCAGAAGCCCATCTCGCCCTTGTCGAACGAGCGCGCGCAGAAAGGGAAGAGGATCGGGTTGCCGCCGCGCGCCTTGGTGAACTCAGCCAGGGAGGAGATCTCGGGCCAGTGGATCACGTCGCGCACCGAGCCGTCGCCCATCTCCATGTTCCAGTTCATGAGCCGCGCGCCCTTTTCCGGCAGCGCCATGAAGGTCGAGCCGCCCACGCGCCAGCGCAGAAGCGTTTGGCCGAAATACGGAATCTTCTCCATGCTGATGGTCTGCCGCCTTCAAGTCCCGCCTTGGCGGGTCACCGACTGGAGAAGTCGAACTGGATCCTGTCGTGGCCGGAGTGGCCGGTCGGGTACGCCTTGCCCTTGTACTCGATCTGCACGCTGCCGAGCTCGGAGGCGGTCAGGAAAAGGGGCACGTTGGGATAGTCCCTCTTGTCGCCCGCCTGGAGCGCGCCCTGGAAGAGTTCGGCTCCATCCGACTTGCGCACGACCTTGATGCGGACGGCCTCGGTGGCGACGATGGACACGGTCGGGGCCGGGGCCGCGACCGGAGCCTCGGTCATCTCGGGCGCGCCCGAGGCGGCGGCGTGGCTCGTCGTCGCGCCGACCGTCGGGCCGGCGAGCGACTTCACGATCCAGACGATCAAGAGGAGGACCAGGACGAAGACGATCGCGATGCCGCCCTTGAAGACCAGGGCCGGGTCGATCGCGGGGCCCTTGGGAAGATTCCCCTGCGGGCGCTGGAAGCGCGCCTGCTGCGTCGTTCGCGGAGTCGGGTCGCTCGCCTGCGGCTCAGGCTGGACCTCGCTCCTCTCGTCGACGGAGGAGATGCCCAGGTCCATTCGGCCGTAGACCTCGCGGCTCGGCTGGCGCACGCGCGTCTCGCTGCCGCGCAGCGCGCCATAGTCGTTCAATATCCTGTCCGACGGGATGCGAAGGTAGTTGGCGTAGCCCCTCAGGAAGCCGCGCGTGTAGATGTCGGTCAGCCCGATCTCAAACTGGTTGCCCTCGAACTTCTGCAGGTACTCGCCGCGGATCTTCGTCGCCTCGGCGGCCTCGCGGATGGAGATGCCCTTCTTCTTGCGGGCGTCTTCCAGGCGTTCTCCAATGGTCTGCATGTTCGATCAGTTGCAGGTTTTCAGGGGCAGGGAAAGAAGGATTTGGCCCGGGGGTCTCAGGAGTCGAGGTCGCCGATGATCTCGCGGGGGCTGGAGCCGTTCTCAGGGCCCACGACGCCCTTGTCCTCCATCATCTCCATGATGCGGGCGGCCCGGTTGTAGCCGATCCTAAGCCGCCTCTGGAGCATCGAGGTGCTGGCGCGCCGGGTGGACTTTAGGACGTCCAGCGCCTTTGCGTAGAGGTCCTCGTCGCTGCCGGCGTCGGAATCGTCCAGGTCCTCGTCCCCATCCTCGTCGTCCTCGGTGGCGGCGCGGTCGATCTGCTGCTGGACCGCCTGGGCGTACTGCGGCGGCCCGTTCACCTTCAGGAACTCGACGATCGCGTGGACCTCCTCGTCGCTCACGAAGGCGCCTTGCGCGCGCACGAGGCGCGAGGTGCCCGGCGGCGAGAAGAGCATGTCGCCGCGCCCGATGAGCGTCTCGGCTCCCTTGCCGTCCAGGATCGTCCTCGAGTCCACCTGCGAGGCGACCTGGAACGCGATTCGGGAGGGGAGGTTGGCCTTGATGACGCCCGTGATGACGTTCACCGAGGGGCGCTGGGTGGCGAGGATCAGGTGGATGCCGGCCGCGCGGGCTAGCTGCGCCAGGCGCGCGATCGAGGTCTCGATCTCGGCGGGAGCGAGGATCATCAGGTCCGCCAGCTCGTCGATGATGGCCACGATGTAGGGAAGGTGGTCCGGGAGCTCGAGCGTGTCGCCCAGGCTGTCCATGCCGCTCAGCGTGGGCTGGGCGTCGGCGGCCGGCTTAGCCTCCTTCTTCCTCGTGTTGTAGCCGACGATGTTCCTCACGTTCGCCTTGGCGAAGATCTGGTAGCGCTGCTCCATCTCGCTCAGCAGCCACTTGAGCGCCGCCGGCACCTTCTTTGGCTCCGTCACGACGGGGATGTACATGTGCGGGAGCGTGTTGAAGATCTTCAGCTCGACGACCTTCGGGTCGACCATGATGAGGCGCACGTCCTTCGGGCTCTTCGAGTAGACGATGGACGCGATGATCGAGTTGATGCAGACGCTCTTTCCGGAACCCGTGGCGCCGGCGATCAGCAGGTGGGGCATCTTGGCCAGGTCCGAGATGAGCGGCTTGCCCGAAACGTCGCGGCCGAGCGCGATCGGAAGCTCCGCCTTCGCCGAGCCCCAGTCCTCGCTCTCCAGGAGTTCCCTCATGCCGACGGGCGTCGGGTGCAGGTTGGGGACCTCGATGCCGACCGCAGCCTTGCCGGGGATCGGCGCCAGGATTCGCACGGACTGCGCGCGCATGCCGAGCGCGATGTTCTTGTCCAGGCCCGAGATCTTCTCAACGCGCACGCCCGGGGCCGGCACCACCTCGTAGCAGGTGATGACGGGGCCGACGTGGATCTCGCCCGGGGTGACGTCGACGCCGAACTCGCCCAGGATGCGTATCAGCGCGTCTGAATTCTTCTGGTGCTCCTCGTCGCTGTTGCCTGAGGCGGCCTTCACCTGTTCCTTGAGGAGAGAGGTGGGGGGCGCCTTGTAGCTCGCGTCGAAGAGGAATGGGGTAGCCTTCGCCTTCTTCGGCTCCTCGGGCTTCACGATCGTGAGCGGAACCTTGGGCAGCGCCTTCGGGGCGGGCTTGGGCTCGGGTTTCACCTCGGGCACGGCCGCCGCGGGCGGCCTGGCCGCGGTGCGCGCCAGCGGGTCCTCGGCGGCCTTGGCGACGATCAGCTTCTTCGAGCCCGAGGGCCCGACGGGCTGGTTCGGAAGCGGGGGCAGTGGGGGAAGGACCGCGTTCTTTCCCTTCAAGCGCTCATCCTTGCGCTTCATCATCTCCTCCTCGAGCGAGGCCTTCTTCCTCGCGCGCTCCGCGCGCCATTCGCCGAAGTTGGCCATGATCTTTTCAATCTCCGAGCCGATGTCCTTCGTGATGACGAAGAGCAGCGCGCAACAGTAGATGGAGCCCAGGAGAAGGCCGGTGCCGAAGGGCCCGAGCGCGTCCTCGAGCATCCGCTGGTAGAGGAACTTGCCGGTCAGCCCGCCCCAGGCCTGCGGGAAGGTGTCGTTGGCCTTCACGCTCTCGAACATGGCCAGGAGCCCGGTCATCGTGACAATGCCGATGATGATCGCGGCAACCCGGGTCGCCACGAGGTGCCTCGAGTTGCGCACCGCGACCCAGAACATCCAGAAGAAGGCGATCGGCAGCAGCCACGTGCTGACGCCTATCGTGTAGAAAAGCACCCACACGCTGTCGGCGCCCAGCCAGCCGACCCAGTTCTTTGCCACGGGGGACGTCGAGTGGAAGCGGGTCTGAGCCGGGTCGTAGTCGACCAGAGCCGCCGTCAGGTAGAGTCCGACTATCAAACACAGGCCGGCCGCCAGCCAATTGGGCCTATAACGGGGGCCCTGGAAGGAGGGGCCTCCGTTTGGATTTGAACTATCTGATTTGGGCATCTGTGCTTCCGGGCGCGGCCGAATTGCGAATTGGACGCTAGTACCCGGGCTGGCCAAATGTAAACCCCTCCCGACCTTTTTTACAATAATCTCGATATCGCCTCCATGCGTGAAGTCTTTCAATTCCAGCCTATTTACCAGGAGCGCGTGTGGGGTGGACGCCGCCTCGAGACTCTCCTTTCCAGGGAGCTGCCCGCGGGCCCCCCGATAGGTGAAAGCTGGGAGATCGTGGACAGGCCCGAGGCCCAGTCCAAGGTCCGCGGCGGCCGCTTCGGCGGCGTCACGCTTCGCGAGCTGATCGAGCGGCACGCGCGGGAGGTCATGGGCCCGAAGTGGGACGCAAAGCGGCCTTTCCCGCTGCTCGTCAAGTGGCTCGACTGCTCGGACCGCCTGAGCCTGCAGGTGCATCCCCCCGCCAAGGTCGCCCCGCAGCTGAAGGGCGAGCCCAAGACCGAGAACTGGTACGTGGCGCATTCCGTCCCGGGCGCATCGCTCTTCGTGGGGCTCAAGCCCGGCATCAGCCGCGCCACCTTCGCAAGGGCGCTCGAGAACAACTCGGCCGAGGACCTGGTCAACAAGGTGGCCGTGGCCTCGGGCGACTCGATCCTCGTCCACA